>OLOB01001011.1_pt1 | contig 19376 bp, 24 predicted proteins | sample 1671911 | NCBI WGS metagenome assembly OLOB01 (sample SAMEA3136625, study PRJEB25190) | human gut metagenome | biome: human gut; feature: human-associated habitat; material: faeces | place: Austria | collected 2013
ATAAAACAATAATAAAAGCAGTTTTTAGTATGATTACTGCTTTTATTATTTCCTCTAAAACTGTTGTTTTACCTTTGTGTCGGTAGATTGTCGTTCTTTTGTCGTCTATCTGTCGTGTACATGTTTAAAAAAATAGTTTATTATATATTCATGAATAAATATAGAGTGGCTGAGTTAAGAAAAAAAAGAGGTTGGACGCAAGAAGTGCTAGCTGAAAAAGCAAATATAACTGTTAGAACGATTCAGAGAATAGAAAATGGAACGGATGTTAGTTTAGATACTTTAGCATCAATATCTAATGCCCTTTTAGTTCCCGTAAGTGAACTCTTTGAAAGAATTGAGGAAGAAGCAAAAGAGGTAGAAATCATGGATATGTCTAAAGAACAGCTTATTCAACTGAAATATAGACAAACTATAACCGTATCAATTACTTTATTGGTTATAGCAGCTATACTTTTGGTTATGTCAATTTTAGGTGTTGAAATTAATGAATTAGCATCTGACTATAACATTACACTTTCTTGGCTGGCATGGGTAAGTTTATTATTATTATTATTAGGTCTAGCAAATTACTATTTAGGAGTTAAATTAAATGAAACACTAGATCAGAAGTATCCTCTTACTAAGGGAATAAAATTAAAAGAAAAAAAAGAACGTTTTGAAAACTTTTGGCAATTTTTTTCAATCTATTGGTGGATGATTTTCCCAATTTTTGGTTTTATAACTTGGTTCATTTCTTTCTTTAATAGTCTATAAAGTTTTTTGTTATCGAGCGGAGAGACAATATATTATAATGATTAAAAAAAGTCACATCGTTTTGTGGCTTTTTTTGGATTTACCATGGTAAACCCGTCGCTTGCTCAGTCTATTTAAAAGTTACTGGCAAGCAACGGGTCTGTGTACACAAATCTCCAAAAGTACGTTACGTAAATTTTTATTTAGGAGTACCTAATACAGTACCCTTTATATCAATAATCAAATAATACTTTTGATTTGATAAATGTCGCTACACTCGATTACGAAAATAGTAGCAAAGACACTTTAAAAGGAGTGTTTTGAATAAAACTCGCTTTCGCTCGTGGTAACGTTGAATAGATAAATCTTTTATCTCACATTTTAAAAAATAAAATGATAAAGTAAGAGAAAATAACACTTCCTAAATGGGAATTGGCATACTATTTAACAGATGTCAAAAGGAATGTTGACTCAAATCTAGTATGCTAGAGGAAAGAAAAGATAAAAGGGAGACTACTATGAAACTACGTCCTATAGAAACGACTGATTTTCCATTAATTGTAAAAAAATATGTCGACGTATTTGCTGCCGAGCCTTGGAATGAAACACATGATCCTACTCACATCAATGAATACATTCAAAATATTTACGCAATGAATACCTTTATCGGATTTATTGCACACGATGACCACTCTAACGATTTTATTGGCGTTGCTCTCGGCTTTATTAAACCATGGTATCAAGGCACCGAGTACATTCTAGATACATTTTTTATTGACAATACCAAGCAGCATTCCGGATTAGGTACGATATTTTTAAAACATATAAAACAAGAATTACACATACGTTCAATCTCTGCAATCATGCTCGACACAGACCGTAGCACACCAGCTGAAAATTTCTATACTAAAAATGGCTTTGAAGCGTTAGAGGAATCAGTTCTAATGGTAAGCAGTACGACGGATGTCTAACTACTATTGCGTCAATTTATCTTATTGCTTAGCTTTGAAATCATGTAAAGGATCAGCCTGCGCAAGTTCTTTCGGCAATGAGGTCACTATATTTTTAGGTGTACAAGCGGAGCGACAAGAGGCAAAAGGGATAAAAGAGAATTGATCTTAATTTTGAACATGCTAAAATATATTTAAGTTGCAATAAAAAAATATTATAAAAGGCTTTTTAAATGAATGAAGAAGAGTGGAAAAAACAGAAAAAAAAAATAAAAACTTGGGAAAAAAAGAACAATTTTTGGGATTTTGTTATTAAAATGATTGCAGCGCTTTTTGGACAAGGGTATTAATGATAAAAATATGAAAAAATTAAAATTAGTAATTGTTTTTGGACTTAGTGTCGTATTATTTAGTGCTGGTTTTACATCTTTCGCAAGTACTGGAAAAACTCACGTAAATGTAAAATCAAAAAAACAACTTTAATAAAACATATCATACAATGATAATATTCCCGATCTAATTAAAATACCTTCAATCAATGAGATTATACACATCAATAGAAAGAGACTACTATGGGATTTGGATTTAACTTTAAGGATTACAATGATCGTTTAACATTCAAAAAATCAACGCTCAAGGATGTAAAACAAACACTAGATGAACGAGATTTTTTAAAAGCCGAAATATCAAAAAAAGAAAAGAAGTTAGTTAAAAAGTAATAGAACAATATGGATTTGGGCACCCACTTGCTATGCCCGCGAGAGCAAAACTCTCCCCAAAGTGGGTTTTTAGAAATTAAAAAATAAATAGGTTGGCAAAAAATGACTAAATTTTGAAGTAGCTTTACAAACTCATATTTTTCATTTTAAGAAGCCTTACGTAGTTTATCGTAAGTAACATTCAAAACGGATAAAAACATCACACTGAGCCTAATATAAGTACTTCCAGGGTATTCCAACGAATACTTCCGTTTTTTCAAGACTGTCGTATGATTTTTTGTAATAAGGAATACCCACGGAGCAACAAACAATTACAGGAGGAATGACGATTGAAATATTTTGTGACCGCTTTATCTCCATCAAAAAATATGGGGACAATGAATTGGCAAACGATGATATTGGGTGATTATTGTGTCAATGATTCTTACTGGGAGAATGCAAAAAGAGAATTATCTGAAGAAGTTCAATGGGTGACCCAAAGTGATCTTTATAAAAAGATAAAGCGGAATCATGATTCGAACGATGAGATTATATTATCAAAACCAGTAAGTATCATTTTAGAAATGGTAAAATCAGATTTTCCTCATGCCAATGTCTGGGTTTATCAATAAAAAATTATTGGACTAATGTCAAATATTTAGACACAAAATGAGATACATCTTCTTAGCCCAATGTTCTTTGATATTTTAGTGTTCATAAAATGGTCATTTTCTGAACACTTTTTATTTTTTAGAAATTAGAGAAATATCTTTTAAATTTTATATTCACTAAAAATTGATAATAACAATTGACATACAACTGTACACATATCAGTATGAGGTCATGCATAACTTATATTAACTTTCCGAAAAACCAAACTATTATGGAAAGTTATTTCACTATATATCTATAGATACCATTTCTTCTTTTTGTTATAATATTTAAAGAGAAAGTTTATAGCGGTTGGCTAAGTATAGAAAGAGGGGTGATGCCTATGAGTATAGGTATTTCCCTATCAAACTAGAAAGGCAAAAATTTTTGAGTGTCTCAGACAGCTTAACCTTGATGATTGCATTTGCAAGTTTCATTGTTATGTTGCTCAATCTCATTATTGTGATTGTAAAGAGCATAAAAAAATAGAACCGCTAACTTTTGACCGAGTGCGATTCTATTTTTAGATAAGTTACTTGTCAACCGTCTTAAACGGTCTCTATGGAGCTTGTTACTAGCAAGCTCTTTTTTCTTTAACTCTATTATAACACATAGTATCACATATACAAGTTATTTTTAGCTTATAAGTATAATTGCACTTTCTTTTTAACTTGTATATTAAAAAGAACTACGATAATAAATATATACAGGATGTATTATTTTTTGTACTCAGTATTGAAACTTTGCAACAGAACCTAAAAAACAACTAATATTAATTAGTTATTTTTTGATGATAATATTATGCTAGCTCGATATAAAAATAGTAACATAGTACACTTTATGAGTGATGTATTTAGTCTTTATTAATGACTAGATGCACCGCTTGTAGCATCTGTTTCATTTTCAATAGTCGTATTTGACGTTGAAGATGCACCACTTGTAGCATCGACTTTATTTCCTCCTGATAGATGTTGACCAGTTTGATCCAAGTACCAGTCTAGCCAAGGTTTAAAATTGAGCACAATCTCATTGATACCAGCATAGTCACCATTAGGGTAGTACATAGCTTGATAATTATGAGTATTAATTAAATCCGGATTCTTTCCTGGAATAGCAGTCCGAACATACTCCTGATTGCCCGCCCTAAGAGTTGCAATAACCCACTCTACATTTTTCATTCTTTGAGGTGGAAGTGAGCTATGGACAGTAGAAAGCCGATTCCCAGATTGTTCGGGTATCCGTTTTGCTAACATAGTTTCTGGGTCTTGATGTTTGTTATTATAATATAAAAATTGGTTATTATCATCCGCATACGTTAGCTCAAAAGGCATAGAATCTAGAAACATATTAATTTGATCCACTGTAAGTAAACCGTGATTAAGCTTCACATACGTATCTCCTGATACTGCTCCAACTTGCTCAGAAGCTTTTTCAACCCAGTGAGGATCATCTGGATCAATTCCTTTTATTGTTGTTGAAATGGGTTTTCCTACTGTTAAATCTTCTGGATCAAGAGGTTTTGGTTTTTTTAAATGCGAAACAACTTCGACATATTTCGTAAAGTTATCAAGACAGAGTTCTAAAAATTCTATAGTAGATGAATTAATGAGGTTACCATTATTGTCGAAAGCTTCTTTAGCTTTACCTAGTAAAAACTCATTACCAGGTAATACATATGCGTTGACACCTGGTGCATCAAGAATTTGTCTTAATTGAAGTTGAGCACGGGAAGAGCCCTGATCATAATAGGAAGCACCAACAATCATAACTGGTTTATGCTCAAAAGGATGTAATTCATAAGATAGCCACTCAATAACACTTTTAAGTGCTGGAGTAGTTGTATGATTATGCTCAGGTGTAGCTATAATTACACCATCAGCACGAGTAATTTTATTATAAAGAAGTTTTAAATTAAAATTATCTGAAACATCAATATCTTGATTAAACATTGGGATATCAGTTATTTCTAAAAGTTCAAGTTCAAACTTCAGTTTAAAATGACGTCGAATAAATTTTAACAACTCTCTATTATAAGATTGTTCAGCATTCGAACCTACTATTCCGACAAATTTCATATTATTTACCTTCTATATTACTATTCTTGTTTACGAATAGATATTCATATTTTTTATTTATTCAATGATTCTTTATTCTCAGTATCTTCGAGGATAAATTCCTTTGCACTGGAAAAGTTTGCGACCATTTTTACGAAGAGCTGAAAACTTTTAAAGAGTTTTTCTAAATTTTTTGCCACTTCAATATCAGATAAATCGCCTGCTTCATTAAATGCCTGTAAAGAATGAGCCAGTAAAAATTCTGATCCAGGCATAACATTAGCCTTAAGCTCAGGTGCATCAAGAATTTGTCTCAATTGAAGTTGAGCACGAGATGAGCCCAATGTACCATATGAAGCTCCTATAATCATCACAGGTTTATTCAAAAATGGGTCTATTCCATATGATAACCAAGCTAAAGCATTCATTAACGTTGCTGGAATTGCGTGATCATATTCTGGGGTAGCGATGATCACACCATCAGATAGTTTAATTTCTTCAGATATTTCTTGAACGATATCTGGTAGCTTCATGCTAGCAGGTTTATTAAACATTGGAAATTCCTTTATTTCAATAAGCTTAATTTCAACCCCTTCTGTGAAATGCTTCTGCATATACTGTAAAAGTATACGATTAGTTGATTTCTTAGAGTTACTTCCCACGAGTCCAATTAATTTCATTGGTTATTCTCTTTTCTATATTAAGTTAAAATGTGATTTTATATTTTCTGAATATAAAATTTGACCGGCTTTAGTAATAATAATTCCCTCTATTTCTGGTCGGTCATCTATTATTTGAATAACATCCAAAATGGGTAATCCAAAAAGCCGCGTGGTCCAAATTTCGCAAGTTAATGATTTATCTGCTAAAATTGTTAAACTTGCCATTTCAGTCTCTATAGGATAGCCGGTCCTAGATGAAAAAATATGGTGATAAGTTTTTCCTTCCAACTCAAAGCTACGTTCATAAATGCCCGAGGTTACAACCGATTGGTTTTCTATCGATACCACTCCAACATGTATTCCTCTGGGTTTTGTTGGAGATTGAATCCCGATATTCCAAGAACTTGATTCTCTGTTAGAATTTGGTCCTGAAACTAGAACATTTCCTCCAAGATTAATTAGTATGGAACTTGCATTGATTTTTTTAATTATCTGATCAGCGATATATCCTTTAGCTAATGCCCCTAAGTCTATTATCATTCCTTTTTGTTGAAGAAAAACGGTTAAGTTTTCTTCATCTAAAATAATCATTTCTGGATTACTCAATAAAAGTAATTTTTGTATCTCCTGACTATCCGGTAGCTTAGCATCAGGAAATCCGATGTGCCAAGCTTGTGTAACCGGCCCTAGAGCAATATTAAGATTACTAGGAGTAGATAAGCTTTCCTTTTTACCTATTTTAATAAGTTCAAACAGCTCAGGATGGATCTGTACTGGTTTGAGACCAGCCTGATGATTAATTTGAGATAATTCTGATCCAGAGTCATTAGCACTGAATCTTTTGTTATAGATATCGAGTAATTGACAAGCAATTTCTAATTTCAGGTCTGCCTGATCATCTTCAATGAGAAGGTCAATTGTTGTTCCCATCATATGAATTTGTTGAGTTAACTTCAATAATTATCCTCACTTTCGCATAGCATTAAACAAGTTTATTATAACACTTCCAAAAAGATAATGCTTACATAGATTGGAGCTATACTATTTTGTGCAAAAAAATGGTATAAGTTTCAAGATGGATGCAACAGAAGAAAATCGAAAGAGTTTACTAAGACAGGTAAAATCAGGTGAGGTTCGTAAGGTCTTGGTTAAACAGGATATTCCAATTGAGACTGACCACTCATTAGAACAGTTAGTTGATGATCTATTAAAAAGATTTGATGAATTACTACCATTTTATAAGGAAACAAAGAAATATACTAAAGGATAGGTAGAAGTAACATCTATCCTTTAGTTTATAAAGATTATAAAAAGTCAAATTTATTCCAAAAAGAACGAAATAGTATAATTTTCTTTCCCTTTCTATTTATTAACCCTCCTTCTTGAAAGGCTCTTAATTTACGAGATATAGTTTCAGGACTGGTAGCTAGATAGCTGGCCAATTCTTTCAGTGAGACTGGTATCGTAATGGTCTCTTCTGTCATTACATCTGAAAGGAGAGAGAGCTGACTGAAGTAAGTAGCTAAACGATCCTCTATTGAATCAATTGCCAGTAGTTGCAGTTGCTTCTCTACCTCTAAAGATTTGTAGGCATTTAATTGAAGTAGTTTGCAGCTTAATTGTGGGTAAAGATTGATTAACTTATTGAAATCTGATTTATATAGGATACATACTTTTGTTTCTTTGATTGCCTCTCCATAAAGAGAATCATTTGAGAGACCAAAGAGATAATTCTCTCCGTCATATTCTCCCTCATTAACAATACGAATAAGTTGTTCCTTACCAGTTTTACTCAGTTTATAGATTTTCATAGCACCAGATGAAACAATCGATAGCTGCTCTGGATCATCAGGAGAAAAAATGATTTCTCTCTTTTGAAAGGTTTTATGATATAGCAATTCTTGAACCTCACTCCGTTCATCGCAGGCAAGGTTATTAAAAAGAGGAACCCGATGAACGCAGCCAATTTTTGTCATATTTTTATTCTCCCTTACATTCTTTTATATTTCCTAAAAAATTGACCATGGTCATTTTTTTTTAATTAGGGAAGATATATAATTAAGACACTATATATAGTGTCTGTTTTTAGTGTCAGATACAATATATAGGAATTATACATATTAGGAGGGAAAAATGCAAGTGATTAGAATATACTATATCAGCCTTAGCGGGAATACAACTAATTTTCTTGAAAGATTAGATCATTATCTCCAGAAAGAACTTCAAGAGAAATTGGATTATGTTAATGTCAAGGATCTAGTAAAAAATAATGAATCATTGGGATTTGAAATCAAAGAACCTTACTTTGCTTTTCTACCAGCCTACCTTGAAGGAGGGAATGGTGTCACTACTGGTAATACCGAAATATTAACAACACCCCTCCGTAGGCTTATCGCATATAAAAAAAATAGTAAATATTGTATGGGTATTATCGGAAGTGGTAATCGAAATTTTAATAAACAATTCTGCCTAACGGCCCACCAATATTCTGAGGAATTTGGATTTCCAGTATTAGATGAATTTGAATTACGAGGAACTGAAGAAGATGTTATTCGTATTTCAAATCGATTGAATACTAGGTTAATAGAGTGGAGATACAGTTCAGAGCTTGTACCATATAGGCATTTACCCAATATGACACCACCTCATATGCCTCATACCTTGCGGCACAGTCATCATATTAAAGATGGGACTTGGTAAAAGATGACTATTTGGTCCGGGAAGATAAAGATTTTCGAATTGAGAGAGAATGGAGATGTTCTCAGAGAGTGTACTTATGACATTAGCAATCAACCACCATTTATTGAACCCCAAATATGGTATAAACTCTCTCCGTTAACGGAAGACCTAGTATTTTCCATTGATCTCTTTTGTAAAAAATCTGATTTTTTACATCAATAAAAGTAAAAGTATAAAAAATAGAAAGAAGACTAAAATGACAAAAGATTATTTTATTCTGAATAATATGTTGAATGTACTAGTAGAGGGACAGATTCCACTTCATTATGACAGGGAGGCGTTAGAGGAATATTTAAATACAGAAATTAGGGATAACTTGAAAACCTTTGATAGTATTGATGAAAAATTGGATTATTTAATTAGTCATGATTATATTGATGAAAGTGTCCTTAGTATTTATGGTGAAAATAATAGAGAGTTCGTCAAAAAGCTGTTTATCTTTGCCTATAACTATGGTTTTAAGTTCAAAAGTTTTATGGCTGCCTATAAATTTTATAATCAGTATGCAATGAAAACAAATGATTTGAACTACTACTTAGAAAACTTTGAGGACCGTGCTGTATTTAATGCTTTGTATCTTGCGAATGGGGATAGGAATCTTGCTCATAAGATACTTGAAGAACTTATTTCCCAAAGATATCAACCTGCAACACCAACATTTCTAAACGCAGGTAAGAAGAGACGGGGGGAAATGGTTTCATGTTTTCTTATTGATATTAATGATTCTATGCTATCGATTGGTCGGAATATTAATTCAGCTTTACAGCTTTCTAGAATAGGGGGAGGCGTAGGGGTTAATCTATCCAATCTACGAGCGACAGGATCTCCTATAAAAGAAATTGAGAATGCTTCTTCGGGTGTGTTGCCTGTTATGAAATTATTGGAAGATTCGTTTTCCTATAGTAATCAACTTGGACAACGAAATGGTGCAGGAGTAGTTTACCTTAATGTTTTCCACCAAGATATTTTAGAATTTCTATCTACTAAAAAAGAAAATGCAGATGAGAAGATTCGAGTTAAAACATTATCACTAGGGTTAGTAGTACCCGATAAATATTATGAATTGCTTAAAACAAATGAACCCATGTGTCTTTTTAATCCTTATCACGTTGAGCGAGTTTATGGTATCCCGTTTTCTTATGTTGATCTAACGAAAGAGTACGATACTATGGTGGCTAATGGTGAAATAGAAAAGACTGTAATTAATGCTCGTGAATTAGAACAGGAAATTTCACGTTTACAACAAGAATCTGGTTATCCATACATTTTAAATATTGATACAGCCAATCGAACTAATCCTGTAAAAGGAAAAATTATTATGAGTAATCTTTGCTCAGAAATCCTTCAACCACAAGAACCGTCTATATTAAATCCAGATTTAAGTTATAAAAAGGTGGGGACCGATATTTCTTGCAACCTTGGTTCAATGAATATGGTAAACCTTATGGAAGCTAAAGATTTTGGAAAGTCTATAGAATATGCGATTCGGGCACTCACCACTGTTACTGATCGGGGTGCAATCAGTGAAGTTCCAACAGTAGCTAATGGAAATTCGCTTTACCATACAATTGGACTTGGTGCAATGGGACTTCATACAGTTTTAGCTCTTAATGGTATTGATTATGAATCTGATGAAGCCTTAGAATTTGTAGATGCTTTTTTTCTGGCTATGAATTATTACTCTTTAAAGGCCAGTCACCAAATTGCAATAGAAAAGAACGAAACTTTTCATAATTTTGAATACTCTCGCTATGCTGATGGAAGCTATTTTGATTATTATCTAGCGAAGGAATTTCATTTTATATCTGAAAAAGTGGCAAAGATATTTGAAAATATTTTATTACCAACTATTGAAGATTGGCAGTTATTAAAAGAAAATGTCATGAAAGATGGCCTCTACCATCGAAATAGACTAGCTATTGCTCCTAATGGTTCTATTTCTTATATCAATGAGACTAGTGCATCTCTTCACCCAATTACCCAATTAATTGAAAATCGTCAAGAGAAAAAAGTTGGTTCAATCTTCTATCCTGCTCCATACTTGTCAAATAAAACACTTAGATATTATAAGACGGCTTACAACATGGATCAACGAAAAATTATTGATATCTACGCTAAAGCTCAGCAACATATTGATCAAGGAATGAGTCTGACACTCTTCATGCGTTCTGTATTACCTGAAGGTATCTATGAATGGAAGAAGCAAGGAAGTTTAAAATTAACAACTCGGGACTTAAATCGTCTTCGTAATTATGCTTGGACAAAAGGAATTAAGTCACTCTACTATGTTCGGACATATACGGAAGATGACGAATTCAACAGTGTAAATAATTGTGAATCTTGCATGATTTAAGGAGGTACCATGTCAAAAAACTATTTATATTATAGGGCTATTAACTGGAATATTGTCGAGGATGAATTTGACAATGCAGTATGGGAAAGAGCTACATCACTGTTTTGGTTAGATACCCGGATTCCAATTGAAAATGATTTTACGAATTGGATAAAGCTTAATTTGGAGGAACAAGGACAGTTAAAATGTTTACTGATACTTTTAACGAATCTGTCTACCAATCAGTCCATAGAGGTAGGTGAAATTGTTCGAAATGGTAAGTGTTCGCAACAAGAAGTTGCTATTTTAAATAATATTCAATTTATCGAGATGGTCAATACCAAAGCTTATAATCGAATATTGCTCACCTTTGATAAAGAGATTAATCTTGAAAAGTCATTTGAGTGGGTTGATAATGACTCACGTGTACTGGAATATTTAAATGATATTAATACCGTTTATAGAGAATCGAGTCTAATTAAAAAAAGGTTCATAGCGCTATGTGTAGAAGGTCTTCTGAATTATGCTTATCTTTCACACCTTTTTGAGTTATGGATTAATAAAGAATTTAATAACCTCGGAACTATGTTGGAAATGATTATCCGAAATGAGTCCTTGCATTGCTTTTATTTTAGTCATAAGGTAAAGCTTCTACTAAAAGAATCAGATCCGAAAGAGGTTGAACGGTTCAAGGCATGGAGTTATGAAACTGTCAACCACTTTGTAAAGCTGGGATTTAATATAATTGATGAATTCTATTATTTAAAGGAGAGTAAAAAAATCGCCAAAAACTTAATATTGCAGGAAGCTAATAATATTCTCATGGGGATCGGATTGAAAGAGCAGTTTGGTTTTAATGATGAGGTGTTGAAAGGAATAAATTATCGGTTAAATAACTTACGCAGGCATTATCTATCCATCTCTAGTAATAAATCAACTTCAACTAATGAAGAGATTATGGAAGAATCTGATTACGAGTTCTAGAGGGGAATATGGAATATAGGGGTATAGACTTAATTTGGTGATTAAACTAGAAATTAGGATTAATGTCATTGATTTGGAATTAGTCTATGATACACAATTTATATGAGAAGCCCATTAGGGTTGTTAAATCACTATAAGTGTGTGTTTTACGTATATCATATACTATTGATATATTGGTAATATTAATAAGTACAAAGGTAAGGGGAAAAGAATGCTAAATAAAACAATGAATTGGCAGCTTATTGAAGATGAATTAGATGAATATGTCTGGGATAAGGCAACTGCGCAGTTCTGGTTGGATACAAGGGTTCCTGTTTCGAATGACCTATTAGATTGGAGAAAACTTTCTGATATGGAAAAGGAGGTGGTGAAAAAAGCAGTTGGAGGGCTTGCCTTATTAGATACGTTACAATCTGAAGAGGGCTTATATGCATTAAAGAAAAATGCAAGAACCTTAAAAGAGAGAGCTGTGTTAAGTGACTTCACCTTTATGGAATCCATCCATGCCAAAACATATGGAACTATTTTAATTTCACTTAATACATTCAAAGATATAGAAGAAATATATACTTGGATGAATAATGACCGTAGAATGCAATTCAAAGCTAAAAAGATTAATGAGATCTATCAGAATGGCACACCTATGCAGGTTAAGGTTGCAAGTGTCTTTTTAGAAGGAATATTGTATTATAGCAATTTCTTTATCCCCCTTTGGTACCGAGGTCAGAATAAATTAGCTAACTTAGCAGAACTTATTAAATTGGTTATACGAGATGAATCAGTACATGGTACATATTTAGGGTATAAGTTTAGACAGGACTTTAACGAGTTATCGATTACTGAACAAGAAAACTTTACTAATTGGATGTATTCCTTTCTAGAGGAGCTGTTAGATAATGAGTTTGCATATACTGAAGAAGTGTATTCTGAAATCGGACTAGTGGAAGATATTAAAACATTCGTGAAGTACAATGCAAATAAATCTCTACAGAATATGGGATTTGATATATATTTTAAAGACGCCTCAGCAAATGATGTAAATCCAATTGTAATGAATGGCATTTCTATTGAAACAGCAAATCATGATTTCTTTTCACAGGTTGGTGCAGGATATCTAATGGGAGAGGCAGAGGAAATGCTTGATGATGATTATATTTTTTAAAAGGAACAACAAAAACGGGAGCTCCATTAGATGAAAACTGGACTAATGTCAAATATTTAGACACAAAATGAATTATATTTTCTTAAAATAGTTTTCTTCCTTCTGATTTGGAGTTAAACCATTGTTAGCGGAATGGGGATTATAGTTGTTATAGAACTGTTCAATGTATTCGAAACAAGATAATCTAACCTCATCAATTGAGTGATAAGTCCTTCGATTAATTTCTCGTTGTTTAAGGTACTTGAAAAACACCTCAGTCACGGCATTATCATAAGGATAACCAGGTTTGGAGTAAGAAGCAAGCAACGGGTCTGTGTACACAAATCTCCAAAAGTACGTTACGTAAATTTTTATTTAGGAGTACCTAATACAGTACCCTTTATATCAATAATCAAATAATACTTTTGATTTGATAAATGTCGCTACACTCGATTACGAAAATAGTAGCAAAGACACTTTAAAAGGAGTGTTTTGAATAAAACTCGCTTTCGCTCGTGGTAACGTTGAATAGATAAATCTTTTATCTCACATTTTAAAAAATAAAATGATAAAGTAAGAGAAAATACACTTCAAATTTTTGAAAAAAATAATTTCTTTTTAGAAGAAACTGATCCAAAATTATTGGAACTTTCTCTTCAAAAGATTTTAAATGAGATTCATTTGATTCAAGATAGTCTGGCAAATAAAGACTCTTCCAATTCAAATAAGAACAAAACGAGTCAAGAATTGCTCCACAAAAAACTCGACGATGCTGAATAAGAACAAAAAGAATTACTAAAAAAGCACGAAGAAAAACAAAAAAAGAAACCTAAAAAGGAAAGTAAATTAGACAGTTTTAAAAACAAATTCAAAGGAAAAGGAGAATGAAAAAAATGAATGAACAAGAAATAATGACAGAAGTAGAAGACTATGGACGACAAATTTTTGAAGCTATTTCCTACGCAAATGAATTTCCAGTTGTTAAAGAAAAGTTATTAATTATGTTTGATAAATTAATTGAAGAACTATCCGAACTAATTGACGAAGACGAATTAAACGACTACAAAAAAGCAAAAAAAGTCGTTGAAAAAATTCCAGAAAATGAAGTCGAAGAATTGTGTTTTACGGTTGAAAGTTTGTACGGAGATGTCTTAAAAGAATTTGAAATTAAGCTCTAATTTTTTTCAAAAAGGGGGATTGGGGGACACCACCAAAAATAAAAATATTCGTCTGAAACGAACAAAAATAAAATTGGAAATTTTAGGTTTTGTGAGTGAAAGATGAATACTTTTTACTGTAAGTGTAGCCACACTTACGAAGCTCGCTAAAGACACTCACCCCCTATTTTGAGCTTTTAGAGTTGACAGATATTTGTGAGGTTGACAAGATGAAAAAAATTAAAAATCGTGAGAGAAATATTTTAAAAAGGTTCTTCGTAAATGAAAAAGAAGACGAAAGAATTAAATGGATGATGAGAAAAACTGGTATCACTAATTTTTCTATTTTTGCTAGACGAGCCTGTTGCAATAAAGAGATTTTTTCTATTGATTTTTCAGAATATAAAAATATTATTTCTGAAATTTCTGCGACAAAATCTGAACTAAAACGTATCGGAAATAATATCAATCAAATTGCTAAACATTTAAACGAAAATAAAAATAATCAGACAAAAGAATGGATGTCTAATTATCAAAATCAATTAGAAAATTTGGAAGATAAAATTCAAAAAGTGGTTCATTATATTTCAGAGGGGGAGTAAAAATGACAGTCATTAAAATGCCAAAACAATCGAACGGAACGGTTCACTCTTCAAAAGATTTAAACCAACTCATTGATTATGTGATGAACCCTGAAAAAACAAATGACTTTGAATATGTTTCCGGTCAAAATATTTTAGATATTCACTCAACCTGTGATGAAATGTTAGCGACACGAACAATGGCAAATGCTTTAAAAAACAAGCCACGAAAAAACGAAAGGTTTGGTTATCATTTTGTCCAATCTTTTTCTCCTGATGACCATTTAACGCCTGAACAAGCTCATGAAATTGGTTTAAAAACCATGAAAGAATATCTCGGAAATTCTGCGGAATTTATTATTGCCACTCATACTGATAAAGACCACTTGCATAATCATATTGTGCTTAATGCAACTGACCCTTTGACTTTAAATAAATTTCAACAATCAAAAAATGATTTGGAACGATTGAAAGAAATTTCTGATAAGATTTCTAAAGAATATGGTTGTAAAATTATTGACCGTCCTGAACAAAAGTTAGGAAACTCTCACAAAAATTATTTGGTCTATCTTGCTCAAAATTCTTACCGGAAAGAGATTAAAAACAAACTTGAATTTTTAATGAACCATTCTCACACTTGGGAAGATTTTAAAACAAAAGCAAGAGCCTTAAATTTAAAAGTGGACGACACAAAAAAATATACCACTTATCTTTTAGAGGGAAGCGAACAAACCAAAAAAATTAGAGATAGAAGTTTAAAAAATGATAAATTTTTAATGGAAAATCTCAAAGAACGGATAGAAAGAAACACCATTGGTTATTCCGTTGAGGAAGTCGTGAAACTTTGGAATGACAAAGAAAGCATTCAAGAAAAAGGACAAGAAAAAGAAATTGAAATTTTACTTGAACATTGGCAAGTAACAAAAGAAACTGAAAAAGATTTAGTTGTAACCATTGATACTGCATTTGATAATGAAGCAACGATTAAGATACCTGCACGCTGTGTTGACAAATTAGAAAACGGACAGTATAAAATATTTATTAAAAAGGGCGACCGCTTTTCGTATATTGATAAAAGAAGTCCGGCAAACCATAAAATCATGGTTGGGGCAACCGTTGCTAAAAATTTACAAAGACAAAGTGGAAATATCCCTCTTTATTCTGACAATGTCAATATCAAACTCAAACAAGTTTTTCATGAGTTCGATTTCTTAATCAGTCAAGGGCTTGGTTTTGATAGAAGTTTTGAAACCATAGGAGAAGAGTTAAAAGCCACCTATCAAGAAACACAACATCAATTAGACAAGCTAGACACAAAGATTTTAGAATACGTGAAAACAACAAAAACGTTACCTTATGAAGATACCTCAATCAGAGATACCATTAAAAACTTAACAAAAGAACGTGATGATTTGCGAGATACTTTATATAAAGTCGATAAAAACATTCAATACTATCAAAAATCAGAACAGCGATTAGAAGCCTATCAAAAAAATCAAAGTCCAAAAAATAAAGCACGTGATGATGATTTTGAAATTTAGTCCGTTGAAAATTCTGATGAGTAAACAATAAAAAAAGTCGGATCTGAAATTTTTGGGCTTTAAAATTTAAGACCGGACTTTTTTATTTGAGTTTTGAAAAAACTCTATTTTTTACTTTGTAAAAAATAATGTTCCTGTCGTTGAGCAAACCAACGATTCAAGCATTAAAGGGAGTGAAAAATAGATATTTCACTCCCTTTAATGCTTGAATCGTCCTATAAGCTCATGTTTTGCCTTTTAAGCCCTTTAAAAAGCATTCTGATATAAATTTTCTGTAATATCTGACTCTAATAAATTGACTTAACGTCAGTTCTAGAAAGGGTAACTATGTTTTGCAACAGAACCTAAATGTTTTTATTTCACCCTTTAAAAATAAAGTGATAAACTAAGAGAAGAAAGTTCTAAGGCTAAATATATTGAAAGAATTTCTACTCATGATTGGTTGAAAGGTGAATTAATATGGAGAAAAAAGTAAATAATATAAAACAAGATACTAAATTAGTTATTCTTCGTGGAAATTCGGCAAGCGGTAAATCAACCACGGCTTTAAAAATAAGATAAAGCTTTCCCAGAGGAGAGGTCATGTTAATTTCTCAAGATGAAATCAGGTTGAAAATTCTTAATGTTAAAGATAGGGTAGATAATCCCACTGCTGACTTAATTAAAACCATTGCCTTATTTGGAAAATCGAGATTTAAAATCATCATAATAGAAGGCATATTAAGTACACATAAATATAAAAATCTGCTTTCTGATTTAGTTTCCAGTTTTAAATATAATTCCAATCTATATTATTTTGATATTCCTTTTGAAGAAACAGTTCGTCGTCACAATACAAGATATAAGAGTAGTCTATGGGGAGAAGAAACAATGAAACATGGTGGTTAGAAAAGGACTATTTAAGATTAGGTAATGAGAAAACTATTAATTGTGACTTAACAGAAAAGGATATTCTAAAAATGATATTAGATGATGTGGAACATAGGTCTATCAATAGTTTTATTGCAAAGTTTCCATGTCTCCAATCTTAGTGTAAAATGAAGGAGATTTTATCTCTAATCGCCAAACATTATTCCTGAAATAATTTTTTTAGAAAGAAAAAAAATTGAAAATAATAACTTATGAAGAAAAATATAGAGATGATTTAATATTTATGATTTTAGAAGCTAAAGATTCAATTGGTAGGATTCCAGCAATTAATCCAGACTTACTAAATATAAAGGAAGAATACCTTGATAAAGGAGATAGTTTTTGGCTTTTAATAGATGTAGAGGATAGGGTTATTGGTTCTATTTCTTATTCTTCACTTCCAAACTCATCGGAAGTATTTTTACATCGTTTTTTTATAAAGTCAAAACTGAAAAATAAAGGGCTGGGGAGTAAATTACTTTATTTTGTGGAAGATTATTTAAAAAAACTTGGGAAAACGAAAATAAGAATTCATCTAGGACAACCCAAAAATCAATGGATTGAATCATACTATTTTTATCAAAGAAAAGGATACAAGTTTTATAAAAAAAATTTTCTACAAAAAAATTTAGATACAAATTAAACCATATTTTTGAAAAAGTGAAATAAATTTACGAAAATTCTTTTATAAATAAAATTTTATGATTTTCACTCCAGAAATGCTATCTTTCCGAAAAATTTGAATTTTTTTTCGTACACTTATAGTAAGCGAAAACCGCACTGTTGAGCGATTTAAGTTTTATAGAGGGTGGAAATCAGCAAAAAATCCAACTTTATGAGAAATAAATTATAAAATTAGAGTGTTTTTAATCGAAATTCCTGGTATATTTTTATAGAAAATATGATTTTGGAGCTATAGTATAAAAGTGGACAGATAAACGTAAATTATAATCTGTTTAATAAACACTAAAAAGGAAATCTTTCTATGGCTAAAATTAAACGCTATGACGACGAATTCAAAAAGTCTCTCGTTGACCTTCATCTCGCAGGTAAAACTCAATCTGACCTCTGTCGTGATTATGGTGTTTCTGGCTCTGCACTCTCTAAATGGGTAAGAAAGTTCTCTGAAGTAAAACTTGAGGACAATTCAGTCCTTACCGCAAAACAGATTCAAGAACTTCAAAAAAGAAATGCCCAATTAGAAGAGGGGAATCTCATCTTAAAAAAAGCAAGTGCCATATTCATGCAAAACTCCAAATAAAAGTACAAGCCATCCATCGTTACGATTTGAACACACGACAGTCACCCTCTGTCGTGTTTTACATGTCAATCGTTCCACCTACTATAACTTCATTAACAAGAAGCCTTCAAAGCGTGAAATAGAAAATCAACGCTTGAGAAAACACCTCCTTGAGATTTATATGAAAGCCAAGAAAAGAATTGGCACAAGAGCTTTTAAAATTATACTTTTGCACGATTATGGCATCAATATCTCTGAAGGTCGAATTTTTCGACTTCTAAAATCAATGAATCTCCCCAAAATGTCAACGACTAAGCCTCGTTTCAAATCAAGAAAACCGCCTGTGTTTTCTTCTGAAAACTTGCTTAAACAAGAATTTAATCCTAATCTTCCTAATCAAGTTTGGACTACTGATTTCACTTATATTTCGATTGGAAACAAACGTCATGTTTACCTCTGCGCTATTCTTGACCTCTATTCTAGAAAATGTATCGCTTGGAAAGTGAGTGATAAAATTGATGCCAAATTAGCCTGTGATACATTACAAATCGCAATTAACACAAGGAAACCAACTGAACCAATTCTATTCCACTCTGACCAAGGCAGTCAGTTTAAATCTCAAGAATTTCGAAAACTTTTGGATGAGCATCATCTAATGCCCTCTTATTCTAAACCAGGATATCCTTATGATTGCCGTCACAGAGGTCTTTTTCAAGTACCTTAAACAACGTGAAATCAATAGGAAAACTTTTCATTCCATTGAAGAAGTAAGATTATCTTGCTTTGAGTATATTGAACGATTTTATAATAACTATAATCCGCATTCTGCCAACAATGGTTTAACACCAAATCAGAAAGAACTAGAATATTTTAAAAATTAATTTCCATTTTCATGTCTAATTATTTGACATTAGTCCAAGTCAGGTTATAATGATTATAAATTAGTAATCGGGGGTGGGCATATGAATTCATTGATTAGTTTAGAAAAAGTTAATTATCAAA
>OLOB01001014.1_pt1 | contig 19354 bp, 13 predicted proteins | sample 1671911 | NCBI WGS metagenome assembly OLOB01 (sample SAMEA3136625, study PRJEB25190) | human gut metagenome | biome: human gut; feature: human-associated habitat; material: faeces | place: Austria | collected 2013
GCACGCACATTACCTACATTCTAACAAATGAAAATATTAAAAGCAATAGAAAAAAGCAGGACTTACACCCTGTTTTTTTCTATTAAGCGACTTGAGTCGTCACCTTATTATTTTAAGAGTAACTGAAGCAGACTGATTCTAATTACTGATATTGCTGAATTTATTTAATGAATTTATATTTTGACAATTTTTTGGAAGGATACTAAAGAATATTTGATTGTAAAATATTTTGAGTGATCTTTCCAGAATCCCGATTACATCATTATGATACCAAAGACTATAAGCATTTTAAGTCACTGATTTATCAGTGTGACCTAGTCTATGTGAAACATATAGGGGACATATCTTAGGAACATTAAGAAGATAATATGAATGACTATAACTCAAGCCTTTTCTAGGATTCCTTTAAACATCCACAATCTCAGCCTGTCGTTTAATAATACGGCAAATAATTGATTTAAATAAGGGATTGCCAAATCGAGCTAAAACATAATCATCTTCGTCATTTTACACTTGAACTCACGCCAATTAGTTAATACTTCTAAAGTTACATCGTCTAAATCAATTTTACGCAATCCAGCAACCATATTTGCTTGCTACTTAGAATACTAATTTCCATATTCAACTTTTTAAAGTGTTTCATAGGCGTTGAGAAGCTTTTTATAAGGTTTATAGCCATCCCAATTACACTCAATATATGATATTTATTATAATAAATTAAGAATTCAATTTTCAGTTTAGTTTCCTGAAGAGATTATATATTTTTGTATTTTTACCAAGAATAAATTAGTATAATTTTATTTCAATTAAATTACATATACTTCCTTTAGTTCAATGTGCACATATTCCTTTCATAGATAAAGTAAAAAAACTGATGAATCATTCGATTCATCAGTTTTAAGGAAGATATGTTCATTGCAAACAAATCGTATCAATTAGAAAGATTAATCTTCTTTCTTCTTATGAGCTACAAGACCAAATCCACTCAATACTCCGAGAAGTCCAAGTGCTGCTAGGCTAGCATTATCTTCTGTACCTGTATTTGGAAGTTCACGTTTGCCATCCATATATTGAGGTGTAGAAGGTGATGCTGGTTGAGCTGCAGTTGTTGGTGTTCCATTATTATCTCCATTATCTGTAGGTCTTACAGGTTGTGGTACTGGAACATAGTTGATTACAGTATCTTCTGTTGGGTTTTCAGGTGTTGGTGGAACATATCCTTTACTTGGATCGTTTGGATCTACTGGTTTCAGTGGGTTTCCATTTGAATCTTTTGGAGTTGTTCCTGGCACTTGAGGAATCACTGTTGTTGGTGTTCCTGGTTTTGTTGGATCTGTTGGATCGTTTGGATATTGAGGTTTATCAAGTTTTGGTTCCTCGAATCCTTCTGGTACTTTTGGTACCCATGAACCAAGTTTAGTGTAGACAACTTCGATATTTTCATCTTTAGAGTCTACCGTTAATCCTGTTGTAGCTGCTACTTCTTTTTGTTTAGCATCTTTCAGGATGTAGCCTTGAACTACTGGTGATTCAACTTTATCGAATGTTGTATCTCCATCTTTAGCTGTCCAGTTGCCGTAAGTGATTTCACCTGTTACAGAATTAATCTTACCTTCACGAGTGAATGTAACTTTATCTGTTACTTTCTGAGCTACTTCCTCACCTTTTTCGTTAACGGATGTGATTGTACGGTTCACGTGGCGAGTTGTATCAATCTGTTTAATGAGATCTTCTGTCCATTTTGGTCCATCAGGGTTGTTAGGATCGATTGGATCACCTGGTTTTGGTTTATTTGGATCATTTGGATTTTCTGGATCTACTGGTTTGATTGGTTCAACGTGTGGTTTAACCGTTACTACAAAGCTTTGATCTACTTTCGTATCTTTATCGAAGTTCTTATCTGTAGCTGTTGTGAATCCATCAGTTACGAGGTCATACCCTAGAGCTTTAAGTTCAGCAAGCTTAGCTACTGTTGAGTAATCAATTGGTTCTCCAGATTTACCTTCTAGGTTATCTGTGTGAAGTACTGTTCCTGTTCCTTCTACAACATAAGTTACTGTTGCTTTTTGAGAATCTTTCTCATAAGTGATTACAGTATCTTCTGTTGGGTTTTCAGGTGTTGGTGGAATATAGCCCTTAGTATGATCATCGGGATCAACTGGCACCAAAGGAGTCCCCATATGGTCTTTAGGTGTATAGCCAGGAAGAAAATCAATAACCGGGTAACCAGGCACAGATGAATCAGCAATCTTAGTAGGGTCACTAGGATCATTGGGATAAATAATTGATTTTGTCGAGCCATCAGGATTAGAGACAATCCAGTTGCCGAGCTTGTTGTAAACATACTTAATATCAGAGGTTTGTGGGATATATGGATTTTTAATTCCGTATGACCCAACAACAAATCGATCATCACTATACGTTTCCGTAGGATCTGAAGGCTTTAAATTTGTCCATTTTTTGAGAACTATTCCATATCGAGCAATTGATGCAGACATTGTTCCATCTGAACCAGTCTGAGTGTAAGTAATAACTACTCCATCATGAAAGTCTTTAACATAACTAGCACCAATCTCTCCGTATGGTGACATAACGCCATTTGAATTAGCAGGTGCAATAGCATAGTAACCATTTATAAGTATGGGACTCGTCGTATATTTTTGGCCAACTAACCCTTTTTGTGTATAAGGAACAACCGGATTACCATTACTGTCGGTGATTTGCTTGCCATCTTTATCAACAAAATAGGTTGTTTGTGTGATCAATTTTGGTACAAAATAAGCAAGTGTACTGTAGTAGTAATTATCAAATGTACTAGCTCTATATTTAGTAACAAAACTGTTAGCAACAAAACTGTTGCCAAATTTATCAAAGCCATCAGAGTGGACCATTGCAATATAAACATCATTATAATAGGTGGTATTATCAAATACAGCAGATTTTACCTTAGTATTTTGCTTTAAAGTGTATTGCTTTAAAACCTTATTTGATTCCGATAATTCCGTTACATAAACAATTCCATCGCCCGTTCGATTAGTTGAAAAAACAATCTGGTTTCCATGATTTTTTCCCTTTATTTTTGCTTGCAACCATTCATAACTGTAATGAGATTTATCTGGATCAATCCACATTCCAGATGGATAATCTGGATCACTAACTGAGAAACCCGGATAGGTAACTGAACCTGACAATACCTTTCTATCGTAGTTTTGAGCAAAATTAGTTGTATCTATTGCACTTCTTTTGACTCTTCGTCTTTGGTTAATAGAATCTGTATTCTCTCTATTACCACGCTTGTTATTATCCACTGTTTCCACAGAATTTGCATACTTTGCATTTGTCTTAACTGCAGTGCCGGCGGTACCTGGAGTACCATTAGTTGTATAAATTTCAGTTGGTCTTAATTTCTTTTCAGCAGTATTTGATTCAGTTACAGCTGTGCTCAAAGCTGATACAGTTTCTGCTTGTGCATCTACATCGGCTTGACTAGCATCTGTATTCGCTAGAGTTGCTTTAGTTGCTGCCTTTGTAGCTGCAACTTCTGATTTCACTTCTGTAGCTTTTTCAGTTTCTGGATTCACAGTTTCTGGCTTCATAGTCTCTGAATTCACAGTCTCTGGATTCACAGTTTCTGGCTTCACAGTCTCTGGATTCACAGTTTCTGGCTTTATAGTCTCTGGACTCACAGTTTCTGGCTTCACAGTTTCTACTGTTTCTGCTTTAGGCTCAGCCTTTTCCGTCTCCTTGTCACCTTGACTAGAAGCAGATGTTGTAATAGCTGTTTCAGCTGATTGTACTTCCGTCGCTGATACTACGCCATTACCTAAGAACATTAAACCAACAGCAATTGCTACTGATGCTGCTCCAAAGCTGAACTTACGAATACCGTAACGAATGTACTTCTCTGTTCGAAAATCTTGTTGTTTCCCTCGCATATGAGTAATAACCCCCTTATAAATTGTTTTATTTTTCAAAATACTTAATTTTTAAAAAAAAAACGGTAATTTTAACATTTAATGTAACAATGTTTTTATGCCGAAACTATATACTTTAAAAATAATTTAATCGTATCACACTTCCGTATTATAAGCAAATTTTCCATTTAAAATTTAGACTATAATAACTAAATTTTATTTTTCAAAAATTATTTATAGTAGTAATTATATTTTTGTTTTTAAGTATCTACCTTTTTTGTAACATTAAAATAATTTTTACCATTTTATAAAAAGTTAGCCAACTCATTTTCAGAAAACATTTGTAAATTTCAAAAAACCAATGATTTTTACATCATTGGTTTTCTATTATGTTCGTTTATCAGAAAGATTTAATTAATCTTCCTTCTTACGAGCTACAAGACCAAATCCACTCAATACTCCAAAAAGTCCAAGTGCTGCTAGGCTAGCATTGTCTTCTGTACCTGTATTTGGCAACTCTTTTTGACCTTCAACATATTTTGGTGTTGCTGGTTGACTTGGTTCAACCGGTCTTGGAGTCGGCATTTCAACATTTTTGAAGATATGTTTGATATTTCCCTTTGGATCAGTCACAGTCTTCACATATTCGTAACCTGAAACTGTTCCCGGTTCTTTAGAGCCTGGTTCAGTTGGTTTCAATGGATTTCCATTGTCATCAGCCCAAGTAGTTGTACTTTGCTTACCTGGAGTTGGTTGAGGAACAGGTGAAGGTTGTTGGAGCTGGTGTTGAAACTTTCTCATAAACGTGTTCGATGTCGCCATTTGGAAGGGTCTTAGTTTCTACAAAGCGGTAGCCTGGGATATCTTTCTTAGGTTGTTCGCCGTCTTCTGTTGGATAGTTTGGAATTTCGTTACCATCTTTATCCTTATAACTTGCCTTAACTTTTTCGTAGACGTGCTCTGTATCTCCGTTTGGAAGTGTCTTAGTTTCTACAAAGCGGTAACCTGGAATATCTTTCTTAGGAGTTGTACCTTCCTTAGTAGTTGTTCCTGGAATTACATTGCCATCTTTATCTTTGTAAGTTGTTATGACTTTTTCATAGATATGTCTTGTATTTCCTTTTTCGTCTACTTCAGTTTTAACAATCTTGTATCCTGGGATATCTTTAGTAGGTTTAGTTCCATCTTCTGTTGGTGAAAGTGAGTTACCCTCTTTATCAACGAATGAAGTATCAGGATGAACTTTTGGTGTGTAAGTAGCTGTTACTGGCATTCCGTTCTTACCTACACGTTTAACTGTTACTCCTGTTGCTTTACCTACGAAGTCAGGTTCTGGTGTGAAGGTTACTTTACTGTTTTCATCGATTGTATATATACCTTCGTCTGGTACTTTCTTCTCAGTTGTTCCATCGTCAAATGTTCGTTTAACAGTTTCATCAATTGGTACATTTGGATTTCCTAGGATGAAGACTGGTGTCCCTGTTTGTGGTTGTCCTTTAGGCCCTTCAGATTCTGCAGGTGTTCCTTCTGGTGTTACTGGTGTAACTGTTGGTGTGTATGTTCTGGTATAGTAAATTTGTAACACTCCTACCTAATAAGTTAAACTATTCATTAGAATAGGAGACATAACATGAAACACTATCCAGACGAAACACGACAAAAAATTGTTCGACTACACATTCAAGACGGACGAACATTAAAAAGCTTAGCTTGCTGAGCATAGCCAATTTATGCATCAAGATTCCCAATGTATCTAAAAACGCCAAATATAAGGTTTTATCCAAACTCATTATATAGCAAGAAATCTTCATTGTTCCTATTGGTTCTTTTAAAAGTGTGGCCAATTCGGGGCAAAATTTAAAGTTTAGTTTGCCACAAATAATAATTGTCATTTTATAATATTCCTACTTGGTTGTTTTTTATAGGTAAAGAAAAAAGATAAAATGACATTCATAAATTTTTAAAACCATAAGAATAGACAACCAATCATTAATAAATGAATAAGAAGGCGGATACAATGGTGAGTATAATTAATTTTCTTTCCACTTTTCTTTCTATCAGAGAAAAAGCTAACCGAAATTAATAACAAAATCATTGATATCAATAGCTTTAGAACAATATTCGAATAAGATAATCCAAACAACGCTGAGAAACATAAAATAAAAACTAAGACCACTGAAACAGTTGATACTCCCAGCTTCTTCTTATGTCCAAAGTAAGTTGAAAGCAATAAAATAATAGAATAAGTAAAAATAACGTAATTCATTGATTTGCCCCTATTGTTATATAATAATTCTAATATTATTTGATAATAAATATATTACCATAATTATAGATAAAATGAAAAACACATCCCAAATGTATGTTTTAAAACTGTTTCTCCTGACTACTTCCTTAAAAGTCAAATTCTTTCTCATTCCAAAATAGTAAATCAGCACAAAATTAATGAAAAATAACTTCGTTGATTTATCAAAAAGAGTATATGTGACACCCCAATAAAAATTACTAGTACTATTAAAAACCTTTTCAACACACTAAGTGATATACTAATAATAAATAGAATTAATGACAGGAGATTATTATGTTTTTAGCTATTAAAGAGATGCTACATGAAAAATTGCGTTATAGCCTAATAGTGGCACTTATATTTTTAGTAAGTTATCTTTTGATTATTCTTACTGGTTTAGCCACTGGTTTAGCTAACCTAAACAAAGCGGCAATTAACGAGTGGGATGCTTCAAGTATTGTCTTAAATAGTGATTCTGAAGGACGTTTACAACAATCTTTTCTTTCACAGGATCAGGTTGCTAGTTTACCCAATAATGGTACCAGAATTTCACAGTATAGTACACTTGTAAAATCAGAAAATGGATTAAAAGAGAATACTCAATTAGTAGCTCTTGATTCCAAATCGTTCATATTTAAAAAATTGAAAATAACAAGTGGTAGTAAAAATGTCCGAAACAATGCCGGCGTCGTATCGGATAAATTCAAACGTGATGGATTCAAAATCGGTGACCACTTGTTAGTTGCTAATTCATCATTGAGGATTAAAATTACAGGTTTTACACCCAGGGCAACTTTAAGTGCTCTTCCCGTGGTTTATATTTCACCAGACACTATTCAATCACTGAATAAAGGTGTAACAAATGCTGTGGTATTCAAGAATACGTTAAATAATTCAAAAATACCAAAAGGGACTATTCAGTTAAGCATTGACTCATTTATTAATAAATTACCCGGATATAGTGCACAACAACTCACATTCAACTTCATGATTGGTTTTTTGTATATTATTATTCTAATTGTTATTTCAATTTTCTTGTATATTCTGACCGTTCAAAAATTACCTAACTTAGGTGTCTTGAAGGCGCAAGGAGTCTCAACGCAATATCTTGTTTTGAGTACGTTATTTCAATCATTTATTATGTCAGTTATTGGCGTTATTATAGCCATTATATTAGGTGAAATAACAGCTATTACGTTACCCAGCGAGGTACCCATTGTCATCGATAAAAGTAATATTATTGTAACTGGAATCGGTATTATTATTATGTCCTTGTTGGGTGCGTTGATACCAATTCGCCAAATTGCCAAAGTTGATCCTTACAAAATTATTGGAGGTTAATTTCATGTCAAATCTCATTTTCGACTCAGTCACAAAAATTTTTGGTGAGGGGGGTAGTAAGTACGTAGCACTAGAAAATATTAATTTCGAAGCAGAAAGCGGTCAGCTTATTTTAGTTGTAGGGCCATCAGGATCAGGAAAAACTACATTTTTGACTATAGCAGGCGGACTACAGACACCAACTAATGGTGACGTAAAAATAAATGACAGTACAATTAACAGTTTGTCCAAAAAACAACAAACAAAATTAAGATTGGAAAAAATAGGATTTATTTTACAATCTTATAACTTAGTCCCATTTTTAACGGTCGAAGAACAGTTTAAATTCGTAGATAAACTAAAAAAACAAAATTTGACTGAACAAAAATTGCATGAGCTTCTTTCTGATTTAGGACTTTTAGAACTGCTAAAAAAATATCCTAATCAACTTTCTGGTGGACAAAAGCAGCGTGTGGCAATTGCTAGAGCATTATACACTGATCCTGACTATATTTTAGCAGATGAACCCACAGCCGCATTAGATACAGATAGATCCATGAAAGTAATCGAGTTACTCAGAGATTTAGCGCACAAAAGAAATAAAATTATTATTGTAGTTACTCATGACTTAAGGTTAAAAGATATGGCAGACAAAGTTTATCAGATAATTGACGGTAAAATGACAATCCTGGAGAAGTAATTTAATTTATGACTAAAAATCAGCAAAAATATAATTATGACTAAGGAATATATTATTAACTAACCCTTAATAAAGCAATTCATGCTCAGCATTGTAATCCATCTAAACTGATACTTCATTCAGATCTAGGTGTACAATTCACCTCACTAGAATTTACGAGATTTTGTTCATCATTGGGCATTTCTCAAAGTATGAGTCGTGCGGGTACTCCGTATGATAATGCTCCAATGGAACGTTATTACAATACATTAAAAGCTGAAGAAGTTTATCAACATCGGTATGATACCATCGAGGAACTGGACCAAGCTATAAACGACTTTGCCTATGTTTGGTATAATCAAATTAGACCTCATTCTTATAATAACCACCTAACACCTCTAGAAAAACGATTGAAATAATTTTATTTAGTCAATGGTGTTACAAAAATGCTTGACCAGGACAGAACCACTACCACGATAACTTAATTCCACTCTATCACCCTCCTATAACTATAATAAAAGTTAGGATTTTATCTAAGCATTATTTATGATTATTTTAACACAAGACAATATTTATAATTCAGTTTGATGAAGAAAAATAATTATTTCAGAATCTTCTCTTTGATACTTTTAATTGACAATGACAAAACTATCATATAAAAAGAAGTGGCAGAAATACACTGATTTCCTCTTTTCATTGTTGCAAATTAGTTTACTTCGCAATCTAATCCTTGATGGTTATAAACGGCTCTATAATTTCTGTAGTGGGTAAATCCACCATGGAAATTATGGAGCCTTTTTGAGTATATACAAAAAGTCCCATATGACCTATAATGAAAAGTGCTCAAACTATCATTTTAGAAAGACTCATACGGAACAACTAAATCTTATCACAAATTTTCTCAGAATTAAAGACAAAAATATCACTATCACTGATGAATATGATATGGGAACTCACTTAGAACTCCACGGTCACTTGGATCACACAGCCCCTAAATGCCCAAAATGCAAGGGACAAATGGCTAAGTGCGACTACCAGAAAACTTCTAAAATCCCCTACTTAGAAACTGCTGGCTACCCTTTACTTATCCGTCTTCGAAAGCGTCGTTTCAAGTGTAAAGATTGCGGAAAAATGGCGGTCGCTGAAACTCCTCTTGTCAAGAAGAACCACCAAATCTCTGTCGCTGTTAACCAGAAAATCGCACAATTACTCATCGAAAATCAAGCAATGAAACATATTGCACACAGGCTATCAATTTCAACATCGTCAGTTATGAGAAAGCTAAATGAGTTCAAGTTTGAAACGGATTGGAATGCCCTACCTGAGGTGATGAGTTGGGACGAGTATGCCTTCAAGAAGGGGAAAATGAGCTTCATCGCTCAAGATTTCGACTCCCTAAATGTCATCGCCATTCTCGACGGAAGAACTCAAGCAACAACCATCCGAAACCACTTTCTCCGCTATCCTAGAAAGGTTAGAAATCGGGTCAAAGTGATTACCATGGATATGTTTAGTCCCTATTATCAACTTGCTAAACAGCTTTTTCCGAATGCAAAAATTGTACTCGATCGCTTTCATATCGTGCAACACCTTAGTCGTGCTATGAACCGTGTCCGTATTCAAATTATGAATCAATTCGACAGAAAATCGCAGGAATACCGAGCCTTGAAACGTTACTGGAAATTGATACAACAAGATAGCCGTAAACTCAGCGATAAACGATTTTATCGTCCTATGTTTCGAATGCATTTGACTAACAAGGAAATCCAAGAAAAACTCCTATCCTACTCAGATGAACTCAGACAGCACTATGAACTCTATCAATTTCTCTTGTTCCATTTCCAAGAGAAAAACTCAGATCATTTCTTCAGTCTCATCGAACAGGAAATAGCCACTGTTAATCCTATTTTCCAGACGGTATTTAAGACATTTTTAAAGGATAAAGACAAGGTTTTAAACGCCATGGAATTGCCTTATTCCAACGCCAAACTGGAAGCTACCAATAATCTCATCAAAGTCATTAAGAGAAATGCCTTTGGTTTCAGGAACTTTGAAAACTTTAAAAAACGGATTCTGATTGCATAGAACAGTGAAAAGGGCTGGGGAGAGCCCTTTTCAGCTTATCTCCTAAAAACAAGAAAGAGATAAAGAAAGAGAGAGCGAAGTTCGTCCTCTCTAGGTGTTAGCTTTTCATCTACCCACTACAGTTGACAAAGAGCCTTATCGCGGGTTATTTCATGGCTTTTACTTACTCTTTGGATGACTTTGCTGTAACCTTTTTCGTAACAGGAAATGGCTATTCAAATCTTTCGGTTGAAATCTACTCAAGGGCTCGACAAGGTATTTCTTTGGAAATCAATGCCTTGTCAGCGGTTGTGTTCCTTTTCTCTATCTTGTTGGTAGTGGGTTATTATTTCCTTTCACGTGAAAAGGAGGCCAACTAATGAAACGACTGTATTCATTTTTTGTAGGTATTGTAGCTATTATTCTTGTTTTATGGGGAATCAGCTACAAGTTAGAAGATAATTCGACACAAGGAACGATAGATAAATTGGTTATCTATAATTGGGGCGATTATATTGATCCTGAATTACTAGATGAATTTACTGCCGAGACAGGAATTCAGGTTGATTATCAGACTTTTGATTCCAATGAGTCCATGTACACAAAGATCAAGCAGGGGGGAACAATCTACGATTTAGCAGTTCCATCAGAATATATGATTTCCAAAATGACGGAAGAAAATATGCTGGTTAAGCTCGATAAGTCTAAAATCGAAGGTTTGGAGAACATTGACCCTCAATTTATGGGATTGAGCTTTGATAAGAATAATGACTATTCTATCCCCTACTTCTGGGGAACCTTGGGGATTGTGTACAATGATACTATGGTTGAAAATCCTCCTCAAGAGTGGGAAGACCTATGGTCCGACGAATACCGTGATAACATCATGTTAATTGATGGCGTGCGTGAGGTTATGGGCTTTGGTCTACAATCCCTAGGTTATAGCCTGAATTCTAAAAATCCTGTAGAGATTGAAGAAGCAGCTGAACATCTCTACAACCTGACACCAAATATCAAGGCTATTGTTGCTGACGAAATAAAGGGCTATATGATACAAGATGCAGCAGCCATTGCGGTGTCTTTCTCAGGTGAAGCCAGTGAAATGTTGGATGGAAATGAACATCTTCACTATGTCGTGCCATCGAAAGGATCGAATCTTTGGTTTGATAACATGGTAATTCCCAAATCAGCTAAAAACATTGATGGCGCCTATGCTTTTATGAGTTTCATGCTCCGTCCTGAAAATGCATTGCGTAATGCAGAATACGTGGGTTATTCCACTCCAATTCCTGCAGCCAAGGCTATGTTGGATGAAGAAACACAAAGTGATGAAGCTTTCTATCCTTCTGAGGAAACGATGAAGCAGATGGAAGTTTATGATAATTTAGGAAAAGAACTACTTGGTACTTACAATGATTTGTACCTCCAATTTAAAATGTATCGTAAATAATTTGATTGGACAGGTAGCAACATAAATATAAGAATGGGAGTGAGGTTCTTTACTAAGTACTTATTGCTCCCATTTTTTTGGCGTGTATACCATAGAAATAATGGAAAGGAAGTTCCAATGGAAAATCACCGGAAAGAAGTTAGTTTTATTTCGCAATCAATCATCTATTCGGTTCTGCTTGGTATTATAGTTGGTATTGCTGCTGGTTTAGTGGTTGTTGTATTTCGCTTAGCCATTGAAAAACTATTTGGTGTTTTTTCACACCTCTATCCTCTGGCAACAGACAATCCAATCTATTTACTTCTTATTGGGGGGCTTTATCTGGTTATAGCTTTACTTGTTGGCCACTTGATTAAGTACGAACCCAATGCAAAAGGTTCCGGAATTCCTCAAGTTGAAGCGGAACTAAAAGGATTGATGGATTTAAGTTGGTGGTCAGTTCTTTGGAAAAAATTTATCGGTGGCGTTTTATCCATTGCATCGGGCTTAATGCTGGGTCGAGAAGGTCCCAGTATTCAACTAGGTGCTCTAACAGCTAAAGGTGTATCAGTTCTTCTTAAATCCAGTGAAATGGAAAGAAGGAGTTTAATTGCTAGTGGTGCCGCGGCTGGTTTGGCAGCGGCTTTCAATGCCCCAATAGCTGGACTTTTATTTGTTGTAGAGGAAGTCTATCATCAGTTTTCGCGGCTGGTTTGGGTCTCAGCCTTAGCTGCTAGTATCACTGCAAACTTTATTTCCTTACATGTTTTTGGATTAACACCTGTTTTGCACATGCCGGAAGATTTGCAGCTACTATCTCTTGACCAATATTGGATCTATATCTTACTTGGTATTTTCCTTGGGCTTGCTGGATATGTATATGAAGTTGTTATCCTCAACATACAAGTTTTCTATACCATGCTTGCAAAAATCATTCCTCTCCCAGCTCCGTATTATAGTGTATTTGCCTTTTTGTTCATCATGCCGATTGGTTATTATTTCCCTAATCTATTGGGTGGCGGGCATCATTTGATTTTAGAGCTTCCACATCTGGATCAAGGGCTACTGACATTAGCAATCTTGATTTTAATACGATTTGTATGGAGTATGATTTCTTATGGTTCTGGTCTACCAGGGGGGATCTTTTTGCCTATATTAACCTTAGGAAGTCTCCTTGGTCTATTTGTTGCACGGTTCTTCCTTGATATTGGTTTCATCAGTCAGGACCAGATGCTATTGTTTATTGTATTGGGGATGGCAGGCTTCTTTTCAGCGATTTCCAAAGCCCCTCTAACTGCTATTATTCTAGTAACTGAAATGGTAGGAAGTTTGAATCAATTGATGGTCATTGGGTTGGTGGTTTTGAGTTCCTATGTGATAATGGACATCTTAGGTGGCGCGCCTGTCTACGAAGCGATGTTGGAAAAAATTCTGCCAGAAGAAGTAGAACAGCAAGAACATATGACCTTAATAGAGGTTGTTGTCAACGAAACTTTGGATCAAACCTTTGTAAGTGAGTTACGTTTGCCGGATTCATGCTTGATTACCAGCCAAATTCATCACGGAAAGTCTAGGATTGTGAAAGGAAACAGCCAACTTTTTATGGGTGATTCCTTGCTCGTTGCAGTTCCAATTTCACAAATTCATGCCGTTCATAAGATATTTGAGGGAGATTAGCATTTTTTTAGATTGTCTTAACAAAGAGATGAGAAAAGTCCCAATATTATAATGTTTCTGTTGTCTGGTCAACTTTCTCAATTCTGGAATGATTACATCGGGAACAAAACTCCGAGGTAGCAGACCAATCCGCATTTATTTGGCAATCCAGTAAGCATCTTGCTTGTCAGTTTTCTGACCTGTAATGGCCTTCATGTGGGCTGGTTGAGCAAGTATTACCTCGAAGTCATCACATAGAGCATGCCAGACAGGTCACCAATAGACACCTGTGCTTTCCATACCAACAGCTTCCACATGAAATTGACTGAGAAAATCGTGGTAAGCACGTAGACCTTTAGTCGTTGTATCAAATGTAGCTAAGTAACACTTTGGACAAGTTGAGGGGAATACAAACGACAATGTCGACTTGATCTACACATGATTATCTATGACAATTCCTTCCTTCTTAAAATTAGAGAGCCTATCTACTGAATTTTAGTCATATTCTTGAGCGCATATTGTAGTTCTTATCAGTAGGGTGGAGTAGTTTTGTCATCATAATTAACATTAATAATGCACCAACAACAAGGCACTCATTAGGTATATAATCTTAGTGAGGGCTTTATGCTTATTTTCATTAAGGACGGAGCCATCATGAATGTCTTGCTCACTCCCTTTTTAGTGTGCATTATCTGTATCTATGGTTATAGATATTATTGATAGCTAGTTATATTTTGAAGAAATAACTGAATTTTCAGAATATACTTGCGATGCCGACAATTTTATGTTTTAATATATTTATTGGTTTTGCCAATAATGAAGGAGAAAAACTAGGAGGAAAAGTTATGAAAAAGAAAGAAACTTTCTCACTTCGGAAGTATAAAATTGGAACTGTGTCTGTTCTTTTGGGTGCAGTTTTTTTGTTTGCAGGTGCACCATCGGTAGCTGCAGATGAATTGACAAGCCTTGTAGAGACTAAGGTGGAAGCAACTGTTCCTGACGCAATCGTCAGCGAATCAGCCTCAGAAAGTCCCGTAGCCGAGGAGTTGGTTGACACTTCTGTGGAGGCTACCTCAACTGATGTAACCACTACAGATAATGAAGAGGAAACACTTGGCTCAGAAAGTCCCGTAGTCGAGGAGTTGGTTGACACTTCTGTGGAGGCTACCCCAACTGATGTAACCACTACAGATAATGTAGAGGAAACACTTGGCTCAGAAGCTCTTGAAAACATCACAAATACAGAAGTAGAAGCGACTCAACCAGCTGTAGAAACTCCAGCTATTTCAGAGAAAAAAGTAGAAGAAGAGGAGAAGCTTTCCGTAGCAGATGAGACTACTGCTATTACTAATCAGGAAGAAGCGAAACCACAAAACATTGATAGTAATACAATCATTACAGTACCTAAAGTTTGGGATAGTGGTTACAAGGGCGAAGGAACAGTAGTTGCAATCATAGATTCCGGTCTTGACGTTGACCACGATGTATTGCATATTTCAGATCTCTCAACCGCAAAATATAAATCAGAAAAAGAGATAGAAGCAGCTAAAGAAGTAGCAGGAATTTCCTACGGTGAATGGTTTAACGATAAGGTTGTATTTGGTTATAACTATGTTGATGTGAATACTGTCTTGAAAGAAGAAGACAAACGCTCACACGGTATGCACGTAACGAGTATTGCCACAGGAAATCCGACACAACCAGTCGCTGGACAATTAATGTATGGTGTAGCTCCTGAAGCGCAAGTCATGTTTATGCGTGTATTCTCAGACCTCAAAGCTACAACAGGCGCAGCATTGTATGTAAAGGCGATTGAAGATGCTGTAAAATTAGGTGCAGATAGCATCAACCTCAGCCTGGGAGGAGCTAACGGCTCTGTTGTTAACATGAATGAAAATGTGACTGCAGCAATCGAGGCTGCTCGTCGTGCAGGGGTTTCTGTTGTTATTGCAGCTGGTAATGATGGAACATTTGGTTCAGGTCATTCTAATCCGTCAGCCGATTATCCAGATTATGGCTTGGTCGGTGCACCTTCAACAGCTCGCGATGCAATTTCTGTCGCTTCTTACAATAACACAACGGTTGGTAGTAAAGTAATCAATATCATTGGCTTAGAAAACAATGCTGACTTGAATTACGGTAAGAGTTCGTTTGATAATCCAGAGAAAAGTCCGGTACCATTTGAAATCGGGAAAGAATATGAATATGTTTATGCGGGAATCGGTCAAGCTTCGGATTTTGATGGTCTAGATTTGACTGGAAAACTTGCACTTATTAAACGAGGAACCATCAGTTTCTCAGAAAAAATAGCCAATGCAACAGCTGCAGGTGCAGTAGGGGTGGTCATTTTCAATAGCCGTCCAGATGAAGCCAATGTAAGCATGCAACTTGATGATACAGCTATTGCAATTCCATCTGTCTTCATTCCATTGGAATTTGGTGAAGCTTTGGCAGCTAACTCATATAAGATTGCGTTCAATAACGAAACAGACATTCGTCCTAACCCAGAAGCAGGTCTTCTTTCAGATTTTTCAAGTTGGGGTCTATCAGCGGATGGCGAGCTAAAACCAGACTTAGCTGCTCCAGGTGGTGCTATTTATGCAGCCATCAATGATAATGACTATGCCAATATGCAGGGAACAAGTATGGCTTCACCACACGTAGCAGGAGCAGCCGTACTAGTAAAACAATATTTACAGGCAACTTACCCTACTAAGTCCCCTCAAGAAATCGAAGCCTTAGTAAAACACTTGCTTATGTCTACTGCTAAAGCACATGTGAACAAAGAAACAACAGCCTACACTTCCCCTCGCCAACAAGGTGCAGGTATCATCGATACTGCAGCAGCGATTTCTACAGGTTTATATTTGACTGGCGAAGACGGTTATGGCAGCATTACTTTGGGAAATGTTGAAGATACATTCAGCTTTACGGTCACACTTCATAACATTACAAACGAAGATAAGACTTTAAACTACTCAACGCAATTAACAACTGATACTGTCCAAAACGGATTGATCACCTTGGCTCCGCGTCTATTAGCTGAGATTCCTGGCGGTAAGGTGACTGTGCAAGCCAATTCAAGTACAACTGTTACAATTAATGTCGATGCATCAAGCTTTGCAGAAGAATTGACAGGTTTAATGAAAAACGGTTACTATCTTGAAGGTTTTGTTCGATTTACAGATGTAGCCGATGGCGGTGATATTGTCAGCATTCCATACATTGGTTTCCGTGGGGAATTCCAAAATCTAGCCGTTCTAGAAGAGCCGATTTACAATCTTATTGCCGATGGTAAGGGGGGCTTCTACTTTGAACCTGTTACAGCACAACCAGATAGTGTTGACATCAGCCATCACTACACAGGTCTTGTTACAGGAAGTACGGAGTTAATCTATTCTACAGACAAACGATCTGACTTTGCGATCAAGAAGACTCTAGGTACATTTAAAAATGAAGCAGGATACTTTGTTTTAGAGCTTGATGAGTCTGGTAAACCTCATTTAGCTATCTCGCCAAATGGGGATGACAACCAAGATTCGCTCGCTTTCAAAGGTGTCTTCTTGAGAAATTATACGGATTTAGTCGCAAGCGTCTATGCTGCAGATGATACTGAGCGAACAAATCCACTTTGGGAAAGTCAACCACAGTCAGGCAATAAGAACTTCTATAGTGGTGATCCTAAAAATCCAAAATCAAGCATTATTTACCCTACTGAATGGAATGGGACAGACAGCGAGGGAAATGCTTTAGCAGATGGTAAGTATCAATACGTTTTGACCTACTCATCTGAAGTTCCAGGTGCAGCAGTACAAACTATGATTTTCGATGTTATCATCGATAGAGAATCACCAGTTATCACCACAGCTACCTATGATGAAACAAACTTTACATTTAACCCTCGTCCAGCCATTGAAAAAGGAGAATCCGGTCTATATCGCGAGCAAGTATTCTACCTTGTAGCAGATGCAAGCGGTGTGACAACTATTCCTTCCTTATTAGAAAATGGAGATGTAACCGTTTCTGATAACAAGGTATTTGTGGCACAAAACGACGATGGCTCCTTTACATTGCCTCTTGATCTTGCAGATATTTCAAAATTCTACTACACAGTAGAGGATTATGCTGGTAACATCAGCTATGAAAAAGTAGAGAATCTGATCAGTATTGGCAATGAAAAAGGGTTGGTAACTGTCAATATTCTTGATAAAGATACAAATAGTCCTGTACCAATACTTTTCTCTTACTCAGTCACCGATGAAACAGGCAAGATTGTTGCAGAATTACCACGATATGCCGGCGATACTAGCGTTCTTAAGCTACCATTTGGTACTTACACCTTTGATTTATTCTTATATGATACAGAGTGGTCAAGCCTAGCAGGTGAAACAAAAGCAGTCGTGACGATTTTGGAAGATAATAGCACTGCCGAGGTGAATTTCTATGTGACTTTGAAAGATAAGGCTAACTTGCTGATAGATATTGATGCATTACTACCTTCTGGTTCAACCATCCAACTGGTAACTGCTGATGGTCAGGCTATTCAGCTACCAAATGCTAAATATTCTAAGACTGATTATGGTAAATTTGTACCAGTTGGTACCTACACTATCCTTCCAACCCTCCCAGAAGGCTATGAATTTTTGGAAGAATTAGACGTAGCAGTACTTGCAAACCAGTCAAATGTTAAGAAATTAACCTTGATTAATAAAGTTGCTTTGAAAGAACTGATTGCTGAACTTGCAGGACTTGAAGAAACAGCGCGTTATTACAATGCTAGTCCAGAACTTCAAACTGCCTATGCTAAAGCATTAGAAGATGCCAATGCAGTATATGCCAATAAACACAATCAGGCACAAGTAGATTCAGCACTTGCCAGTCTTGTGGCGGCGAGAGAACAGCTAAACGGTCAGGCTACCGATAAGGAAAAACTAATTGCTGAAGTATCAAACTACACACCGACTCAGGCAAACTTTATTTATTACAATGCTGAAAATACCAAACAAATTGCCTATGATACAGCTGTTCGTTCAGCACAACTTGTATTGAACCAAGAGAATGTAACTCAGGCAGTTGTCAACCAAGCGTTGGCTGACTTGTTAGCAGCGAAAGCCAACTTAGATGGTCAAAAGACTGATATTTCAGCCCTTCGTAGCGCAGTATCTGTTTCTTCCGTATTAAAAGCGACAGATGCTAAGTATCTCAATGCATCTGAGAACGTGAAACAAGCTTATGACCAGGCAGTTGAAGCAGCGAAAGCGATTCTAGTTGATGAATCTGCAAGCCAAGCAAGTGTCGATCAAGCTCTAGCCGTTCTGACAAGCGCTCAGGCAGAACTGGATGGTGTTGCTACTTCAACAAATGATGCCAAAGAGCCAGCAAATACTGCCACTGACAAAAAAGATGAAGGCACTGTAACGCCTCCACCTATAGACTCAGAAATAGTTGATGTACAGGCACCTCCTGTAAAAGATACTGGGAATTCAGAGCATGTACCGATAGGTCAGAAGCCAAACCCTCAACCAACTTTACCTCGTCCAGTCACTTTGCAAGCTAGTCTATCTAGTCCTAATCAAGAAAAACAGGTGACTCAACTACCAAATACTGGAGAAAATGATACGAAATACTATCTTGTTCCTGGTGTCATTATTGGGCTAGGGACTCTGTTGGTAAGCATACGACGTCACAAGGAAGAAGTATAACCAACACTAGCTTTATCACAAGTTTGCTAAATAATAAAACCGCTTAATCATTGTGATATACTCCCCTTATAGTGGACAGTGAAAAAACAAAAATTTTCACTAGAAACTATAAAGGGAGTTTTATTATGTCCAAAAGAAGTCCAAAGTCTATCTCTGAGAAACTAGAAATTGTTCTACTCCACTTGGAAGCTGGGAAATCACTTAGCTGGTTAGCTAGGCGCTATGGTGTGTCTAAAGACACTCTATCAAACTGGGTTCGGAAGTACAAAGAAGCTGGTGTTGATGGGCTAGAGGAAAGCCGTC
>OLOB01001018.1_pt1 | contig 19312 bp, 10 predicted proteins | sample 1671911 | NCBI WGS metagenome assembly OLOB01 (sample SAMEA3136625, study PRJEB25190) | human gut metagenome | biome: human gut; feature: human-associated habitat; material: faeces | place: Austria | collected 2013
TGAGCATCCAGGCGTTGGGGCTGTACTTCTCCATGTAGTCGAGGATCTCGATGACGCCACCAATGGAGCGCATGCCGTAGGCGATACCGCCGGCGCCGCAGGTCTCTTGGCCAACGCAGCCGTACTTGAGAGGAATCTTCTCGTCGAGCTCACGCATAGCGTACAGGCCGACGCGGATGTGAGCAAGGACGAAGTCGGTCCCGGTGAATGCGGTTTCGGGGTCGGTGGTGTAGTTGAACTCAACCTCGGGGGCGTTCTCGTGGAAGTAGATCTCGCAGGCCTTGGCCACGGTCTCCTGGCGCTCGGCGTTGTTGTCGTAGAAGGTCACCTTGTTGACCGGGAAGCGGTCGCGCTCCTCAAGCAGCATCAGGGCAATGCCCGGAGTGAAGGTAGAGCCACCGCCGGCAATGGTCACGGCATAGTTTTTCTTGGACATGATGTCCTCCTCATTCTGGCCGCTTGCTCAATCCATCCCCGCACGCGGCCTGTACGGTTTGGAATTGTTACCTAGAAGTGGAGTTTTTTATCTCTAGAATCGGCCTTGCGGTGCATACCGGCTCTGCAAGGCCGATTGTTTCGATGGACGATGGTTTACAGAAGAGTCTCGAACTTCAGAAGACTCTCGAACTTCTCGCGAACCTGCGGGACGCTAAGGCCGACGATGACCTGGATTGACTGACCTTGGACCACCAAGCCATGCGTACCGATCGCCTTGAAGGAAGCCTCGGGTGCAACGACGCTCTTGTCCTTGACGTTAACGCGCAGACGGGTAGCGCAGTTCGTTACATCGATGATGTTATCCGTGCCACCGAGCAGATCGAGGATGTTCTCGGCAAGCACCAAGCGCTCATCATCTTTACTCTGGGCGACCGATTTGCCAGCAGCAGCACCGCCCTGCTTTTGCTTGTAGTCGGCCTTGGACTTGAGCTCGACCTCAACATCGTCATCCTCACGACCGGGGGTCTTAAAGTCGAACTTGACGATCAGGAAACGGAAGACCACGACCCAAAGGGCGGTAAAGCACAGACCGACAAGGATGGAGATGGCGTACTGCAGACCGTGTGCGGCCCAAAGGGGCAGCCAGTCCCACGAGAGCATCGAGATGATGCCGCCGTCGAAGATGCCCACGACGCCAAGGAGGTTTTGAGCCATGCAGCCAAGCGCTCCGAGCACGCAGTGGACGACGAACAGGCCGGGCGCAATGAACAGGAAGGTGAAGTCAAGCGGCTCGGTAATACCGCAAAGCATAGCGGTAAGGGTGACCGGGATCAGCAGAGCCTTGACGCGCTGCTTGCGCTCGGGTTTGGCGGTCATATAAAACGCAATGGCGACGCCAAGCGAGCCGAAGACCTTAGTCCAACCAGGGCAGGTATAGGCAGCCCAGGGTGCGGCATCCTTAAGAGCAATGCTCGGATCGGCAGCCAGTTGGGGCAGGATGTTGGCCCAAGCAGCAAAGATGCCGCCGTTGACCGCCGCGTTGTCGTAATAGAACGGCGTATAGATAAAGTGGTGCAGGCCTGTAGGGATCAGCACGCGCTCGAAGAAAGCAAAGACACCCACGCCAAACGTACCAGCGGAAAGGATGAATCCCTGGAAGGCAGAGATAGCAGCCTGAACATGCGGCCACACCAGGCAGGCGATAAGAGCGACCGGAACCATAACGAAGAAACCGATCATATAGATGAACACGGAACCCGAGAACACGCCCAACCACTCGGGGAGCTCGGTGTCGAAGAACTTATTATGCAGCATCGTGGCGATACCAGAGATAATGAGCGCGCCCATGATGCCCATATCAAGCGTTTTGATGCTTGCGATAGTGGCAAGACCAGTACCGCTGCCCGCCTCGACAGAGTAGTCGACCCCAAAGACAGGGCCTCACTGCCCCAAGATTGTGCTTACAAAGTAGTTGAAGGTAAGGTAGATGGCCAAAGCCTCCATGCAGCAGCGAGCGTTCTGCTTGTTCGCGAGCGAGATTGGCAACGCTACGCAAAACAGCAACGGCATCTGGTTAAAGAGCGTCCAACCACCCTGGAGCAGCACATTCCAGCAATCAAACCAAAGATGGCCCGCAGTGGCCATCTCGCCAAAGATCGCCTCGGTGGTAAACAACGTACCCAGGCCGACGACGATTCCGGAAAATGCGAAAAGAATTGCAGGCGTGTACATTGCACCGCCGAAACGTTGTATCTTTTGCATCATGACGGGGAATCCCCCTCTCTTCATTCGGAGCGACTGCGGTTTTGGCTTCACTCGAGACCGCAGACGCGCCGTTTGCGTGTACCTCGTGCAATAGGACGGGTGGGCCCGCTTCCCTGACTTCTTGCGCTTCTATTTTTATCATATCACTTATCTAGACAAGTTAGCATAAATACAACGGTCGGTAAACGGTTGATTATTGGCCGTAAACGGTATATATCCAGTATTTCGCCTGTTAAATCTGACATAGCTGATGGCCGCATTTCATTTTTCTATTCTACTTGTCTAGATGTGCTTGTCTATATCTATAGACATGCCTATACTTCATTACAACATTCACCGCCACGTTAAGGAGTCACCATGAAAAGCGCGGTCTTCTATGGAAAGCACGACCTCAGAGTCGAGGAATCGGCAAAGCCGGCCGTGGGCAGGCGCGACGTTCTGATCAACGTCAAAGCTTGCGGCGTCTGCGGTACCGACGTTCATATCTATGAAGGCGACAAGGGTGCAGCCGACGTTACCCCGCCCACGATCCTTGGTCATGAGTTTGCGGGCGTTGTCGAGGCCGTGGGCAGCGACGTCGCTGGCTTTAAACCGGGCGATCGCGTGTGCATCGACCCAAACCATCCCTGCGGCTGCTGCGAACCCTGCCGCGACGGAATCAACCACTACTGCGAGCATATGACCGGTTACGGCACCACCGTTAACGGCGGCTTTGCCGAGTACTGCTCCGTCGATATGCAGCAAGTCTACAAGTTGGGCGATCACACCAGCTTCGAGCAGGGCGCCATGACCGAGCCCGTCGCCTGCTGCCTGCACGGCATCGATATGTGCAACATCAAGCCCGGCAGCACAGTTGTCGTTATCGGCGGTGGCATGATCGGTCTGCTCATGATGCAGCTTGCTAAAAACGCCGGCGCCACCAAGGTTGTCTTGCTCGAGCCCGTCGAAGGCAAGCGCGAGGTTGCGCTCAAACTCGGCGCCGACCTGGCAATTGATTCCATCCACGAGGACGTCCCGGCCCGCCTGAAGCAGGAGGGCGTCGGCAACGTCGATGTCGTTATCGAGTGTGTTGGCAAGCCCGTCACCATCGAGCAGGCCATCCAGATCGCCGGCCACAAGGCTACGGTCATGATGTTCGGCCTCACCAAGCCCGATGAGACAATCACCGTCAAGCCCTTCGAGGTCTTCCAGAAGGAGCTTGTGCTTACTTCGTCCTACATTAACCCTTATACGCAGCGTCGCGCGCTCGAGCTCATCGACTCTGGCAGGCTCGACGTATCCTCGATGGTCGCCAAGGTGGCTTCCCTCGACGAACTCGGCGCCATCCTGTCAGACCCAGCTCTGCGTGCCATGGGTAAATATATAATCGACCCCAGCAAGTAAATCGATCGACACCTGCGCGAGCGGTCCTCATGCACCGCTCGCGCACTCAGCTCTAGGAGACCGTCGTGGCGCGAGCCATCTTCCAAACTATTTATGACAACGTGAAGCAGTCGATTGACGACGGCACATACGCCTATCAGAGTTATCTGCCTTCGGAGACTGAGCTCACGCAGCTGTTTGACTGTTCGCGCATGACGGTCCGTCGCGCCATCTCGATGCTTGCGGCAGATGGTTACGTGCTCCCCCAGCAAGGCAAAGGCATGCGCGTCATTCGCAACATCAGTGACGAGACGAATCGTGGTGGCGGCGGACTCGAGACCTTTAAGGAAATCGCAGCCAGCCGAGGCTTTGAGCTCAAAACGGTTACCACTGTCTTTGAGCTCCTCGTTTGCAACAAGGCGCTCTCCAAGATTACCGGGTTTCCTGAAGGCTGTGAGCTCACACGCGCCAAACGCATCCGTTATGCAGACGGACGGGCCGTGTGCTCCGACGACTCCTATTACCTAAGCTCACAGGTACCGGGGCTGACACCCGAGATTGTCAACGACTCGATCTATCGTTACCTCGAAGAAGACCTTGGCATTAAGATTGCCACGGGCAAACGCGATGTAACGATTGAGCATCCCACGCCCGAGGATGCACGCGTGCTCGATCTCGACGACTTTAACGCACTCGCCGTTGTACGCGGGCAGACCTACAACGCCGACGGTATCCTTATGGAATACACCGAGACAAAGCAGGTTCCCAGCTTCTTTTTACTCCACGAAACGGTCACCCGCCGCAATAACGGCAGCGAGACCCATCAGAGCAGTATGAGCTAACCATCTATTAGTTGCGGTGGAATAGTTCCTAGAATGGCCAGCTTAAGGGCAAAACAGGAACTATTCCACCGCAACTTTTTTGGCCGACGGGGCAGCACCTGTCCCACCGGCCATCATTTACGCTCTTTAAGCTAGTCCGCGAGCTTTTCTACCTGGTCGAGCATCTTGTCGAGCTTGGCCTTTGCTTCGGCCTTGACCTTCTCAGCTTCTTCGTGAGCCTTCGCCTTCTGGGCGGCCTTTTCCTCGGCTTCGGGATCGACGACGACCAGATTGGACGCGTCATGCTCAACCAACTTGAGCGCATGCTCGGGGCACACCTTGACGCAGGCTCCGCAACCTAGGCAATACGTGGACTCCAACGCAAAGCGGCCGCTTCCCACCAGATCACAGGCAAACGTGGGGCACACGTTGACGCACTCGCCGCACGACGTGCACTTGTCAAAATCGCACTCCGGCGTGCTCACCTGCATATTCTGGGCAAGCTCGGGATGGTTCTGCAGTGTCGAGAGCACCAGCTGCCGCCCATGCGTGAGCGAACGGCGGCGCTTGGTCGTCGTGGTACCGCACATGGTGTTGAGCGTGCGCTCAAGCTGGGTAATCTGATGGCGATGGGCCTTGAGCTTTTGCGTCACCGAGGCCAGCGCCGCCGTCGCCGGGTTGAGCTTGGTCACCGTCAAGCCCGTGGTGCGGGCAATCTTTTCCATGTACTCCTTGCGCTCGTACTCGCGGCGCTTATGGCACTTGAGGCTCTTGGGATCGACCTCCAGGCCCATACCCGTGCCGGACCACTCCTCGGCCTTCGCAATCGCCTCGCCCAGAATGTCCTCACCGCCGGTGTTGCGGCATTTATCGCACACGCCCAACGGCAGGTACACACTCACGTTGGGATAGTCCGCCAGTACCGAAAACCAGGTCTCGGCCGTAATATCGCCCACGCAGGCAACGACGACCTCGTTTTCGCGCGGCATGCGCTTGAGGGCGCGCGTGCAGGTGACGTAGGCGGTCTCGTGGCTCGTAGCAGCAGAGACGATATCGTCATACAGGTTTTTGGGCGCCAGGCGCGGCGAGATGATCGCCTCGGTCGGACAGGCAGCGGCGCACAGACCGCACTTGCGACAGGAGTCCAGGATCTCGATGGCGTCTTCCTCGACCTCGATAGCGTTGACCGGGCACACATCCATGCACGCGGTGCAGCCGCTCTTTTCGTTTTTGCAGGTCAAGCACGGAATGGTGTTGCCGCGCGGACGCTCCTTGTAGTCGGCAGGATTCCACTGCGGCGCCGACGGATCGAGTGCATCGGTCACGCCGCCAAGCGGGTTTTTAAGAAAGTCGAAACCCTTGCTGATCTCGATAATGTCATCAAACAGATCGTGTTCCTGCGCCATGCGCGGCCCCTCCCTGAGCAGTGCAAACAAGCAAGAGATAATGATACGCCATCGGCCCACGCCTTGGGCAAATTACACGCAGAGCATCTTTGCGGCAAATAGCCCATGGCCTATCGCCGCCTCGATTGCACAAGGTCAATCAAGTGCCAAGCTATGCCTCGCACATGAGCTGCACGAGTTTTTGTTTGGTCACCTTGGCCTGCTCGTTGGCCATATTGCGCTCGTTTCTAAAGACCGCATTTGCAACACCCTGCAAATCGGCATCGGAAATCTCGCTGCACGGACCGTCCATCGAAGCCGCCGTGGGGCATACGCACAACGGCAGCTCAGCATAAAACGCAACGGCCTTGACGATATCGAGCATCTTGCCGCCGCCAATACCCACCACCATGTCGCAATACTCGGCCTGGGCTTCCTTAGCCATTTCGACAACGGCCTCTTCCGTACACGGACCGTCATAAATCTTAAAGAACGGCTCGCTTAGATCTTCGTCCAGAAATCCATCGACGATCTGCTTGCACAGCCGATCCTCGGTGCCCTGGTCAAACAAGACATAGGCAGCGCAGCCCAACCATGACAAATACCTGCCCTGGCGCGAAAGCTCCCCCGGCCCCTGAACATACCGGCCGGGACCGCCGTAAACCATAGGAAGCACCATACGAGAATCCGCCCTTCATCAAACAACGATTGGTGCAAAGAAACCTTACCCCTTTGCACCATAGCAAAAAGGGGCAAAGCCATCTGTTGGCTTTGCCCCTTCCTTAGCTTGATTTACTCATCCATGAGATAGTAGTGGCCCAGTGCGTCTGCACCCAGAATGGCGTTTGCGACCATCTCGGGCGTCACCTCAAAGGGCATGTTGCACATGGTGTCCTCGGGCGCGCACGCGGCCTCGGCAACAATCATGGCCTTCTCGCGCGTAAGCTCGGCAACGCCCAGCTCCTTCATCGTGACCGGCAAGCCCAGCTCAATGCAGAAGCCCAAGACTTCCTCGAGCTTCTCAGTCGGGGCATCCTCGAGTACCAGCTGGACGATAGTGCCAAAGGCGACCTTCTCGCCGTGATACATGCTGTGGCACTCGGGCAGCATCGTCAGACCATTGTGGATGGCATGAGCAGCAGCAAGGCCCGAGCTCTCAAAGCCAATGCCCGAAAGCAGCGTATTGGCCTCGATGATGTGCTCGACGGCAGGCGTGAGCGCACCCTTCTCCAGCGCAACCTTGGCCTTGACGCCATCGGCCATAAGCGTCTCGTAGCAGAGCTTGGCGAGCGCCAGGCCGGCCATTCCACCCTTGCCGCCAGCGCAGGTGCCGCCGTCGGCATCGTGCGTTGCCTGGGCCTCGAAATAGGTTGCGAGCGCATCGCCCATACCGGAAACCGTCAGGCGTACCGGGCTCGCCGCGATAACCGTCGTATCCATCAGGACAATGTTGGGGTTTGCCTTAAGGAAGAGGTACTTGTCGAACTGGCCGTCATCGGTATAAAGCACCGAAAGTGCCGAGCACGGCGCATCGGTCGAAGCGATGGTGGGGCAGATGATAACCGGGGATTCCAGGTAATAGGCAACGGCCTTGGCGGTGTCGAGGATCTTGCCGCCACCGACGCCGACGATGATGTCGCAGCCGTTGTCGCGAGCGAGCGCAACCAGGCGATCGACCTCGCCCTTGGAGCACTCGCCGTTAAAGTCCTCAAACAGCAGCTCGGCCTTGGCCTCGGCAAAGCCGCCCTCGATCTTGGCACCGACGCGCTTCTTGCCCGAAGGCGTCACGATGACGAGGGCCTTAGCGCCGAGCGGCTCGACATAGGAGCCGAGCTTGGCGAGCTCGTCCGGACCCTGGATGTACTTGCTTGGGCTATTGAAAATTGCAGCCATGACTATCCCATTCTCTAAAAGAAAAAAGAAAGGGGCTCCGTACAGATACGTGCGGAGCCCCTCGTTACGATAACAAGAGTCGATTAGAAATCGATGTCGGTGTCGTAGTAGCAGGCCTTGAGGATCTTCTCGAAGTCGGCAGCCTTGGTCTCACGCGGGTTCTCGGGCGTGCAGGCGTCCTGCTCGGCGTTCGCGGCGATCTCGGGCAGCTTGGCGAGGAACTCCTCCTCGGAAACCATCTGCGGGTTCTCGGCGTCGACCTTCACGCCACCATTCGCGTAATCCTTGATGGACTGCGGAATGTTGAGCTGGTCGTTGAGGTCGCGAATCTTCTGGACGAGTGCAGCGATGAGCTCCTCGTTGGTCTCGCCGGGAAGGTGCAGGATCTCCTTGGCCACGTAAGCGTAACGCTCGGCAGCACGGGGGTCCTTGGAGTTCCACTGGATGACCTTGCCCAAGTACATGGCGTTAGCGGCACCGTGGATGATGTGGCCGTTCTCGAAGGCAGCACCGGTCTTGTGAGCCATGGAGTGAACGATGCCGAGCAGGCCCGAGGAGAAGGCGATACCGGCGATGCACTGAGCCTCGTGCATGTGCTGACGGGCCTCATGGTCACCAGCATAGGACTTGGGCAGCCACTCAACGATCTCGCGGATGCCGTGCAGAGCGTTGGCGTCGGTGAACATAGAGGCGCAGGTGGAAACGTAGGCCTCCATGCAGTGGGTCAGAGCATCCATGCCGGTGTGAGCGCACAGCTTGGCGGGCATGGTGTAGGTGAGCTCGGGGTCGACGATGGCGACATCAGGGGTGATGTTGAAGTCGGCCAGCGGGTACTTGATGCCCTTGGCGTAGTCGGTAATGACGGAGAACGCGGTGACCTCGGTAGCGGTGCCGGAGGTAGAGGAGATGGCGCAGAAATGAGCCTTCTGACGCAGCTCAGGGAAGCTGAACGGCTGGATGATGTTGTCGAAGGACTCCTCGGGATACTCGTAGAAGACCCACATGGCCTTAGCGGCATCGATGGGCGAGCCGCCACCGATGGCGATAATCCAGTCGGGCTCGAACTCGCGCATGGCCTCGGCGCCCTTCATGACCGTCTCGATGGACGGGTCGGACTCGACGCCCTCGAACAGCTTGACCTCGAAACCGCCTTCCTTAAGGTCGTTCTCGACGTCCTGCAGGAACCCGCCGCGGCGCATAGAGCTGCCGCCAGAAACGATGATGGCCTTCTTGCCCTTGAGGTTCTTCACCTCGTGGCGAGCGCCCTCACCAAAGTACAGATCGCGAGGATTGGTAAAACGTCCCATACTGTGCCTCCTAAACAAGCCCCTCTTAGACTTGCGTATATAACGGAGCACCCAATTGGCTCCGTTAGGACCGGTTTGCGCGTTGCCGGCGATGACAATGCGCGATGTCTAAACGTCTCAACGCTCAGACAAACACTATTTTACCGTTCTGGTTGGTCAGTTATTCACCTAAAGCCGCCAATGATGAAACGTTTTTTCTATCCCTGAAGACCCTTGTGCGGCATTCATACTCCCAAGCTGGGCAAACGTTTTATCAAGGTTGACTACATATCCCGGGCAGGACGGTGCCCCTCCAAAATATGCACCGTTCGCCGCCAAAAATCGACCGTTTGCGGCACCGTGATACCACTCAGTCGTCCAAGGTGCCGACATTTGTGTGACATCCGTCTTCGTGGTGCAAAGGTGCACGTCCAAGTGCGGCACCCCCGGTGTGCCACATGCGGGTAAACTAGAACCTTATATAGAGACATCTGAACCCTAACCGCAGCAAAGGAGGCCCCATGGCATTTGATCCCATTCAAGAGGATTGCCATCGCCTCGTTCTTGAGGCCTTGCGCCGCGACAATATCCCGCTCACCGACGCTGCCGCCGTAGAGCGTCTGATGGAACAATTCACCCGCAACCCCGCACCGCTCATCGTGCACGACCGCGACCGCGCCGGGCATCTGATTGCCAAGGTAGTCGAGGCTGTCGACTACCGCATTCCCTTTATCCCTGACGATGCCCAGGCAGAGCAGGAAGAGGCAGCTGCCGAGAACATGCTCCGCGAGGCGGCCGCACTCGATCCGGCCAACTGGGATGCCCAGCGCATGCTGACGGCACTCACCGCCGAATCCAACGAGGAATACGTACAGTACCTGGTGTCCAAGTGCGATGAGGTCGAGCACGACCTAGCGCTCAAAATCGCCTCGGCCCAGGACCCCTACGAGCGCGAGGCCGCAGGCGACCTTACGCGCCGCCCCTATCTGCGCTGGCTTGCCGCCTTGGCATCGCGCGCCCTCATTAGCGGCCGCTATCGCATGTCGTTCCAAGCTGCGAATCGCAGCTTGGACTTTGCGCCCAACGATCCGGCCGGCGTCCGCCACACCGCGATGCTCGCCATGGCAAAACTCGAATACCCCGCCGAGGAGCTCAAGCGCTTTCGCTCCGCTCACTCCGTGCCGTACCTCGCGAATACCCCGCTGCGCCGCCGCCCCAAAGATGCGGAGCGTGACTTGGACCCGTGGACGCTCATCGCGCTGATGAGCGCTGCCTGGCGCGAGCTGGACTACGAGGGCGCCGAGCACTACTTGCGCATCCTTGCGCGCTCGTGTCCGCACGCAGCCGAGGCGCTCTACTTCCAAACCGAGTTTCCCGATGGCGTCTATGCCCGCGTCAACGTGGGTGCGGGCTCCACCGACGAGCTTGTCCTTGCGCTGTCCGAGGCGACGCCGGTATTGCAGGAGGGCCTGGGCGCCCCCGACAACGCCAGCTTTGCCGCCTGGGTCGCCACCAACGATATCGTGCGTTCCCAAATCGATGAGCGCATCCTGCGGGCGGCCGAGCAGGGGCTTCCATTTAAGGGAGGGGACCTCTAATGGATCCGAGCGTCTACATCCCCGCCTACCTGGAGCGCACCTATCTGGCGTCGCACCCCGAGCTCACCGATGCAGCACGCGAGCTTGTCCATAACGACATTAGCGCGAATCCCCAAAAGTATGCGCAGTCCGAGCATGCCCAGGCGCTGCTGTCCTACGCCGGTGTTCATCGCCACCTGCTCGACGAGCTCCATCGCATCGAGGACATGGGCAGCGACGAGGAATTCGAGCAGACGCGCAATCGTCTGTTCGACGACATGCGCGATGAGCTGCTCAAGATCGTCCGCATCGATGCGTATGTCCTCGACGCGCAGCTGCTCGCCATCATCCTGGCCGACACGCCCGTTGACGCCTGCCTGGGCGACCTAATGAAGCTCGAGGCGACCACGGCCGATTACCTGCAGCAAAGCGTGCCCGGGTTCGATATGGAGGCCCCACACTACTGGGCCAATAATGTTTTGGCCGACGGTGTCACCGCAGCAGACCTTACCGTGAGCGAGCCGGCTCTCATCGGGTGGCTTCACACGCTCGAGGCCATCTCGCAGCTGTGCATGGCGAGCGCCCGCTACCGCGCTGCTGCCAACTACGCCCGCCGCGTCCTTAAGGCAGAAGGCTATCCCACCCGAGCTGCCGGCACCGTGTTGCTCGCCCTCGCTCGCCTGGAAGACCAGGACGGCTTTTTTGCCCTGGCTCACCAGCTCGAGGAACAGGTGGGAGCCGATGCACTCGAGAACTCCCCCTGGTACCTGCTCGCCCGCACAATCCTCTTGTTCAAAACGAACAAGATGCGTCCGGCGGTGCGTGCGCTGCGTGAGTTTGCCAACCGCTGCGAGGGCGGTGCGTTCTTCTTGCTGAATCCCATGTACCAGACTCCGTACCTTCCCTGCCGGCCCGAGCCACGCGATCCCTGGGACCTTTCGCACCAAGCCGTTTGGGAAGCGGACGGCATTATCTCGGACACTCCCGACTTTGCCCCCTGGGCCAATGCCTGCGAAGACGTGTCGCAGCTTGCCCAGGAATTTGCGCGCCGCTACGGTTTCTAGTGGCGCGATTCCCCCGACTATGTCATCTACGTTAGGAACGGCTTCATGAATCTCCGCTCATCTCTTGCCTGCACCTCGAGCGATATCGCCCGCTGGGGGCTGCGCTCCGTCCTTAAGCGCCAGGGCGGCGTACTCCCCGGCCGCATCGCCATGAAGATCGACCCCGAGCTGCTGAGCGACCTCGCCGGCCTTGTCGACCGCAGCGTGGTGATCACCGGTACTAATGGCAAGACCACCACCTCCAACCTCATCGCCGACGCCGTTGCCGCCAGCGGCGCCACCGTGGTATGCAACCGCGCCGGCAACAACATGGAGCCGGGCGTGGTGGGCGCACTGCTCGAAGCGCGCAGCGGCCTCAAGCGAGCCGGCGGCGGCAAGCGCGTGGGCGTTTTTGAATGCGATGAGCTCTACACCGTGCGCGTCCTGCCCAAGCTCAAGCCGACGTACTTCGTGCTGCTCAACCTGTTCCGCGACCAGCTGGATCGCTATGGCGAGATCGACCATACCCAAGACGTCATCGCCCATGCGTTGGAGCTCTCTCCGGCAACAACGCTCATCTACAACGCAGACGACCCGCTGTGTGCCGCAATCGCCGCACGCGTTCCCAATGCAAGCATCGCCTTTGGCATCGACGGCGCCACCAACACCGAGTCCGACCGCATTAGCGACTCGCGTTTTTGCTCACAGTGCAACGCACCGTTGGAGTACGACTACGTGCAGTACGGACAGCTTGGCGCATACCATTGCCCTTCGTGCGGCTGGGCCCGCCCCGGGCTTGTCCGTCGCGTGACGGACGTGGAGCTCGGCTGCGACGGCTACGGCTTTGACCTGGTCTTTGGACCTACGCCCGACGCGGCTGCCGTGCACATCGCCACACGCTACAACGGCCTGTATATGGTCTACAACGTAGCCGCAGCCTTCTTTGCGGCGCGCGAGCTGGGCGTAGACGCCGCACGCCTGCAGCCCACGCTCGACGCCTACGTGCCAGCAGGTGGTCGCATGGGCCGTTGGAATATCGCCGGCCGTACCGTCGAGGCAAACCTGGCCAAAAATCCCGTGGGCTTCGATCGCCAGATCCAGTCCATTAAAACAGCAGGCGGCAGGCTCTGCGCCTTTTTCCTGAACGACAACGATGCCGATGGCCACGATGTCTCGTGGATCTACGACGTCGACTTCGAACGCATCGCCGACACAACGGGGCTTGTCGCCTTTGCTGGCGGCACGCGCGCGCACGATATGCAGGTACGCCTGAAGTACGCCGGCATCGACGCCGCCGTCATCTCGAATATCGAGCAGGCGATTGGCGCCGTGGCAGACGAGGAGGCTGGCGACACTTTCTACGCCGTCGCCAACTACACGGCCTTCCCGCCGCTGGTCAAGGAGCTCGATGGGCTCAAAGACGACGATGCAAGCTCGGTTGCCTCCCACGCCGTAACGCGCGCCGATGGTAGCGCTGTCCCCACCGATATTGCGCCGGTCGAGCTTTCGCGCCCCCTGCGCATCGTCTATCTGTACCCCGATGCCCTCAACCTCTACGGCGACGGTGGCAACGTCATCGCCCTCGAGCGCCGCTGCGCCTGGCGCGGCATCCCCGTTCGCGTGGATGAGGTCCGCATGGGCGAGTCGCTCGATCTCACCGACGCCGACATCGTCATGATGGGCGGCGGCTCCGATCGCGACCAGCTGGCCGTGGCGCACGAGCTGCTCGCTCAAAAAGACAAGGTTGCGGCCTATGTTGAGGACGGCGGCTCGTTGCTTGCTATCTGCGGCAGCTATCAGCTGCTCGGCCGTTCGTACTACATGGGTGAAGATCGCATCGAGGGCTTGGGCGTCATTACCGCCGAGACCGTGCGCGGCTCCGACCGTCTGATCGGCAACGTCGCCGTCAAGACCGACCTGGCGCCTGAGCCCTTTGTGGGATTCGAGAACCACGGCGGCCGCACCCTGCTCGATACAGAGGCCACGCCGCTCGGAACGTCCGTCGTTGCGGGCACCGGCAACAACGGCGACGATGGCTTTGAGGGTCTGATCTACAAGGGGGTCATCGGCACGTACCTGCACGGACCAGCGCTACCCAAGAACCCCGAACTCGCCGACTGGCTCATCGCCCATGCCCTCGAGCGCCGCGGAGATGCACAGGCCACAGCCCTGCTGCCGCTCAAGCCCCTCGACGACACCTACGAGCACGCCGCCCACGACGCCGCCATGAAGCTCCTCCCCTAGCACCTCACAACCACAAAGGGGACAGGCACCTTTGTGGTGGTTTTCCAGTTTGCCAACGATATGTGAACGGCTAAAAAAGTCTGCTATACTCTTTCCCGCTGTCCCCATCGTCTAGCGGCCAAGGACGCCACCCTTTCAAGGTGGATATCGCGGGTTCGAATCCCGCTGGGGGCACCATTGAGTTTAAGAAGCCCGTTACCCTCCCGGTAGCGGGCTTTTTGCCGCCCATGGGCCGGGATTCGAACCCGGCAGGGTGCGGAGCTGAGGAAACGCGCAGCGTTTTCCAGCGCAACACGCAAGGCGCGCGGGCGCTGCAATACCGTCGCAAAACTCGGCACGAATCGCTTTTCACCCAATCGGCTCACACCGCCGTCCACCTTTTGCCCCCATACAAAGCCACCTCTCCAAAAGCCCCATGATAAAATCGAAGCAACGAACGCACGAGGAGGAACCGCCATGACCGACGCTCTATCCTGCATGTTTCACGCCCTGCGCAACCATCTTTCGCGCACGCTCGCGCTCGCTGCGTTCTGCACCCTGGGGCTCGCCCTTGCCACAACGCCCGCTTTCGCCGATGACGTTATAACCACGATTAACATCTCTGGCAAAGGCGCCAACACCACCGTTACCATCGACAAGCCGGGCCCTTACCGCCTTTGCGGCTCCAGCAGCACAACATGGGTTCACGTCAAAACGGGAAACGTCACTCTCTATCTCGCCGACGGCCTCAACATCAATCCCGGTATCTCGGCCAATGAGGGCAAGACATGCCCTTCGATAAAGATTGAAAACACGGGCGGAACCGTCAACATCATCAGCGAGGCAAACGCTCAGGCAAAACTGTCGAGCTATCTTACGAGCCCCGCGATCCAAAAGGAGGGAACGCAAACCAAGCTTGTGTTCTCCACGGCCGATTCCGAACACCCGGGAACCATCAGCGCAACAGCAGCTTCTGGCAGCATGTCCGCTGGCATTGGAACTAACTACAAGCTCGTCTCCAATGGGGTCACCGGAAACATCGTCTTCAAAAGCGGCAAAGTAATCGCTCGAGGCGGAACCGATGCTGCTGGCATTGGCGGCGGTTCCGGCGGCAGTGTCGACGGGATCACGATTGAAGGCACCGCAAATATCGAAGCATATGGCAGCGCGGGCGGCGCGGGAATCGGATGCGGCTTTCACGGGACCATGCGAAGCATCACCATCAGGGGCGGCAACGTCACGGCAAAGGGCGGCGATAACGGCGCCGGAATCGGATGCGGCCGCGACGAACAAGGCTATACCCATGGCACCATCACAATCGAGAGCGGAACCGTCAATGCCACGGGTGGAGGCTTTGGCGCAGGCATCGGCGGGTCGTTCCGCTCAAAGGTCAACAGCATTGTGATCAAAGGCGGAACCGTCAAGGCAATCGCCGGTGAATACGCCTGTGGCATCGGCAGCGGAGGGGGAACGACCAACGAGCACTGGTGCAAGTCAATCACCATATCCGGCGGAAACGTCACTGCTGTTGGCGGTGGAGCGAGCTCGTCCCACGCTGCCGCCATCGGCAATGAATGCAGGGCGACCGGACGCCAAACCATCACCATCACGGGCGGTATCGTCCGCGCCTACGCGACCAGCGACCACGCCCACGCCATCGGCGGAGGCGGCACAAACGGCCCCGGGTCGTATCCGCATGTGGCGGTCGATATCAGCGGCGGAACCATCATTGCCAAAGGGGGTAGCAAAGCGAGCGCCTTCGGCTCCAATGGCAACGGATACAACACCCAAAAAGGCAAATACTTTGCAGCAACCATCACGGGAGGTTCCATCCTCTTTGCCGCGGGCGACTCCGTAACCAACCTGGGCACGTTTCAGGTAGACCCCACCGATGCCGCCCACAATAAGGTTTCACCCACAGCGGCAACCATGGGCACGCTGAAAAACAAACAGCTCGACCTTGGTAAATCCCAGGCAGTCGTCAAAGGTCTGAGCAGCAACTATGGCATGAACGATGTCACCGCGATAAGTCTTGATGACGAGTTTGGCAGCGGCAAGAAAGAGGTGCTCTTTTGCCCCTGGCTGCCCGCGGAGACAACGCTTGTACGCGTCGATGCAAGCGTGCAGTCGCAAAACGTTCCCTATACGGGCTCTGCCGCGTCCGGAAAGACCGGAACGCTGCATCCAGCATGCAAGCTCGCCCTCTCCCCGTATGGAACGGGAACAGACGGACACGCCCTTGCCCTGTTCGGAGAAGGCGTTGAGGCGATCCAGCCTGCCATCGCAACAGGGCAAGTTGCCGAGCGCTACACGGCCTCACCCAACCCCTATAGCGAGCAGGTGATGGATGCCAGCGGAAATCTCTCCCCAAACGTCACGGTAAACGACACTCGCCTGACCGATGCGCAGGGCAACTGGATCTACAGCGACGGCACCGATGGCTCGGGATCCTACGGCTCGTATACGCTGTATGCGCAGATGCGTCCGGTATCCTACACAGTCCATTTCGACGCCAACGCGCCTGCAGGCTCAAGCGCCGCGGCATCGGGTGCCGTGCCCGATAGCATAGTCGCCAAATACGGCAAAACCTATAAAATCGGCGAGGGCTCTACGCTCTTTATTCCGGGATACACGCTCAGCGGTTGGAGCACCGCTGCCGATGGGAGCGGCACTGTCTTTGCCCCCGGAGAGGCCGCGAGCAATCTTTCCGACACCGATGGCGCAACCGTCACGCTCTACGCCCAGTGGACACGCAAACCCTACACGATTCATTTCGAAGGCGGAGAGGGCGCTACCGGCCATATGGATGACGCGCTGTTCGACATCGACATCGCAGGTCAACTTCCCGCCAACCGCTTTAGCAAGCCGGGATACACCTTTGCCGGCTGGGCACCCTCCGCATCTGTGGGCGGCGCAATCTCTGACGGTGCATGGGTTACGAATCTCTGTGCGAAAGACGTCGACGGCAATATCCTCCTCGACGCGAACGGCTCGCCCACGGGCCTAACTCTCACAGCTCGCTGGATTGACAACAACGTCAGCGCGCATGACGTTGCCGTCACCGTCGGAATCGACAACAGTGCCGCGAAAGGCTTTGCGTCGAGGCTCACGCTCGTTGACGGAGAGACCTCCTTTGCCCCCTTCGAGGAGAAAACCGACGCATCGGGAGCAACATACTATGCGCTGAAGCGCGAAGGCGCGCTTCCCGCTGGCACGTACATGCTCATGCTCGACGGCAAAGACACGGGCAAAACCGTCGAAGTAGGCGATGACGCCGATGTCGTGTCCCTCAACCTCTACTCGCTTGCTACCAGCTGCGATAACAAGCTTGCGGGAGTCGATGTACAGCCGAGCTGGTCCATCGTAGCGGGTACCGATACGGTGTACTTGGAGGGATCGCATGTGACTCTGGCGGCACGTGGAACTGCGCGCGGCTACGCATTCGATCAATGGACCTCGCCCGACGGCACCGTGCACTTTGCCGAGAGCTCGTCCGAGGTATCCAATCCGACCACGGTCGTTGTAGACAGGGCGCTCTCGTTGTATGCCACCTCGCGCCCCATCGACTATTGCATTCGCTTTGATCCCAATGCAGACGACACCACGGGTACCATGGAGGAGCAGACACTCGCCTACGACACTGAAGCAGACCTCTTTACCTGTGATTTTGCACGCACGGGCTACGCCTTTGCCGGCTGGAATACAAAGCCGGACGGCAGCGGGAAAACCTTTGCAGATGGCGCTACTGTCAAGAATCTTATGGATAGCGAGGGCACTTTGACGCTCTTTGCCCAGTGGAAACCCATCACCTATTTCGTGCATTTCGATGGCAATCTTGCCGATGGTCCCGCCATGCAATCCATCGAAGCAACCTACGGGCAAGCCTTCTACCTGCCCGAAAACACGTTTGTCTTCCACAACGACGGACTGGCAGATTCGACGTTTATCGGTTGGAACACGCAACGCGACGGATCGGGCGATACCTATGAAGATGCACAGCAGGTCATAAATCTCTGCTCTGAACAGGGACCTCGATTACGCTCTACGCGCAGTGGCGCGATCCCGAGCCCGCGCCGACTCCGGCCCCTGAGCCCGAACCCAGCCCTAGCCCCGGCACGGACCAGAAAGTGCCCCAGCAATCAGACACCAAGAAGTCCAAAACCCGCCGCGGCGACAATTTGCCCGGGACCGGCGATGACTTGCCCCTGTGGATAGCGATAGATGCCCTTGGCATCGCTGCGGTCTCCCTCGGAACCTCTCGCATGAAAAGAAGCGCACGGTAGTCACAAGGCTGCAGCCGCACCTCTGCCGTCTGCGCACGGCATCGCTCTCCGGCTTACCGTCATCCCCGCATCGCAAAAAAGGAGCCCCGCATAAAGCAGGGCTCCTTTCCATCCACCTTGGTAGCTCAGTTGAGGCTACACGTAAAACAGGATGTCGTCGTAAGTCGGGACGGGCCAGTAATCGCGAGCCACGATCTCCTCCATGGCGTCGACAGCAGCGCGAAGCCTATCCATAGCAGGAACGACTTCGTGAGCATACTTGTTTGCCTGCTCCTGGCCGTCCAGTGCCTCGGCCTCCTTGTGCAGGGCGTCGAGCGCCTTGATGGAATCGTTGATCTCGGTGATGCCGTAGCAGAGCTTGTTAAGCGTGTTCTGCTCGCACTGCATGGCGGCATCGGCACCGGCTGCGCGGATAGCCTCAAGGCCCTTGGCGACCTTCGTCGCATAGGCGGTGATGACCGGACGATAGGTGCGGCGAGCCTCGCGAACCATCGTGGTAGCCTCGATGTTCATGAGCTTGTTGTACTTCTCGAGCTTGCAGTCGTAGCGGCACTGAGCCTCGGCCCTGGTAAGAACGCCCATCTCCTCGAAGAGCGCGATGTTCTTCTCGGCAACAAAGGCGGGCAGAGCGTCGGCCGTGGTCTTGTTGTTGGCCAGACCGCGCTTCTCGGCCTCAATGGGCCACTCGTCAGAATAGCCGTCGCCGGAGAAGAGAATGCGCTTGTGCTCGGTCAGAACCTTCTTGCAGTAATCAAGTGCAGCATCCTGGAACTTGTCCTCGGGCGTACCCTCAAGTGCGTCGGCAAAAGACTTGAGCGACTTGGCAACGGCAACGTCGAGAACCATGTTGGGGTCGGAGACGTTTTGCTCGGAGCCGCAGGCACGAAACTCAAACTTGTTGCCGGTGAAGGCGAACGGAGAGGTACGGTTGCGGTCGGTGGTGTCCTTGCTGAACTTGGGCAGGACATCAACGCCCAGGTCCATCTTCATCTTGACGGGGCCGGCATAGGGGGAATCGGTGCAGATGGCATCGATAACGGCCTCCAGCTCCTCACCGACGAAGATGGAAATGATGGCCGGGGGTGCCTCGTTGGCGCCCAGACGGTGATCGTTGCCCGGGGTGGCGACGGAGGTGCGCAGCAGGTCGGCGTAATCGTCAACGGCCTCGATGACTGCGGACAGGAACACCATGAACTGCAGGTTTTCCATCGGGGTATCGCCGGGGTCCAGCAGGTTC
>OLOB01001021.1_pt1 | contig 19292 bp, 16 predicted proteins | sample 1671911 | NCBI WGS metagenome assembly OLOB01 (sample SAMEA3136625, study PRJEB25190) | human gut metagenome | biome: human gut; feature: human-associated habitat; material: faeces | place: Austria | collected 2013
TTGCTACCCATATTGTGGATGTTGAGGACAAAACACCTGAAGAAATTGCGGAGATCATTCGATGCTTGTAGGCTATCTTGGTCCCAAGGGATCTTTTACCCATGATGTGGCCACTCATAGCTTTCCGACTTCTGAACGCATCGCCTATCGGACGATCACAGATGTCATCAAGGCTTATGAGAATCAAGAGATCGATTTTGCAGTTGTCCCCGTTGAAAACTCGATTGAAGGCAGTGTCCACGAGACCATCGATTACCTCTTTCACCAAGGGACCATCCAGGCCGTTGCAGAAGTGGTCTATCCCATCAAGCAACAGCTCTTGGTGGCTAAAAAAGACCGCCCCATTCGAACGGTCTATTCGCACCCACAGGCCTTGGCCCAAGGGAAGGCTTTTCTAAGAGCCCATTATCCGGATGTGGCCATGGAAATGACGGCTTCAACAGCTTATGCGGCTCGCTATGTAGCAGAGCATCCAGAATTGGAAATTGCAGCGATTGCCCCTCTGGCAGCAGCCAGTGAGTATGGCTTGGAAGTCCAGGCCAAAGATATCCAGGAAATCGAGGCCAATTATACACGTTTTTGGATTTTAGGGGCCAAAGAGCCAGCGATCTCAGAAACTTTAAGTCCAGCCCTTCAAAAAGTTAGCTTGGCCTTGACCTTGCCAAGTAACTTGGCAGGAGCCCTCTATAAAGGTTTGTCTACTTTTGCGTGGCGGGGGATCAATCTGACCAAGATTGAAAGTCGCCCCCTAAAAACAGCTTTAGGAGAATACTTTTTCATTATTGACCTCCTAAATGAAGCGCCTGATCTTGTGCAGTTTGCCTATCAAGAATTAGACAGTTTGGGCATTCAGACAAAAGTCTTGGGTCAGTATCAGGTCTATACCTTAAAAGATAACGGAATGGAGAAAAGATGAGTAACGAATCCAACTTTCTATCTCACCACGAGCGAAAGCGATTAGAGTACTTAAACTCAAATTTTCATTATTTGAATGAACGAGAACAACTAGAATATAATTACCTGCTCAAGAAAAGCCAAGGAGCTTATGAGGAAGCAGAATCCCTTCAACCTCAAGTAGCAGCAACTGAAGAAGTGCAAGGTGAGATTGCTGAACCGATAGGTGATCTCCCTGTTTACCAATCACGCACGAAAAAAACTAATAAAAAGGCAGTTACTGCGACGAGCGATACACACAAGAAATCACTGAAAAAGATTAGCGTTAGACGGATCTTCAAATGGCTTGCACTCTTTTTCTTTCTCATTATCGGTGGCATGGTCTTCATGTTTGTGAAAGGCCTCAACACCAAGCCGACAGGTTCAGATGCCAAACCGGCTGTCATTGAGAAATTTAACGGCAAGAAGTCGCGAGATGGGGTCAATATCCTGATCTTGGGGACAGATGGTCGGATCGGTGAGAAGTCAGATGAGACCCGGACAGACTCCATCATGGTGGTCAATGTCAATAACAAAGAAGGCAAGATCAAGATGGTCAGCTTCATGCGGGATACACTGGTCCATATCGATGGTGTCAGCCAGCAAAATATTCCTGAATATGATGGCTACTATGACCAGAAGCTCAATACGGCCTTCACCATCGGGGAGCAAAATAACAACCAAGGGGCTGAATTGGTGCGTCAGATGCTCAAAGATAACTTTGACATTGACATCCAATATTACGCCATGGTCGATTTCAAGACCTTTGCGACAGCCATCGATACCCTCTTCCCAAATGGGGTCGAGATGAATGCGCAATTTTCAACGGTTGATGGCGAAAAAGTCAGTGAAGTAGAAGTACCAGATGATTTGAACATGAAAGACGGTGTCGTTCCGCAGCAAACCATCAAGGTTGGAAAACAACGGATGGATGGCCGGACCCTTCTCAATTACTCGCGTTTCCGTAAGGATGATGAAGGAGACTTTGGTCGGACCCGTCGCCAACAAGAGGTCATGTCCGCTATCATGCATCAGATCAAGGATCCAACCAAACTCTTTACGGGATCTGAAGCCCTTGGGAAAGTCTTTGCCATGACGTCTACCAATGTTCCTTTCTCCTTCCTATTGACCAATGGACTTGGCCTAGTCGGTAGTGCTGGAAAAGGAATTGAACGAGTGACCATCCCAGAAAATGGGGATTGGGTCGATGCCTACGATATGTACGGTGGCCAAGGATTGCTCGTTGATTTCGATGCTTATAAAAAGAAATTGTACCAAATGGGACTGAGATGATATAATAAGGGGATAGGAGTTTTGGACTCCACCCCTTTTAATTTGTAGAAAGATAGAACACCATGTTAAAGAAAAATGAAATTGTAACCGTTGAGATTGTCGATTTGACCCACGAAGGAGCAGGAGTGGCTAAGGTCGATGGCCTGGTCTTTTTTGTGGAGAATGCCCTGCCAGGAGAAGTTGTCCGCATGCGCGTGCTTAAAGTCAACAAAAAGATTGGTTACGGAAAAGTAGAGGAGTACCTAGAAAAATCCCCTCATCGTAACGAAGAGCTTGATCTTGCCTATTTACGAAGCGGAATTGCCGACTTGGGTCACCTGGCTTATCCCGAGCAACTGAAATTCAAGGCCAAGCAGGTCAAGGATAGCCTCTACAAGATGGCGGGAATCACTGATATGGAAGTACCCCTGACCTTGGGAATGGACCATCCTGTCCAATACCGCAACAAGGCCCAAGTCCCTGTTCGTCGTGTCAATGGTCAGGTCGAGACAGGCTTCTTTCGGAAGAACTCCCATGATTTGATGCCGATTGAAGATTTTTATATCCAAGATCCCGTCATTGACCAAGTGGTCTTGGCTCTTCGGGATTTGATTCGTCGTTTTGACCTCAAGCCTTATGATGAGAAGGAACAGTCTGGCTTGATTCGGAACCTTGTGGTTCGTCGAGGACATCATTCTGGAGAAATCATGGTCATTTTGGTCACTACTCGTCCCAAGGTTTTCCGTGTGGACCAGTTGATCGAGCAGTTGATCAAGCAATTCCCAGCCATTAAATCCGTCATGCAAAATATCAACGACCAGAATACCAATGCCATTTTTGGAAAAGAATGGCGGACACTTTATGGTCAGGATTACATTACTGACCAAATGTTGGGAAATAGCTTCCAAATCTCTGGACCAGCCTTTTACCAGGTCAATACCGAAATGGCAGAGAAGCTCTATCAGACAGCCATTGACTTTGCGGAGTTAAGAGAAGATGATGTCGTGATTGATGCCTACTCCGGAATTGGGACCATTGGCTTATCCGTTGCCAAGCACGTCAAGGAAGTCTATGGCGTAGAAGTCATCCCTGAAGCTGTGGAGAATAGCCAGAAGAATGCTAGCTTAAACGGTATCACCAATGCCCATTATGTCTGCAATACAGCAGAAAATGCTATGAAGAATTGGCTCAAGGAAGGTATCCAGCCAACTGTTATCCTAGTCGACCCGCCACGCAAGGGCTTGACTGAAAGCTTCATCAAAGCAAGTGCCCAAACAGGCGCTGACCGTATCGCCTATATCTCCTGTAACGTCGCCACCATGGCGCGTGATATCAAACTCTACCAAGAGTTGGGCTATGAATTGAAGAAAGTGCAACCGGTTGACCTATTTCCTCAGACGCATCATGTCGAGGCGGTAAGTTTGTTGGTGAAACGCAGTTAATCCTCAAAAGGTTCACTGAACCTTTTGAGTCCAAAGAATTCCTCACGTTGAGGCAGTATGCCTCATAGAGAAACAGTAATCATAAAAAAAGATGGCATAGTCTAGAGTGTATTCTCGGGGGTATGCCTTTTTCTTAGGGTAGATCTGATTTAAAGGATTTACGCTGTATGCGTATTCACGGAAATGTGATATAATTTATAAAAACGTTGATGGAGAGATTATGATGGCTGTAAGTTACAAAAAACTTCTACATATGATGATAGAAAAAGACATCTCTAATCAGGATTTGATAAGAAAAGCTAATATTTCGGCGAATATTATTACGAAAATACGTACAGGAAAATACATAGCTTTAGATAAACTAGAGAGTATATGTATAGCGCTGGATTGCACACCTAATGATGTACTTGAATTTATTAAGGAGGAAAAATAGGGAATGAAAGATAAAGAACTGAAAGAATTAAAAGATACTCTATGGCACTCTGCCGATATTCTTCGAGCAAGTGCGCATTTAGCTGCAAATAAATATGGTCAGCCTATTCTCGGGCTTATCTTCCTTAGATATGCAGATATTTTATATAAACAACATAAGGATGAAATTGAGGAAGAGTATAATCGTCTTAAAGGTAGTCGTATGGAAAAATCCATGAAAGAAATCTCAATAGAAAAATGCGGATTCTATCTTCCAGAATGTGCTTATTACGACTTTATCAATGACGCACCGGACGATGCAAACAAAGCTACCATCGTAAAGGAAGCGATGGAAGCTATTGAAGATGAAAACTCTAGAATGGAAGGAGTTCTTCCTAAAGAAGTATACGCACAGCTTGTTCCAGAAGAAGAACCAGAGCTTCTCTCTAATATCGTGCGTATTTTCAAGGACATTCCTGAAAATAGCACCATTGATATTTTTGGTGAAATTTATGAATACTTCTTAGGGAAATTTGCACTTGCGGAAGGTAAGGATGGGGGAACATTCTATACACCTGCAACTGTTGTAAGATATATGGTTGAAGTATTAGATCCTCAGCCCGGTGAAAAGAAGTTCCTAGATCCAGCATGTGGTTCAGGAGGGATGTTTGTTCAGGCTGCAAGGTACATGCATAATCACAATGCTAGCGAGAGTGAACAGATGAAATTTCGTTGCTATGGCGTGGAGAAGGAACCAGACACAGTTAAACTGGCAAAGATGAATCTTCTTCTGAATAATATTCGTGGTGATATTACACAAGCTAACTCATTTTATTCTGATCCGTATAATGCATTTGGCCAGTTTGACTATGTAATGGCAAATCCACCCTTTAATGTTGATGAGGTTGTGGTTGAGAAAGTTTCTGACGATATCCGTTTCAATACGTATGGCGTACCAAGAAATAAGACAAAATCGACAAAGAAAAAATCAGATAAAAAAGAAACAGTACCAAACGCTAACTACTTGTGGATTGGCTACTTTGCCACTGCGTTAAATGAGAGGGGGAAATCAGCTCTTGTTATGGCTAATTCTGCTTCGGATGCTTCTGGTTCAGAATATGAAATCAGAAAGAAGATGATTGAAGAAGGTATCATCTCCCAGATGGTGACTCTTCCTTCGAATATGTTCTCATCTGTTACACTTCCTGCAACTCTTTGGTTCTTCGATAAACAAAAACCAAATACTGATAAGAAAAATGAAATCTTATTTATTGATGCCCGAAATATATTTACTCAGATTGACCGTGCTCATAGAAAGTTCTCAGATGAGCAGATTAAGAACCTTGGCGTAATAACAAAACTATATCATGGTGATACACAGGCTCTTGTTGAATTGCTTGATGAATACAAAACAGAACTTGCCAATGCTCCGGAAATATCTGATGACAAGGAAGTTCTTACAAAAGCATATTGGCAGTCACAGATTGACTGGTTAACTGAAAGATTCCCTGACGGTGTATATGTTGATGTTATCGGTCTTTGTAAGGCAGCACCTATGGATGGTGAAGACGGAATCATTGATCAAGACTATTCCCTTAATGCAGGACGCTATGTTGGTGTAGTTATTGAAGATGATGGTTTAACATATGAAGAATTCAAAGAAGAGATGTATTCTTTAAATGCAGAGTTCACTACATTAAGTGCTGAAGCAAAGAATCTTGAAGAACTCATCGCAAATAATCTGAAAGAATTGTTGGGTGAGTGATATGGAATATGTGAAATTGGGGAATATAGCAAAATTTCGCTATGGAAAGATGCCTGATAAAGATAAGTTTCTTGACGATGGATATCCTGTTTTCAGCGGATATAGAATAATAGGATATTATAGTGAATACATGGTTGAAAATCCGACTTTAATTGTGGTAGCAAGAGGAGTTGGAGGTACAGGGGATGTAAAAATTTCACCGCCAAAATCTTATATCACGAATCTATCTATCATTGTTGATCTTGATGAAAGTGTTGCAGATATGCGTTACTTATATTATCAATTTGTTTGCAATAATTTGAGATACTTGGATACGGGGGCGGCTCAATCACAAATCACAATAAATAATTTATCAAAACACAAAGCTTTACTACCAAGACTTGTTATTCAAAAGAAGATTTCATCGATATTGACAACTTACGACAACCTCATCGAAAATAACAACAAGCGTATCAAGTTGTTGGAGCAAATGGCTGAGAATCTTTATAAAGAATGGTTTGTGAGATTTCGCTTCCCAGGATATGGAAATACAAAATTTGTAGATGGTATTCCTTCGGATTGGCAGGTATTAAGAATGAGTGACTTCTGTTATGTTACTGACGGAACTCATGATACCCCAAAACCTATAAACGATGGTGGTGTTCCATTGGTAACAGGAAAATGTATCAAGAACGGATTTATCGATTTTAATGAATCATATAATATTAGTTTTCAAGATCATGAATCAATCTCCAAAAGAAGTGGTTTGCAGACAGGGGATATTCTTTTCAGTAATATTGGAACTGTCGGTACTACATGTCTTGTAAATTATGATAGAGAATTCAGTGTAAAAAATGTCATTATTTTCAAACCCGATAATATAAAGGTTTCAAATTATTTATATTCGTGGCTGAATTCTGATTCCATTCAAGCGATATTTGCAACACAAACCAATGGAGCATCGCAACAATTTGTGGGCTTGAATTTTATGAGAAGGTTCAAAATTTTAGTTCCAAACGAGAATGTATTAGATTTATATTCAGGCCGAATCAAACCTATACGAACTGAGATAGTTAAATTGCATGATATTAATGAGAATTTGACTAAGCAGAGAGATATGCTTTTACCTCGCCTAATGAGCGGTAAACTTGAAGTGTAAGGGGGTGTTCCTATGCGTAATTTTATATCTGAAGATGATATAGAACAGGCGATACTTGCAAAATTAAAAACAGAACCATTTAACTATGATATCCTCATTTGTGATGCAGACCCAAGCAAGCGAGATGATTTGAATGATGGTACAGAAAGAGCGTCAAAAAAAGAATGTGTTCTTCCCAATGTTATGCTTTCTTCTCTCAAACGTATCAATCCTACAATCTCCGAAGAAAAAATTAAGGAAATAGTAAAAAACTTAAGGCAGGATTACACGGGTACAGATATTGTTGATACTAACTATAAAATATATAAACAAATCCGCAATAATATAAAAATCACAGTTCGCAAAGACGGCAAAGAAGACTTTGATTTTGTAAAGCTAATTGATTTTGAGCATCCAGAAAACAATACTTTTACAGCAGTTTCTCAGATGTGGATTCAAGGAAAGGTTTATTATCGCAGACCGGATATTCTTATCTTCATCAATGGAATGCCTCTTGTGTTCATTGAATTAAAGAACAGTATCGTTAAAATTGAAGAAGCCTATAACAAGAATTTAAAGGATTATTTACGAGATGTTCCGAATCTATTTGCCTTCAATCAAATTTGTGTTCTTTCAAATGGATTAGAAACAAAGTTAGGCGCCTTCAATGCAACCTATGACTACTTTTTTGAGTGGCTTAAAGTTGATAGCGAAAAAGAAATACTGGATCGAGAAGCTATTCATTCAGCTGAAAATGTAAAAGATAGTTCTGTAAGATATTTTGTTGATGGCCTACTAAACAAGGATAAATTGATTGATTATATCGAAAATTTTATTCTCTTTGAGAATCAACGAATAAAAATTATTGCTAAAAACCATCAGTATTTAGGTGTAAATAATCTGATGGAATCAGTAAATAACAGAAAAGAATTGAATGGTAAACTGGGTGTTTTCTGGCATACACAAGGTTCGGGTAAGTCCTACTCTATGGTTATGTTTGCTCGTAAGGTAAAACGCAAAGTGGCTGGTAATTTTTCATTCCTTATTATTACAGACCGTGAAGATTTGGATACACAGATTCATAAGAATTTTGTACGCACAGAAGTTATTGGTTCTAAAGAGGAGTGTCAACCAAAAAACAGCAAGCAGTTAAGAGATTTCTTGACTACCAATAAGGCTTTTATCTTTACGCTGATTCATAAGTTCAGATACGATAAGACAAAGAAATATCCAGTGCTTTCTACTCGTGACGATATTATTGTCCTTGTTGATGAAGCACATCGAACACAGTATAAAGACTTAGCAGAGAACATGAGAACTGCACTTCCGAATGCTAATTTTGTTGCCTTTACAGGGACACCTCTTCTTGGCACTAAACGTCTTACAAATCAATGGTTTGGTGACTATGTATCAGAGTATAACTTTGCACAATCTGTCGAGGATGGCTCTACTGTTCCATTGTTCTATTCCAGACGAGTTCCGGAAGTAGGTCTTGAAAATAATTTCCTTGATGATGATGTTGTAGATATTATCGAAGAAGAAAATCTTAATGACGACGAAATCCGTCTGTTGGAAAATGCATCCTCACGTATTTTAGAAGTTATTAAACGTGATGACAGATTGGATAAGGTTGCGCAGGATATTGCATATCACTTCCCAAGACGAGGATTTCTTGGAAAAGGACTAGTTGTGTCAGTTGACAAATATACAGCTGTCAAGATGTATGACAAGGTTCAGCATTACTGGGCTATTGAAAAACAGAATATTACGAAACAGCGAAATTCTGCCACTACAAAAGAAGAACGAGATCAGCTCACAAATATTCTTGCTTATATGAATAAGGTGGAAATGGCAGTGGTTATTTCTGAAGAGAATGATGAAGAAGCTAAGTTTGCTAAACAAGGATTGAAAATATCGGAACATCGTGCAAAGATGAAAGAAATCACACCTGATGGGAGAGATATCGAGGATAGATTCAAGAGTCCAGATGATCCTTTGCAATTAGTGTTTGTGTGTGCCATGTGGCTAACAGGATTTGATGTGAAAAACCTTTCTACGCTCTATCTTGACAAGCCGATGAAGGGACACACGCTGATGCAAGCCATAGCTCGTGCCAACAGAGTTTATCCTGGAAAACCTGCTGGAATTATCGTTGATTATGTGAATGTTTTTAAATATATGAAGAAAGCATTAACAGAATACGCCACGGGTAATGACGGAACTGAATTTCCTGCAAAAGATATAGATCAGCTGATCGGATACATTGATGGTACAATTCATGAGGCAGATTCTTTCTTGCTTTCTTTAGGTGTTTCATTAGAGAAAATCATTGCAGATTCCAATACTCTGGACAAACTGGATGCTTTAAGAAGAGCTTATGACGCTATTATCGCTAAAGATGATACTAAAGAAAAATTCAAGGTTATACTGAACACCTTAACAAATCTCTACGAAGCATCAAAACCAGAAATTTTTGAAAGAAATTGGACTAATGATAAATTTGCACCACTCATTTATTTACACGGATTGTTTAATCATACTATTGATGATGAAAAAGTAAATCGTGCCAGACAGAAAATGAATCAAATTCTGGACGGTAGTGTAATCGCAAGCCAGGATTTCGTTAATTATGTACGGGAGAAAGAAGCTCAGTACATGATTAAAGGGACAAAGGCCATAGATTTATCTAAAGTAGATATTGAACAGTTAAGACAAGAAATAAAATTGGCTGAGTATAAAGCTATTGAAATTGATGACTTGAAGGAATATATAGAGCAAGTGCTAGAACAAATGCTTAATAGAAATTGCACTAGAACGAAATTCTCTGAACGATTCAAACGCATTATTGACTCCTATAATGCAGGTGGGACAGAGAATGAAGATTATTACGAGCAACTTGTGAAACTCCTTGAAGAACTTCGTCAAGAGGTCAATCGTGCTAATATGGAAGGTCTTACGGAAGAAGAATTGGAAATTTACGATTTATTGATTGCTGGAAAAAAATTGACACAGGTTGAGGAGCAAAAAGTAAAACTGTCTGCAAAAAATCTGTTTAAGAAATTGATGGATAATCGTAGTAATCTTCTTGTTGTAGATTGGTACAAAGACGAACAGCCGCGTGCCAAACTTAAATATGAAGTTGAATTATCATTAAATCAGGATCTTCCTGAAAGTTATGACAAAGCAGCCTTTGATTCTAAGGTATCCTTACTCATCAACCATTTTGTTGATATGGCAGTACAAGGATATGGATGGATTGGTCTTGCATAGGGTTACATTAACAATAATCATTTAATGCTTGTTACGAAGACATCCTACTTGAAAAAATTTAAGTAGGTAGCTCATTTGGCAATAAATAACTAATAACAAATGTCGTTGTTATTACGTGAGTTCTGGGTGTCGCAAAATTTTTGGTGACACCCGGTTTTTCGTGGTATATGAGGAAGTATCAGACTGAGACCGGTAGTTTACGTGGTGTTACTGAGTTTTTATTTCCATTTACACTTAGGGGATACATTTATTACCAATGAGCATGGCTTTATGGGAATGAATGTGTCAACTCTTATATATGAAACTTAGGTAAGATTTGGTCTTGGGGAAATTTGTAGATGTTATTGATGAATTTCTTATCATAGCTTGAGGTTTTTTTAGAACATTAAGAGTAAAATTATGATTGCTAATTTTTAATTTCATGATAAAATAAGAATGAAATATTGAATCTTCTGTTATCGGGGATAGGGGTTCGACTCCCCTCCTCATCATTTGCTACTAACCGATGTATCAGACTCCTCTACCTTATTTCTGTTGGTCACACAAGTGGCTGTAGAAATACTTATTGACTTAGTAAGTGATTGGTTATTCAATGTATTGAATGTGATGGAGGGCAAGATTATGGTAACAATAATTTCGCAGGGTTCAAAGTTTCTAATGTGTCTCGTCGCGGCGGTGGGGAGCTTCGGTAGCATTTAAGCAGAGCTAGCGAGACACTACAAAAGAGTATTGCAAATAGTGGAATACTTTTTTGTAGTGTTATATAGATTGAGATTTAATTTTTGACAGATGCTTCTTTAAATGTGTTAACAAGTGAGAGTATCAGTCCTGATTCAAAGAATGTGATGCTTTCACAGACTGAATTTTTGATGTTTTTAATTTGATAAGGTTAGATTAATACAGTATTTTTGAGAAAAACTTGATACAATTATAAATATTCTTAGGGTGGCTATATAGTCATCCTTTTATTAGTTTATATACAGGTATAGAGAGAAGTGGGAGATTGTAGGCTGTTATATCAATAAGAAAGAGATTTATAGAAAAACATAAACTCTAATTTTATACTATTTGAAAAGACAACAAACTCTTTTAAAAAAAGAATTTTGTGCCGATTGTGGTTCAGCATTTGGAAGAAAAAATTGGACTACAAGTCGAGGTAAACGTAAGGTTTGGCTGTGTAATAATCGATATAGGAATAAAGGCTAGGTTGGATGTCAGAACAATCATATTGATGAAGAAACGTTAGAGAAAGCCGTAGTAATGGCTGTAGAACTACTGAGTGTGAATGTGGAATTATTGCATGGAAAATGGAAAAAATATTGGAAGAAAATCAGTTATTAGAAAAGCATCATAGTATGATATTGGCAGCGCAGATAAATAAGGATTATTGGGAATTTGACTCCTTTAAAATGTGTCAGGTACTGTATAGTATAACAATTACGAAGGATGGGCAGATAACTGTCAAATTTTTAGAGGGAACTGTAGAATTATAGATTATCAAAAGCGCTTTCACAACAACGGAAAACCATTGTTGCGAAAGCGTTTTTCTGGTATAATAATAGGTACTATATATACGGGAGTTTGTCAGTGGGTATTAAAACATCTAAATCGAGAAATGATATTGAAAGCATCCTTCGAAAAAGAGGTTTAAAATTTACTAAGCACGATTTGGATAAGGCTTTGCTTAATAACAATTATTTTAATTTGTTTAACGGTCTAGAGTCCTTACTTTTACCAGATAAAAATATTAAGCTTTACAATGGAGAGAGTATTGAAGATTTTTTAGACTTGTATAAATTCGACAAAAATCTATCTAGTCAAATTTTTAATCTTGTAATTTCTTTAGAAGATAAATTAAAAAATTCAATTGCTTATTATTTTTCTCAAAAACATTGCCGTACGACGGATACTACGATGGAATACCTTAATCCTCAAAAGTATACCAATCCAACGACTAGACCTAATTATCCATTTCAGAATTATCAGAATGAATCAATCTATAAAAACTTTAGTTATTTTAATCTATTTAAACAAGGTTTTTTAACAAAACTTGTTAAATTTAATGACCACATTGATGCTAATTTTTATAGAGATAGTTCATATGGTTTAACATATTCAGCAAGAAATACATACCCTTATTATCGGAGTTATAATAGCCAAAATAATAGTTACTCAAATCCAGACTATAATGTTGCGGTACCTTTTTGGGTAAGTATAGAAACCTTAGATTTTGGAACAATTTTACGATTGCTCCATTATCTTGAAGATGATGTACTAGATAGTGTAATGAAAGATTTTGGGATTGGAATTCGTCATAGAGCAGAATTTCTGAATATGTTAGATTTTATTAAAGAACTACGAAATCATTGTGCTCATGGCTCGTTGATTTCTCGTTTTAGAACTCCGAAGAATATGAAAATAAATGGGAATTTGATACATGTTTTTAATTTAACTCCTGTTTATCATAATACTTCGAATTCCTCTACACCAGCGTCGGTAATAAAATTATTTGATGTGTTGAAAATTTTGAGTTTCTTTGTTGATACTAAACCAATTTACAAACAACTGCAGAAAATTATTTACCGTAATAATAAAAGATTCAAAGGGAACTATGATTTAAACGAAAGACTTCTAGAAAGAATGGGAGAGACTCAGTTATCTGTTTGGAAAAATTATCTTTATAAGAGAGTGAATTTTCAATTTTAGTTGTTGACATCAACAAACTGATATTGTATAATGTAATACATAAGAAAAGCTTTATAAGCATTTGGAGAAACAGTATCTCCATCGATAGAAAACCCTGGCATTTGTCAGGGTTTTCTTGGTTGAGTGACTTTTAGTCCGTTACGCTCTGTAGGGGCATTATGATAATCTGATTTCATTCAATAATATTATTGCAAAGTTGAGCAGCTTCATTTCATTCTATAGTATATGTGGGCACTGTCAGCACATGTTGAGGCGATATCACTGCTTGTACGAGCTACAAAGTAGCGAAGTAGAAGTAGATGCTCCGCACATGCGATAGGACTCGTAGAATGAGTAGGGAAACCGACGAAATGATACGGTTAGTCCGAACCGCTAAGTGCGTACTTTTGCTGATAAAATCGTAAAAACTTTCATCTGAGGCAGTTTTATAAACAGATGGAATTTAGGGAGAGAAAAATGATTTTAGAAACGGAAAGATTGATTCTTCGCCCATGGGAAGAAAGAGATGCCAATGATTTATTTCAATATGCCAGTGATCCAGAGGTTGGTCCGATTGCAGGTTGGCCTGTACATACTAGTGTTGAAAACAGCAAGGAGATCATAAAAAGTGTTTTTTCCTCACCTGAGACATACGCTGTAGTCTTAAAAGAAACGATGCAACCAGTGGGTAGCATAGGATTGATGATTGGTTCTGCAAGTGATAAAGGTCTTCCAGATACTGATGCGGAGATTGGTTATTGGATAGGAGTTCCCTATTGGGGTCAGGGGCTTATACCAGAAGCAGTTCGTGAGATAATGAGACATGGATTTGATAACTTGAATCTGGAGAAATTGTGGTGCGGTTATTTTGACGGCAATACAAAGTCACAGAGAGTTCAGGAAAAATGTGGTTTCCGTTATCATCATACAAAAGAGAACGTACCATGTGCATTGGAAGGAGTTCTTCGCACAGAATATATAACCTGTTTATCAAAAGAGGAATGGATTTCATTGATGTAAATCCAGTTTTTCTGAGTGAGGAGTATACGACAAGATGATACGGTAATAGCGAACTGCATAGTGAGGCTAAGCCTTTAGGGGAAAGAACTGGACGACAATTCGTGGAAGATGTAAAGTTTGGCAATGTAACAACCGTTATAAGGTAAAGGGACAGATTGGTTGTCAGAATAATCACATTGACGAAGAAACGCTTGAAAAAGCCTTCATAAAGGCAGTTGAGCTATTGAAAGAAAATAGGACTGATGTAGTAGATAAGTGGGAAAAACTTGCAAGAGGAGAGAATCTTCTTCACAGTTATTATGCCCAAAAGATGCATCAGTTACTTGAGTTAAAGGAATTTGATGGAGCTATTATGAACCAAGTTCTTGACCACATCAGAATTTCAGAAGATGGACACATTACAATAGCATTCCTAGAAGTAACTGAGGTAGAATTGTAAGAGACTGTGACTGAGAGGTTGCAGTCTTTTTGTGGTTTTAGTGGTATAATTATCTCATCAATCATTATGGACGGTAGAATATGGGAATTCATTCAAACAATGATATTTATGAACATCATTTTAGAGCCTTGTACAATCTTACAAAATCTTTAATTGGGGAGTCGCCTATTAGTAGTGAAACTAGTAAAGAAGACATGATGTTTCTTCCTTCAAAACTTTTATTTGATATTGGGAATGTAGAATTTAATAGATTTAAAGCTCAAGAAACAGAATATCGATCATGGATTGAAATTTATATCTTTAAAATCATCAAAAATATTTTAAAGCGAGAATCTATCTTTTTTGAGGAACATTATTATGGAGATGGAACTGAGGCATACTCCATGTTGCTTTGTCCTAATGGAATGCGAGTTGAAGCTTTTTTTCTTTATGATATTTCATATGAAAGTGCTAGCAATACGGATTATGACAAAATTTCAAAATCTCTTCAAGCTAAGGCTGATAACGTTGATGAAATCCATGTATTTATTTTACGTGATGCAATTCATTTTGTGGACTTAGCAAACTTGGTGAATGGAAGTAGCGAGTTAAATCAAAATGGTTTAGTAAAAGTTTTTCCGATAAAATCATTCTTTATACAATATTTTGATGAGGAAGAATACGATACTTTTATTAGTTTCGCAAGAGAGTTTAATGAACGTAGTATGAGTGAAATTACTTATAAAACTGTGATTTTACCAAGTAAAAATACATTGTCAGCATTTCGAAGTAAGAAAGCTGAAATGTTAAAGACAATAAATTATAAAGCTATTTTCGACTATGGTCAGTCTGGCTCACTTACAAATGATGATTTTCTGGAAGTTAAGAGGAACTTTTTAGAAAATAAGATGTTTTTAGCTCTAATCAGTAAAAATGATTTTGCGGAGAGTTTCATTAGTGCTGAGTGGTCATTTGATATATATAGTCATGCAATGGGTGAGCTAGAATTAACAGGTATTATTTCAGGATATCTGAAGTCGATTGAGCAGCTATTGTATAAGGTAGTACAATTTAATATAGATAAAGGGTTAAGTATTAGAGCGAATAGACAAAATGGAAGTCGCAGAATCCTGTATACTAAGAATAATGCTGAAATAATTGATAGTACACTTGGGTCGTTGAAGGAGTTTATCACCTCGAAAGATGCTAAATTAACATTATCAGCTAAAGTCAGAGGCTGTATGAATTATGCAATTTCAGAATGGACTAGATATCAAAGAAATGGTTATTTTCATAAACATAACCTTTATAGACAAGATAATAAAATTGACGAAATCAGGTCGTTAACACTATTTTTGTATTTTATTATATTAGGTGGAATAGAGTTTTCAGATGCTCAACTGAAATTATTGGGAGTATATGATGAAACGGATAAAGTAAAAGGGGAGATTAATTTGGATCTATTGTATTCAAATTTCAAAAATTGGTTTAACTCAGCTTTACAATTTGATTTACCGAATAAAATACCAGGCCTTGTTTTCTTAGTAACAACAGTCAGAGGGGAGTGGTGTCTTCATACCAATTTGCTGAAAGATTTTAATAGTAGTAAATACACATCTACAAAACATCAAATATTGGATAGAGAACATTTGGAATTGAGTCACTCCTATGATGTGCAGCCACTTTATTTATGTGAAGCAGATATTGAGGACAAACAAGTGGCTAAATTGATAGAGAAATTAATGGAAAGCTATAAGCGCGAACATAAGCTTTTAATGGATAAGGTAAAGGGGATTGTTCTTTTTTGTGGGACAGTAGAAAAAAGAATTCATTAAAAAAGACAAAATCAATGATGATTTTGTCTAGTGTTGAGACTTACCGTTTGAACATTTGGATAATATCCTTGACAGCAAAAATGATGTCACGAACACTACGAGTAGTATTCTGTATGTCCTTGACGATATTAAGGATGTCCTGGTCACTTAAATTCTTCATGGAATAGTTCTCCTTTCGAATAAGATAAAGAGAACATCTATACCCAACGAGAACATTATAATATATTTTTTTCTAAATAACAATTATTTCAAGAAGTATGATTATTCCGTTTCTTAGTATAATTCTAAAATTGACCAATCACATTTCGTTTGATAGTATAGGTAGTCACTATCAGCACATGTTGAGGCGGTATCACTGCTTGTACGAGCTGAGGCATCAGCGAAGTAGAAGTAGATGCTCCGCCCATGCGACAAGGTGAGACCGAAGGTCGAGAAGGTGCCCTGGGGTATAGGACTCGTAGAATGAGGGGGAAACCGACGAAATGATACGGTAAGTCCGAACCACTGAGTGTGTGACTCTACTCTTCCGATCTGAGACAGCGAAAAGTAGAAGGGTATGGTATTGGTATCAATCAATGAGTAACAAAGTAACAGCATGATTCGAAACATTTGCATGTAATTTGCGGAGGAACATCAATATGGATGGAATAACAAAAGATTCTATAAAAACGGCTAAACTAATGAAACAATTATGGCCCCAATTGACCGATAAAGAAGCTATTGATGAAGTAAAAAGATATACGAATGGCAATAATACTGCAATCTTTACTGAAGTTGAAGGTGACACAATTGTAGGTCTAGCACTATGTTCACTCAGATTTGATTATGTTGAAGGTTGTAAATATAGTCCTGTTGGATTCTTAGAAGGGATTATTGTCGACGAGGAATATCGTTTAAAGGATATTGCTAAAAATCTCTGTACAAAATGTGAGGAATGGGCGAAAAATAAAGGATGTAAGGAATTTGCAAGTGACTGTACTTTAACGAATACGGATTCTATAAGATTTCATCTCAATATTGGATTTCAGGAGGCAAATAGAATTATTCATTTTAAGAAGAAATTATAATTTCAGAACGTAGTCAAAATTTATGTATCTTTAGGAAGTGTGAAAGATTGGACGAACAAATTTTTTTGATGGGTGGAAATCCGCCGATAAAGAACCATACGATTGTTAATAAAATTGTGTCATCAAGGAAGATCGAAAGAATTGTCATTTTTACAGTTTATCGAGAAAATTGGGAACCGTATATGAAAAAGTACACGGAAGTTTTCCAAAGCCATTTTCCTAACCTAAACACTAATTGCTTACTCTTGGACACTGAGCAGATTGATTTTGATAGCTATCTAGATGCTGATCTAATTATCATTGGTGGTGGAAATACAGAAAAATATATAACTACTTACGTCAATCAGGAGTTCAAAAATTATATCGATCGTATGCTGAATAAAGGGGCGAAAGTTATGGGATTTTCTGCAGGAGCCCTATTATTAGGAGAAAAAGTCTATGTTTCACCTAATGATAATTCAGATCATCAGATAAAGATAAAAAATGGATTAGGACTCTTTGGTCAGTTTTTAATTAGTGTTCATTATGATTCATGGAATGATAAAGCTAATAAGGATAGAGCTGAAGAACTCGTTAATGTTCCCATAATTCCACTAAATGATCATTCATGTCTTGTATTGGATAAACTTGGAAATATCATAGAGAAAATTGACTAGTTTCCATTATCTAAATCTTGATCTAGGTAACTAAAACGTAGACGAACTGGATAGGTTACTAGTGAAAACTGCAAAAAGTGTTGTGAAATGAATCGGAGAGTGCTTGATGAATTTTATTAGTAAGATAGCCATAAATAAAGGCTGGTCAGATGATAAAAAATATTGTGTGACAGATCAAAATCAGCAAAAATATTTCTTGCGTGTTTCTGATAAGGAGAAGTTAGATTCTAAAAAATTTGAATTTGATATGATGGAGAAAGTAGCTTCTCTTGGAGTTCCGATGTGTAAACCAATTAGCATTGAACTCCGCGATGACGAAGTACATTCTTTACACGAATGGATAGACGGGAAAGATGCAAGAGAAACCATTTTAACTGTTTCAAAAGAACAACAATACATTTACGGAGTAGAAGCAGGAAGAATCCTCCAAAAAATTCATTCACTCCCTATTACAGAAGTTCGTGAAGATTGGGAGGTCTTTTATAATCGAAAAATTGATGACAAAATCTCCAAATACAAAGAATGTCCCGTTCAATATGAAAATGGTCAGACCTTTATTGAGTTTTTAAATGCAAATCGAGAATTGTTAAAAGATAGACCTCAGGTTTTCCAACATGGAGATTATCATATCGGAAATTTCATGATTGGTGAAAATCGTAAAATTTATGTCATTGACTTTGATCGCTTTGATCTTGGAGATCCTTGGGAGGAATTCAATCGTATTGTATGGTCTGCTCAAGTCTCTCCCTCTTTTGCGTCAGGTATGATAGATGGATATTTTGATGGTAAGGTTCCAGATTTATTTTGGAAACTTCTTGCTATCTATATTATAAATAACCTAGTTGGTGATCTGCCATGGGCTATACCATACGGAGCTGAAGAAATAGCAGTAATGCAACATCAAGCTAAGGAAATTTTGGAATGGTACGATGATATGAAGCAAATCATTCCTAGTTGGTACTTGTACAAGAAGAAGACTGAATAATAAAAGAGTTTAAATATCAATTTGAAGAAATGTCAGGATTATTTGCTCAATTTCAAATATATCTAACTATCTTTAAAACAGATGATTTTTATCACTACGAGTTAAAGTCTTACAGTAAGGAGTTTAAATATGAAATTCCATGAATTTGGGGATAAGAATTTGCCTCCTATCTTGCTCATACATGGTGGTGGGAGTTCTTGGTGGAACTATCTTCGTCAAGCACGGATCTTGTCAGGAGAATACCGTGTTATTTTACCTACTTTGAATGGCCACGGTGAAGAATATCAACTTGATTATGTTTCTACTGAAGATTCTGCTTTGGAGATCCTAGGCTATATCAAGGAGAATTGTGGTGGAAAGGTGTTTGCGATTGGTGGTGTTTCGCTTGGCGGTCAAATTGCTATGGAGCTTTTGTC
>OLOB01001023.1_pt1 | contig 19281 bp, 18 predicted proteins | sample 1671911 | NCBI WGS metagenome assembly OLOB01 (sample SAMEA3136625, study PRJEB25190) | human gut metagenome | biome: human gut; feature: human-associated habitat; material: faeces | place: Austria | collected 2013
CTATGGCAGAATATTTCCGTGATACAGAACATAGAGATGTCCTTCTTTTCATTGATAATATTTTCCGTTTTGTACAGGCAGGTTCCGAGGTATCCGCACTTCTTGGACGTATGCCTTCCGCAGTAGGTTACCAGCCGACTCTGGCTACAGAGATGGGCGAACTGCAGGAGCGTATCGCATCCACAACATCCGGATCCGTTACTTCTGTACAGGCAGTTTATGTACCGGCCGATGACCTGACTGACCCGGCACCGGCAACAACATTCGCACATCTGGATGCAACGACAGTTCTTTCCCGTAAGATCGTTGAGCAGGGTATTTACCCGGCCGTAGATCCACTGGAATCTACATCCCGTATTCTTGAAGCAGATGTTGTAGGTGAAGAGCATTACGAAGTAGCACGTCGTGTACAGGAAATCCTTCAGAAATACAAAGAGCTGCAGGACATCATTGCAATCCTTGGTATGGAAGAGCTCTCTGACGAAGATAAAAATACTGTATTTCGTGCAAGAAAGATCCAGAAATTCCTTTCTCAGCCGTTCCATGTAGCTGAGAACTTCACAGGTATTCCTGGAAAATATGTTCCGCTTAAAGAAACAATCCGTGGATTCAAGATGATCATCGATGGTGAGATGGATGAATATCCGGAAAATGCATTCTTCAATGTAGGAACTATAGACGAAGTAGTTGAAAAAGCAAAAACTCTGGAACAGTAAGGAGTGAGGCTTATGCAGAATACATTCGGTCTTGAAATATACGCTGCGAACAGACAGTTCTTTGCGGGAAGAGCCAGCTCACTGATCATTCCGGCAGAAGACGGACAGAAAGAATTTCTTGCCCATCATGCCAATATGATCTGTGCGATCGTTCCGGGAGAACTCAAATTTGAGGATTCCGAGGGAAACTGGACAGAAGTAGCGGTCAGTTCCGGATTTGTTGAGATGATCAACAACCGTGCGAAACTGTTCTGTCTGACTGTAGAGCGTCCGGAGGAAATCGACATACGAAGAGCGGAAGAAGCACGTGATCGTGCTGAAGAACAGCTCCGTCAGAAGCAGAGTATTGTAGAATATCACAGAAGTCAGGCAGCTCTTGCAAGAGCAATGACAAGGCTTCGCGTGACCAAAAACCTGAAAAATTAAAATTCCAGGCAATAATATTTACAAGAAACATTGACATAAAAACTTTTGAAAGAGACAGACGGTACATGATGCCCGCCTGTCTTTTTCTGTTCAGGAAACAAAAGCTGTGCTATACTGAAAATATAAAAAAGAAGTTCTATACAGTGCAGATAATTTATCAGAAAGAAGGATCAGGCAGCATGAGTGAGACAAGAAAACTTTACTACGAAGATGTATACAAAAAGGAATTTACTGCGAAGGTTCTGGAATGCAGAGAATGTGAAAAAGGATTTGAGATCATTCTTGATCAGAGCGCTTTTTATCCAGAGGGCGGAGGGCAGCCGTGTGATCTCGGTACATTAAACGGGATAGCAGTTGTGGATGTGCAGGAAAAAGATAGGGAGATCGTACATTATACAAAAGAAGCAGTTGAAGCAGGCAGTGAAGTGATCGGAAAAATTGACTGGGATCGAAGATTTGATCTGATGCAGCAGCATTCCGGAGAGCATATTGTCAGTGGTCTGGTGCATGAGGCGTATGGATATGATAATGTGGGATTCCATATGAGCAGTGACGTGATCACAGTAGATTTAAGCGGTGTGCTGACAGAGGCACAGCTTGCGGAGATTGAAGCAGAGACCAACCAAAAAATCTGGGAAAACAGCGAGGTGGAGATTACTTACCCGTCAAAAGAAGAACTGGAGAAACTTTCCTACAGAAGCAAGAAAGAACTGACCGGACAGGTGCGTCTGGTACGTTTCCCGGGATCGGATCTCTGTGCCTGCTGTGGAACGCATGTCACGCATACAGGAGAAATCGGAGCAGTCAAGATCCTTACAGTCGAAAATTTCCATGAGGGTATCCGTCTGACAATGATCTGCGGTAAGAGAGTCATGGATTATCTGAATATGGTTAATGACCAGAACCGACAGGTTTCCGTGAAACTTTCTGCAAAGATCGGCGAGACTGCTGTGGCTGTAGGACGGCTTCAGGATGAAAACTTCCGCCTGAAAGGACAGGTTGCACATGTGGTGGATGAACTCTGCAGGGCTGAAGCAGACCGGTGGGAAGGAGAGGGAAGTGTTCTTCTTTTCCATGATGGACTGGAGGCAGATCAGGTGCGTAAGATGGCAGATGCTGTGATGCAGAAATGTTCCGGATGCTGTGCTGTGTTTTCCTCAAACGGAGATGGCAGCTACAAATATGCGATGGGTGAATTGAATGGAGATCTCAGACAGTTCACAAAGGAAATGAACGCGGCGCTGAATGGCAGAGGTGGTGGAAAGCCATTTTTTGTGCAGGGCTCTGTGAAGGCATCTGAAGAAGAAATCCGTCAGTTTTTCCGTCAGTGATCGGTGGTGACAGAAGATGTTTGGAGAATGTCACGCACATGCATTGATGAATGGTATAAACTATCGGGCTGCGGTGAATCTGCACAGAGAAGGAGCCAACGAACAAGCTGTCCGGGAATGCCTGTGCGCATATCAGGAATCAGGAGTTTCTTTTGTGAGAGATGGTGGCGATCCTTATGGAGTGGCAATGCTGGCATCCAGACTTGCCCCGAAGTATGGAATTGATTACCGTACTCCTGTTTTTGCTATTCACAAAAACGGGCATTATGGCTCCATTGTGGGACGTGGATTTGATGATCTGAAAGAGTTCCATCAGAGAGTTCTGGAGGCAAAAGAATCAGGTGCAGATTTCATCAAGATCATGACGACAGGACTTCTGGATTTTAAGAATCACGGCAAAGTGACAGGAGAACCGCTGGAGGCAGAGGAAGTAAAAGAAATGGTACATATTGCCCATGAGGAAGGATTTGCGGTCATGAGTCATACGAATGGTGTGTATGGAACGAGGGCTGCGATCGAAGCCGGCGTGGACAGCCTGGAGCATGGAAATTATATGGATGAAGAAACGCTGTCCATGCTTGCTGACAGTGATACTGTATGGGTTCCGACACTTGTAACAGTACGAAATCTGCTCGGATGTGGGAGGTATGATGATGAGGTCCTCAGGCCGATCATTGTACAGGCAGAGAACCTGGTACGTCTTGCGTTTGCAAAGAAGGTAAAGGTAGCACCCGGCAGCGATGCCGGTGCCTATATGGTGCCACATGGTAAAGGAATCTGCCAGGAATATGAAGCTTTTTGCCAGATCCTGGGAGATAGACCGGAAGTGCGGGAGTGGCTGCAGGGTGGAGAATGTGAGATCCGGGAAAGATTCCGTAGAAAATAATGTAAAAAAGGCCTGTGAGAAATCATCTCACAGGTCTTCTATTTTTAATGCAGTATAGATATTGGTTTGCCTGGAATCGGCCGGGTTGAAAGTGACCTTCACGGAACTGCCGGTAAGAAGTCCGCCAGTGGATTCATTAGAGGCACTTTCTGTATTGCAGGTGATCCGCACGCCATCAGAAGTCAGAAGGGTGATGGTGTTGGCAGTGGATGCAGTAATTTCTCCGGAAATAGTGAAGCCGGTATTGCGTTCACTTAAGTTTTCCGGGATATCTCCGGTGATACCGAGGATTGTGAGTCCATCAAGGGTTGTTCCATTGAAGTCTCCGGTATAAATTACATTTACATGTGCTCCGGATTCGATTCCACCACTGAAATAACAGGGAATTGCAGACATGTCCAGATTCAGGATGTTTGTGGTATTCTCTAGGGATACCTGAAGGATATTTGTCTGAATGTTCTGGATCACAGCCCGGAGTTTGTTTTCCGGTTTGATCTCAACTCCCTCCTGAGGTGCAGGAGTAGGAGTGGGTGCAGGCACATTGAGCGGATCAATATCAGAAACACTGTAGATTTTCATCTGAGAACCATCAAGTACATTTGGATCATCGGCTGAAGCTGGACCAAAATCTCCCTTATAGTGAAGATAAACCCAATTGCCGGCTTTGATGCCGCCCTGATAATATTGTTCTGTTCCTGTGATCGGGAAAGTAACGGTTTTTCCACCTTTAGATCTGATCGTAATGGAATTGGCGGTCAGATTCTGAACCTGTCCACGCGTAGTTCCTTCTTTTACTTCGGAAGTATCATGATAGTCGTCAACAACTTTGAGCACGCGGACAGCACCTGTATCCGTACTGTCAAGCTGTCCTTCGTAGATTACGCTGACAGCATCGCCACAGAGCATTCCGTCTGAACATTCCAGAGTTGCCTGGGAAATATCAAAGACATAGTTATCCGATCCGCTGAGAAGAGTAAGCTGATTACCGGTAAAATACTGAAGAGTACCCCGGATCTCATCCATATATACACGGGTGCTTCCAGGATTGATGTCCTGAATCTGTGTATCTTCTGAATCTGAGAAACGATCAACAACATCTCCCAGACTGCAGCCGGATAAAGTGATCAGAAAAAGTGATCCGATACAGACCACCAGTATTTTTTTCATGAAACTCCTTTCTGTGTTACAGCTTCAGGCTGCACACGGAACCAATACGTATAAAAATCAGTAAAGCCAAGAGATGCATACAGTCGTTTGGCAGCGGTATTTCCCTGAACGACCTGAAGATAGGCATTTTCAGCACCTTTTTTCATGCCCTCCGTGAGAAGTGCAGTACAGATCTGGCGTGCAAATCCCTGTCCGCGATATTTTTCCTTTACATGGATCGCGTAGATTCCGATGTAGTCACGGTCAAGGATACCAAGTCCTGTAGCGATGATCTTCCCCTCTTTCCAGATGGAGGCACAGATCGTTTCTTTGGGAATGGCACGATACATAGAAGGAACAACGGCCCGGTGGATCGGGTTTGTCATTTCTTTCAGATCAAAAAGACTTGTGATCCAGATATCCGGAATCTCATCCGTGATCGTTACGGCAGAATATGGCGCATCCAGACGTGCATCACTCAGATGAAGCGTCATGACTTCAGTTACATGCTGGACCTCATAACCACGGTTTTCGAGAGTATAATCAAAATCCGGAGATACCAGCGGACTGATCTTAAAGATAGCAGGAGATCCCAGACGTTTGTAAACATCTTCGCAGTAGGCAACCTTTTCACGCCATGGAAGCGTAGAGTTTCCAAATTGTTCCACACTGTTGGTACGGTGCGTATAGAAATAAGAAAATCGCAGGATCCAGCCATCGTAAAGCTCCATTTTGTGAGATGGCCAGGCATTCAGCGACATATCTTCGATTTTTTTGATGTTTTTTTCCATGATGAAGATAAAGCCCCCCTTTTGCTGTTGCTTTTTATTATACCCAACAGAAGCGGATTGTGCAACCGCAAGTCCGGTGCATAAATGTCGGAAATACAGAGAATTTGGCGAACGAATCTTCTTTACAAAACGGCACGGTCCGTTCTATAATAAAACTCACCAGAGATCTTCTGGTATTCATAACCGTCGGTTCAGACGGAAATCCCTTTTTTATAATTGAGATAATTGTATACAGAAAGGAGTGTGATTGGTGTTATTGGTGGCAGGATACTGCTTCTGACGATCACCGGAGTTGCTGTTTTAATGGATCTGTATCAGATGAAAATAAAAAACAGCTGGATCCTTTTTTCGATGCTGATCGGGTTCGGATATGATCTGTGGCGTGGAGGATGGAATGGAACGGCATTTTTTATTTCAGGTACAGGAATTCCACTGGTGGTTCTCGGATGGCTGTTTTATTTCCGAATGCTTGGTTCGGGAGATATCAAACTTTTTTGTGTACTGGGAGGAATTATGGGACCAGTACATATTCTGTGGTGTATCTGGTATGCATTTCTGACAGGAGGGCTGCTTTCACTGGCCATTCTGATCTTGTGCGGCGGTTTCAGCCAGCGAATCCAATATTTGGTCAAATATATGAAAACGTATATCCGGACAGGCGAACGGAAAGCTTATTACCGAAATGGGACTGCGTGGGAAAATATTCATTTCACGGTTCCTGTCTTTATGAGTGTGATGCTGTATGCAGGAGGTATGTATTGAAAAAACAAATTTTTGCAGTCTGTGATCTGGAGGCAGAGTATGCCTGCAACTTTATGGACTATCTGAATCAGAAGAAAAATATCCCTTTTGAAATCCAGGCTTTTACCAGTGTGGAAAGTCTGGTGGCATATGTGAAGAAGAACCCCGTAGAGTTGCTGTTGATTTCTTCGGAGGCAATGTGCCGGGAAGTAGGAGAACTGGATATTGGTAAGATCGTGATCCTGACAGAGGGAAGTAAGCCAAAGGAACTGGAGAAGTATACTGGTGTGTATAAATATCAGGCATCATCAGATGTAGTACGCGAAGTGATGGCCTGTTATGGTGCGGAGAAGGCAATTCTTCCGGCGCAGCTGCCAGTATTAAAGAAGACGACGGAGATACTGGGAGTATATTCGCCGCTGGGAGGCTGCCTTCAGACTTGCTTTGCACTGACACTGGCGCAGATATTGGGCAGGGAAAAAAGTGTCCTTTATCTGAATCTGGAAGAGTATGCCGGGTTTGAAGAACTGATGCAGAAAAAATTTTTACATACACTCAGTGATCTTCTGTATTTTGTAAAACAGGGAAGTACAGGGATTGCAGTTAAGATGAATGGAATGGCAGAGAGTATGGGAAACGTGGATTTTATTCCACCTGTGCAGTCACCGGAGGATATCAGAGGAACTTCCTGGCAGGATTGGGAACATCTTTTGCAGGAAATCATTTTCCACAGTTCTTATGAGACGATTGTACTTGATATAGGAAACGGGATCGAGGAGGTTTTTCAGATGCTGGACATGTGTACTACGGTTTATACTCCGATAAAAACAGACAAAATGTCACGGAGTAAACTGGCACAGTTTGAAGAACTTCTGAGTGTGCGGGATTATCCGCAGATTTTGAGCCGTATGGTAAAACTGAATCTGCCGTATGGACAGGAAGTCCTGGCAGAGCCGTTTCGCGCAGAGCAGCTGGTCTGGGGAACGCTTGGCGATTTTGTCAGAGAACTGCTCGGAAAGGATGTGGTATGAGCAGAGAAACTTTTCAGTCACTGAGAATGCTTCTGATGGAAAAACTGGACCTTGCAAGAGAACTGACCGATGAAGAGATCCTGGAAGAAATTGATACACTGATTCTGGAGAGGATGCGGGATTCCTGCCTTTCTCTGAAGGAAAAAGTACAGCTCCGTCAGGAATTGTTTCATTCTGTAAGAAAACTGGATGTGCTGCAGGAACTGATCGAGGACGAAACGGTGACAGAGATCATGGTGAATGGTCCGGATGCAATATTTGTGGAACGGGCCGGAAAGCTTTCCCGTTGGGAAAAGACCTTTACTTCCGGAGAAAAGCTGGAAGATGTGATCCAGCAGATCGTCGGAAAATGCAACCGGGTGGTCAACGAATCAATGCCTATTGTGGATGCCCGTCTGGAGAACGGAGCCAGAGTGAATGCGGTGGTCCGCCCGGTTGCATTGAATGGTCCGATACTGACGATCCGCCGTTTTCCGGATACACCGATCACCATGGAAAAACTGATCGCGCTTGGAAGTCTGCCTGCGGAATGTGCGGAATTTCTGAAAACACTGGTCAGGGCAAGATATTCCATGGTCATTGGCGGAGGAACAGGAAGTGGAAAAACAACGTTTCTAGGAGCACTGTCCAATTTTATACCCAGTGACGAGAGACTGATCACTATTGAAGACAATGCAGAACTGAAGATTCAGGGTATTGAGAATCTGGTACGGCTGGAGGCAAAGATGGCAAATACAGAAGGTGCAACATCAGTTACGATACGTGATCTGATCAAGACCGCTCTTCGTATGCGACCGGACCGTATTGTTGTGGGTGAAGTCCGCGGAGGCGAGGCGGTAGATATGCTACAGGCACTGAATACCGGTCATGAAGGCAGTTTGAGTACGGCACATGCCAATTCGGCCGAGGATATGCTCTCTCGTCTGGAAACAATGACTTTGATGGGAGTAGATCTTCCGCTGGAAGCGATTCGACGTCAGATTGCCTCAGGAGTGGATATACTGATCCATCTGGGAAGAATGCGGGATAAAAGCCGGAAAGTACTGGAGATAACAGAAATCTGTGGATTCGAAGATCATGAAATAAAAACCCGGACATTATATCAGTGGCAGGAGGGAAAAGGGCTGGTGCAGATTGCGTCCCTTCTGAACCGGGAAAAACTGATACGGGCAGGGGTGACTATATGAAACAGAATTATGCGGAATATCATTTTTCAAAAACAGAGATTCTGAAATATCTGATACAGAGCATTCTGCTCTGTGGAGCAATGGATTATCTGTTTTATCAGAACTGGTGGCTGATGCTGCTGACAGTTCCTGTTACTGTCCTGTTTATGAGACTGAAAAAGAAAGGATTGATCAGAGAACGAAAAAGGAAACTGAATTATCAGTTCAAGGATGCACTGAATGCATTAAGCGTAGCTGTACAGGCTGGTTACTCTGTCGAAAATGCAGTGGCAGCATGTTCCAGGGACCTGGAGAGACTGTATCCGAAAGAGACAGATATCGTGAAGGAGTTTCATTACATAGAAACACAGCTCAGAGTCAGTGTTCCGGTTGAGGAACTTTTACTGAGCCTTGGAGACAGGAGTGGTATTGAAGATGTGGAAAATTTTGCTGCAGTATTTTACACCGCCAAGAGAACCGGTGGAGATATGAATCGGATCATACAGACTTCTGCGCGGATGCTTGGAGACAAGATCGATGTCCGTAAAGAAATTGAGACAACGCTGGCGGCGAAGAAAGCAGAACAGATGATCATGAGTCTGATGCCGGCCGGAATCATTCTCTACCTGAAACTGACCTCTCCGGGATTCTTAAGCGTACTGTATGGAAATCTTTTTGGAATGTGTGCGATGACACTTTGTCTGGGGATTTATGTGTTATCTTACTGGCTTGGGCGCAGAATTGTTGATATTGAAGTGTAGGAGAAAGCAGTATGTGGGTACATTTTATTATTTTTATGACAGCGTTTGGCACTGTGCTAGTCTGGAAAGCAGGGTGGCTCAGGCTGGATGGTATTGCTGATAAAGAAAGCCTCCGTTTGTTTCTGATCGTTGCCGTCTGTGGAAATCTGGCAGGAATGGCGATGACACTGACAAATGGAAACAGTGAAATTTATCAGAAAGGCCACAGAATCGAGAAGAGTGAGGATGGGGCTTATACGGAGGAACTGCAGGTTTCCGTAGGTGATGGGAAGCCGGAGAAAGTTGCTGTTCAGATTCCGGAAAAAGAGACAGAAGAAACGGAAGCGGAAAATGCACAAGTGAAGCAGTCACCGGAAGAAATGAGACAGAAAGAGCTGAAAGAAGTGATTGAACAGTATAACAGGGAAAAACAGGATCCGGATTATTATTATCTGCCGGATTCCTGGGATGGCCAGACACTTAAGTGGCAGAAACCCGGGGAGAGTACTGGAACACTTCTGGCAGCACTGGCCCTGTTTGCGGCAGTCGTGCTGATGTTAAAAAAAGCGAGAGAACAGCAGGAAGAGATGGCAAAACGGGCAGAACAGCTTCTGATGGATTATCCGTCGCTGATCATGAAGTTTACACTTCTGATCCAGGCAGGTATGACGGTTCGCAGAGCATTTCAGAAGATCAGTTCAGATTATCTGAGAAATTGTCCGAAAGAAGGACGATATGCATATGAAGCCGTGACGACGACCTGCCATGAAATGGACAGTGGTGTGGCAGAACTGGAAGCTTACCGAAGGTTTGGAGAGCGGTGTGGACAGATGAAATATAAAACATTTTCTACGATCCTGATTCAGAATCTCCAGAAAGGCGGACACAGGATGGCAGATCTTCTGGAAAAAGAAGCTCTGGAAGCATGGGATGAAAGAAAAAGAAAGGCAAGGGTAATGGGGGAAACAGCAGCAACAAAGTTGCTTGTTCCAATGATCATGATGCTTGCGGTGGTGATGGCGATCATCATGATACCTGCATTTTTGTCGTTCTATGGATGATTGTATAAAAAACGAGGAGGTAAAACAATGCGGGATTATCTGCAAACAGCAAAAGAATTTGTATACGAAGAAGATGCAGTAGGGGTTGTGGAGATTATTCTGATCCTGGTGGTGTTGATCAGCCTTGTCATTATTTTTAAAGAGCAGCTGACAAATCTGGTACAGGCAATCTTAAGTAAAATCACAAAACAGAGTAATTCAATTTGATGAAGAAAGGAGAGAGCCGATGGAGAAAAAGGGCAGTATTACTGTTTTTCTGGCGCTGATCTTAAGTCTCCTGCTATCACTGGTTGCAACGAGCATTCAATCTGTGCAGGCAGCGGCAGCGAGAACACAGATTCTGAACAGTATGGATATTGGACTTTATTCTCTGTTTGGACAGTATGATCGTTTTCTTCTGAAAAATTATGATCTGTTTTTTCTGGATGGAACACAGGGAGGAACAGATCTGAATCTGGCAGCAGTTTATGATAACTTTGAGTCTTATATGAAACCGATACTGAAACAGAACAGTCAGAAGCTGAAGATCAGGCAGGGTGGTTTCAGTGGATATCGTCTGGCAACAGATGAAGATGGCGAAGTCTTTTACCAGCAGGCAGTCACTTATATGAAAGATACGCTTGGAAGTCAGGGAGTACAGACACTTGTGAAGCGATATAAGAAAAAAGAGCAGAAAGTGAAGCAGGCAGAGAAAGATGGAAAACAGGCGGAAGCAGGGAATACACTGGAAAATTATGATTCCGAAATGAATTCTGCGGCACAGAAGAGCCAGGAAGCCAAAGAGGCTTCAAAGAAGGAAGAATCCGGAGATTTTGGTGATGGCACTTCGGGAGAGAGTTTTTCAGATGGAGAGGTAAAACCGCAGGTGGTAAATCCAGTTCCGGTGATTCAGAGGATTCGGCGTATGGGACTTCTGGATCTGGTCGTTCCAGCATCAAAAGGAATTTCTGATCAGAAAATCTCACATGGAGATCTGTTATCAGGAAGAACACTTCAACAGGGAATGGCGATGCCGCAGAAAACGGGAAAAGATAATTCCGGATCAGCAAAAGTACTGTTTCAGCAGTATCTGATGGAGCATCTGGGAAACTATATTTCTCCTTCTGAAGCAGGGCTGCATTATCAGCTGGAATATCTTCTGGCGGGAAAGAAAAGTGATCAGGAAAATCTAAAAGCCGTGGCAAAGCGTCTTCTGCTGATCAGAGAGGGAATTAATGCATCCTGTCTTATGGCGGATGCCGGAAAAAGGGCCCAGATTCAGGCACTTGCCCTGGCAATTGCATCGGGATTTCTGATACCGCCTGCAGCAGTGGCGATTGAGGCGGCACTGATTTTGTGCTGGTCCTTTGCAGAAAGTATTCTGGATCTTCGGGAGCTGTTTCATGGAGGCAGAGTACCATTGACTAAGACGGCAGCAACCTGGCAGCTTTCTCTGGAAAACCTGCCGAATCTCCTTGAGGGACTGGACAGCCAGAGAAGGGATGCGAAAGGTGGAATGTCCTATGAAGATTATCTGCAGGTGCTGCTTTTGTCAAAATCAAAAGCAGTCAAGCTGACAAGAGGTATGGACATGATCGAAGTGGAAATCCGCAGTACAAAAGGAAAGGAAGGTTTCCGGCTGGACTGCTGCATAGAAGCGGCTGAAATATCTGTGGATGTAGAGGCAAACCGAAAGCAGACTTTTTCGGTGACAAGGCAGTACAGTTATATTTAAAAACTGGATTTAAATGGATTTCAGGAAATACGGGCGGCGACGAGCCGCCCCATGGAAAAGAGGTGCAGAAAGATGCTTTTTCAGAAGGCACAAAAAAAGCTCAATGGGAATCAAAACAAGATAGACAGAAAGAATAAAGAAAGGACACGCTCTCTGAACAGATGGTATCTGTCGTCCCCGATAGGCAGAATCCTCCTGACGCTTTCTGAAAAGGTATCTTTGTGTACCTCATGTGCAAAGATAAAAAAGGCAGGACTGTCAGTAGAGACAGCACTTGTACTTCCGCTGTTTTTTCTGGGTATGGTGACAATGATTTCCTTTATGGACATTTACAGTCTGCAGACGACACATTTGCAGGCGTTGTGTGAAAAGACGAAGGACGCTGGAATGTATGCATATGTAGGAAGAAAAGATAAAAAGAGTGATTTCAGAAAATTATGGATAACAAGAATTAATGCAGCTGCAAGAATGAATGGAACAACATACAGCAAATTAATGGCAGGATTAAAGAAAAACAATATTGCTATTAATAGAAAAATGTTAGCAGAATTAGCTGTAAACGATAGTGCAGCATTTACAGCATTAGTAAAACAAGCAAATGCATAAAAATAATAAAAAAACGTTTCTATTTTTTAAGAAACGCTTTTTTAATATGTATGGAGGAATGTATGAAAGATTATATAACGGTAATTGGACGGAGGACTAGCTGGAACAGAGGCTGCATATCAAATTGCAAAAAGAGGTATAAAAGTTAAACTATATGAAATGAAACCAGAAAAGTTTTCTCCTGCTCATTCAAGTAAGGAGCTAGCAGAAATAGTATGTAGCAATTCTTTTAAATCAAACAGTGTAACAAATGCTTGTGGCCTTTTAAAAGAAGAACTAAGAAACTTGGGTTCATTACTAATTCAAATTGCAGACGAAACAAAAGTACCTGCAGGACAAGCATTAGCAGTAGATAGAGAGACTTTTTCAAAAAGAGTTACTGAAGAAATTGAGAAGAACCCTAATATTGAGATTATAAGGGAAGAAGTAGAAAATATAGAAGCAGAAGATGGAATAGTTATAATTGCAACAGGTCCATTAACATCTGAAAAAATGGCAGAACAAATAATAAGCATAACAGGAAAAGATAGATTAGCATTTTACGATGCAGCAGCACCAATAATTGAAAAAGATAGCATAAACTTTAACATTGCTTTCTATGGCGATAGATATGGAAAAGAAGGAGATAGCAGTTATATAAACCTTCCTATGAATAAAGAGGAATACGAGATTTTCTATAATGAACTTGTAAATGCTGAAATTGTAACTCTTCACGAATTTGAAAAAAAGGAAATTTTTGAAGGTTGCATGCCAATAGAAGTTATGGCAAAAAGGGGAGAAGATACAATAAGATTTGGACCACTAAAACCAGTAGGTTTTACAGATCCAAGAACAAACTCAAGACCATATGCAATAGTTCAACTAAGGCAAGATAATACTTCAGGAACATTATACAATATGGTAGGGTTTCAAACAAATTTGAAATTTGGAGAGCAGAAACGAGTATTTTCATTAATACCAGGACTTGAAAACGCTGAATTTGTAAAATATGGAGTAATGCACAGAAATACATTTATAAATTCTCCAGAATTATTAGATAATACATATAACCTAAAAGCAAAATCAAATATATACTTTGCAGGACAAATAACAGGTGTGGAAGGATATGTAGAATCAATTGCCTCTGGCTTAGTTGCAGGTTTAAATGCTGTTGCTAAATTTAATAACACTGAAAAAATAACATTCCCAAACGAAACAGTTATAGGAGCATTATCAAGCTACATATCAACAGAAAACACAAAATTTCAACCAATGAATGCAAATTTTGGAATACTACCACCACTTGAAGAAAAGATTAAAGATAAGGTTCAAAGATACACAAAAATGGCTGAAAGAGCACTAAAAAGCCTGAAAATTTAACTAATTCCTTAAAAAACGTTGAAATTTGCATAAAAAAGTGCTACAATTAAAAAGACGCTAAAATTCGACAAAAAATTTGTTTTAGGGGGAAATATCATGAAAGATATTAAAATTTTCGCTTGTAATTCAGCAGAGAGCTTTACACAAGAAATATGCGATACATTAGGATTACCTATGGGTAAAAAAGAGTCATTTAAATTTGCAAATGACAACAATTTTGTTCAATTTTTAGAAACAGTTAGAGACCAGGACGTATTTATAGTACAAACAACAATGCCACCAGTAAACGAAAGAATTATGGAATTATTAATAACTGTAGAAGCTGCAAGAAGAGCATCAGCTAAGAGAATAACAGCAGTTCTACCATATTTTATGTATTCAAGATCAGATAAAAAAGATCAACCAAGAATACCAGTTACAGCAAAACTTATGGCAACATTATTAGAAGCTGCAGGAGTTGATAGAGTAATCACATGTGACTTACATAACGCAGCAATACAAGCATACTTTGATATTAATTGTGATAGATTAACTGCAAAACATTTATTAGAAAGATACTTCAAAGCTAAGCACTTAGAAGATATAGTAGTTGTTGCAACAGATGCAGGAAGCTCAAAGAAAGCATATAAATATTCACATTTCTTTGATTGCCCATTAGCATTAATAGATAAAAGAAGAGAAGATAATAACGATAAAGCAGTTGCTACAAGCATAATAGGAGACGTTAAAGGAAAAACTGCATTAATATTTGATGATGAAGTTAGTACAGCAGGAACTCTAGTTGAAGCTGCTAATATTTTAAAAGAGAATGGAGCAAAGGAAATTTATGCAGGAGCAGCACATGGTGTACTTGTTGGACCAGCAATAGAAAGAATTAAAAATTCTCCAATTAAAGAATTAGTTGTAACAAACACTATTCCAATTGAACCAGAAAAACAAATAGATAAAATTAAGGTGGTTTCAATAGCACCACTATTTGCAGAAGCAATTAAGAGAATTAATGAATCTAAACCTTTAGGTGATTTATTCGAATATGATAAATAAAATTTTAAGCAGTAGGTTTTTAATCTACTGCTTTTTACTTATGCTTTATGAAGCATATCATTTTTTAAATCCCAAAGTTTTTGAGATAAATCAACATAGTATTTATGTGGGTTGTTAATACGTTTAACTTCGTCCCATAGTGAATTTAACTCATCTTTGCAATGTTTAGAAATGCTCTCCAAATTAGGTAAACTATAAACTAATTCTCCGTTTTTAAAAATTTGCTCTTGCAAAGGCTTACAGTAGTAATTTAATAGAGCCTTTTTTCTCCAAGGGTTTTCAGGGTCGAAAATTGAATAATTGTTATCTGGAATTTGCTCATCATGTAAAGTTATTACATCTGCTAATGCTTTTTTAGTTTCTTTTGAATAGAACCTATAAACCTTTTTAAAGCCTGGATTGATAATCTTTGCAACATTTTCAGATATTTTAATTTTTGGAATAATTTCTCCATTTTTTTCAATAGCACTTAATTTATAAACACCACCAAATACGGGGTCACTTTTAGCAGTAATAAGATTTTCACCAACTCCAAAGGAATCAATTTTTGCACCTTGCTCTAAAAGTGAAGTAATTAAATTTTCATCTAAAGAATTACTAACACAGATTTTGCAATCTTCAAATCCATTTTCATCTAGAATTTTACGTACTTTTTTAGAAAGATAAGCTAAATCTCCACTATCTAATCTAACAGCTTTAGGCCTATAACCTTTAGGAAGCAAAACATCATTAAAAACTTTAATGGCATTTACAACACCAGAATTTATAGTATCATAAGTATCAATAAGTAGTGTACAGTCGTCTGGGTATACTTCAGCATAAGCCTTGAAAGCATCATATTCAGAATTAAAACTTTGCACAAAGCTGTGTGCCATTGTACCACTTGCAATAGTTCCAAACTTTTGGGCAGTTGATGTACAAGATGTTCCAATACAACCACCAATAACAGCAGCTCTTGCACCTAAAATAGCAGCATCAATAGAATGTGCACGTCTTGCACCAAATTCCATAACTGGACGTCCCTTTGCAGCAGATACAATTCTAGTTGATTTTGTTGCAATTAAACTTTGATGGTTAAGAAGAAGTAAAACCATAGTTTCTATAATTTGTGCTTCAATAATAGGTGCTCTAACTGTAAGCAAAGGTTCATTAGGAAAAATAACAGTACCTTCAGGAATAGCCCAAATGTCACCAGTAAATTTAAAAGTTTTTAGGTAATCTAAAAATTTATCAGAAAATTTATTTAAACTATTTAAATATTGAATATCATCATCTTCAAATTTTAAATTACAAATATAATCTATAACTTGCTCTAAACCTGCACAAATTGCATAACCACCGTTCATCTGGAATGCGTCTGAAAAATACATCAAAATATGCAATGGTATCTTTCATATTATTATTAAAATATCCATTAGACATAGTAAGTTCGTAAAAGTCTGTAACTAAACTTAAATCTCTTTTATCCATAAAAAACACCCTTTCAAATTCAATTAAAGAGATTATATCATTTTTGTCAAGAATTATGCAATGGCTATAAAAATAAATTTATTGAATAAACAAAAGGAAAAAAGAGCAAACTAGAGAATAAATAATTTAAACTATCTAAAATGTCTGCACAAGTGATTGCTAACTTGAATATAATATGGTAAGATATTTATATAAAACAAGTTAATAATTTTTCCCTGCATAGTGCGAACGGTCAGAAATTTTAGAACCAACAGTTAAGGAAAGGGAGTCCAAAGCTCTTGATATGGCGTGCATACTTACACTTTTAATTTTAGTAGTAAGAAGCCCATGAGTACCAAGGCAGACACCCACCTGTGTAAGAGCAGGTCCTTAAAATTTCTATCAAAAACGGCTAAGGTGGGGAATTTTTTTATGTTTTATGCAAATATTTTTTAAAAGTATTGCAAATAATAAAAGTATGTGATATAAATTAGATATAATTTTTGAAAGGAGAAATAATATGGATTTAGAAAATAATAACCCAGAAATGGATGAAGAATTAGATAACATTATTCTATTAAATGATGAGGATGGAAACGAAGTAAAATTCGAGTTCTTAGATTTAATTGAATATGGAGGAGAAGAGTATGTAGTACTTTTACCAGCAGAAGAAGGAGAAGATGCTGATGAAGTAGTTATACTAAAAGTAGAAGATACAGATTCAGAAGATGAAGAATCTTATGTTGGTGTAGATGACCAAGAAATCTTAAATGCAGTATTTGCAATATTTAAAGATAAATTTAAAGATGAATTTAATTTTGTTGATTAATAAAAAGTGGGAGCAATGAAGATATTGCTTCCATTAATTTTTGTTGATTTTTATGTTAACATATGATATACTATATAGGTATGTTGGTATATCTAATGAGTAGTTTGAAAAGGAGATAAACATATGAGCTATTATTATAACAAATGTGTTAAACTCAAAGACGCAATGACAATGAATCTCAAGCAAACAATTCGGTTTTGGAACGTACCAGATCTTCAGGTAAATGGAGATCTTCTTCCTGAAAATGCTCTGGTTAATGCAACTTTTGTTATGAAATTACCTGATGGAAGTTTGTATGTTGGAGTAGACTGGGAGACAGATGATGACGAAGGCTCTTACATGAGTACTGTTGGCGAATTCAAAACGCTGGATGAACTGCAAGAGAAATTCCCAAGTCTTTTAGATTTGTATGGATGCTTGTCGGCTATTGCGTAAACTGCAAGCCGGTCACGTGTAAATACATGTGACCGGCATTTTTTATATTAATAAAAAAGAAAGAATAAGAAGGTCTTATTCTTTCTTGGTGCAGATGGCCGGAATGCGTCGAGCCGCGTCGGTAAAATAGTCCAAAGGGACTATTTTAGCCTTCGCTCATTGATTGCTGTTGCAATCTAATGAGCTTGGCAACATCCTTTTCGATTCGGCCATTTTTTCTCAAAAGAAAAAAGAATAAAGTTATAACTACTCTATTCTTTATTCTGGTGCAGATGGCCGGAATCGAACCGGCACGGATTATTAGTCCGCAGGATTTTAAGAATTTTACGCCATCTGCTTTTTACCATTAGATAACCTATTTTAGTTGTAGTTATTAACCTCTCTAGTCTGCTTGTTTGTAAGAGAATTATAACACAAGTATTGATAAATATGCAAGAAAAACAAAAATCTTCTTTTCTAAAATTTTGAATTAAGTGTTAGAACTGTGTTAGAACTTTTGATAGAAGTAGCAGTCTAACTTATTATTGATATTAAAAAATGTAGAAAAAATTCAATAAACATGTTATAATAATACCAATTATTATATATGGGGGATTTTATGGGGACTATAGAAAAAGGAAACATTGTTAATTTTGATATGAAAAAGAAATTTAAATATGTTGATTCTCTTGGAAAAGGCGGTACAGGAAAAGCATTACTTTTTAAAGATGAAACTACTGACATGTTATTTGCTATAAAAAAATATGAAACAGAAGACGAAGAACATAAAGAAGATTTTTACAATAGATTCGTAGATGAAATAAAAATATTATTTAAAATTTCACATCCTAATATTGTACGAGTTTATAATTATTATTTATATCCTGAAGAAAAAGTGGGATATTTGCAAATGGAGTATGTCAAAGGCTCTACTTTAGACAATTATGCAGCTTTTCCTTTTGATGATGATTGGAAAGAATGGAAAGATATTTTTAAAGAAACTATATTAGCATTTGAATATTTAGAAAAAAACAATATTTTACATAGAGATATAAGACCTCAAAACATATTAATCGATGAAAAAGGAAATGTAAAGATAATAGATTTTGGATTTGGAAAAATATTAAGTACAGATTCTCAAGAAAATGATGATAATAGTATTATACTTAATTGGCCTGTAACACAACTTCCAGAAGATATTACACTATATGGAAAATATAATCACATAACAGAAATATATTTTTTAGGAAAGTTATTTGAACATATAATAAAAGAGAATAATCTAAAAGATACTTTTAAGTATACTCATATAATTGAAAAAATGGTACAAGTTGAAAGGGAAAAAAGATACCAGTCATTTTCTGAAATTGTATCTGCTATTTCAGAATTAATGATAAGAGAAAATTTTTTTAATGATTCCGAAAGAAGTATTTATCTTAAATTTGCATCTGATCTTAATAATCATATAGCAAAATTAAGTTCACAAATAAAAAGAAAAAATATCAATCAAGTTATAGAAAAATTACAAAAAGTATTAAGAAATAATATGCTTGATGAATTCATACAATCAAATAGTGAATTAATACACTGCTTTACTGATGAATTTTCTACTTATTATTCACGCATTGATATAGAATATAAAACAGTAGAAGATTTTTATAAACTATTAATTGCTCTACCAGAAGATAAGAAGCAAATAGTATTAGATAATTTATATACTAAATTATCTAATATAAAAATAGAACAAGAATTTGACGATTTACCATTCTAAACTTTTAAATTTAATAATATAAATACATATTTTTGATAAAGTCCGTTTGTAGAATAAAAA
>OLOB01001024.1_pt1 | contig 19277 bp, 15 predicted proteins | sample 1671911 | NCBI WGS metagenome assembly OLOB01 (sample SAMEA3136625, study PRJEB25190) | human gut metagenome | biome: human gut; feature: human-associated habitat; material: faeces | place: Austria | collected 2013
ACTACCTGTGGTTGGTTTATCTCCAACTGAACTCATGCCATGCCCGGCACACATTAAAAGAGAAATCAAAATCGATTTCTCTTTTTATTTACATCGAACTGTCACTCTATTTTTCGCATCCAAAGTACACGTAAATAAAGTCAAAGGATAATCCGAAGAAGTCATATCCTCAACACTATCTGGCGTTAAAGACTCAACCACTGCAACATGATACACAAATTGATTTCCAAGCGCATCCGTAAATACGACCTTACTACCCGGATCTAAACTATGAATTCTACCAAAATGAAACCAAGAATTATGTGCCGCAATCACCATATTCCCCTTATATACACTACCCGAATATCGACAAGGCGCCAATTTCATCAAATCATACGTAAACTCACTCGTAACCGGAAGCTTAATGTCCAAAGAAGGAATCTCAATCGTTCCAATACAAGATAAACCATCCAGTTCTACTTCAGGCATATCCATATCTGGATCAATCCATATATCTGGATCCAAATCATTCTTTAAATTATAGGCAGCCAATATATCTTCTTCACTCTTTCTAGCCCGAAACGTATCATACACATTAAACAAAGTGAGTCCCAAGGCCAGTACAATACAGATACAGCCAAAATGCTTTAAAACTTACTTACGCATATACATCCAAGTCCCACAAACAATAATACAGGTACAGGCCACCACAATTGACCCGTCAAAGGAAGATTTGATTCCGATTTCTTAGAATCCACAACCTTATTCAAACTATTCTTTAACACAATATGATTCCCTTCTCGATAAGAACTTACACTATATCCAGAAGGAACACTTGTCTCAACACAACTCCATCTGATATCACCCGACAAATCATTCCAAGCATATGTCCAATGATTTTCTTCACTTAATACCTGATGATCTACGACCTTGCCATCCCCAAGTAAATCTACACCAATAAAACTCGGACGATTCTTCTTGACATCATCCTTCCATACTTTTTGAACACGCAAAGAAGTCGTTTCAACTCTAGGCTCATACTTTAATTCAACATCACAATCTTTATCCACATAAACAACAGAAACCGACATTGTATAATCCGCATTATCTAAAGCCTTCACTAAATAAACACCTTTAGTTAAATGAGAAAATAAAGCCTTACCATCAGAATCTGACTTAACTTCATCATCCCATTCAATATTGTCACGATCAATATAATCACCAAGAATATTCCAATCCTTTGAAACCGAATAGGATTTAAAAGCACCCATCAAATTATAATCCGCATCCGCCACACGATATAAGCGAACATCGATATCTGAAGCAGGACAAGTCACTGTTAAACTCGAATAATCACTTGCGAAAACAGGAGTACATACAAGAACAAAAAGAAATATACACAATATACTACGAATTATTTTTTTCACGCCCTCTTAACCTCCATATCTTCGAAACAATAATACCAACCAACAAGAATACAACACCAACACAAGAAGCCACCACTAAAGAATCCACTCGAGCTGCATCTGAAGTAATATTCGATTCATCATACAAACGATCCACCACACGATGACCACGAACCATCAAACGCTGCGTATTAATACCATACGGCGTACACGTAAGTAACGTACAAAAATCTTTACCTTCTTCAATTTCTAAAGGACCATAATCCTCAGGCTCTACAACCGAAATCTTATCCACCTCATACGCCAAAACCTTGCCATACACATGCAGATAAAATAAATCCCCCTTTTCAAGACGATCAATATCTGTAAACAAACGAGCACTCGGAAGCCCTCTATGACCAGAAATAACACAATGCGTACTACTACCACCAACAGGAAGTGAAGACCCTTCTAAATGACCAACACCCACCTGTAAAACAGAATCATCCACACTATGATAAATGGCTAGCTTACAACGAATCTCAGGTATTGTGATATATCCCATCATACCTGTACCATCCGCATTTAATAAACTCTTATATAAGCTAAGATCTGAATCACTTGGACTAAACCGATTCCCGTTCAAAACTAAACTTTCATTATATTGTACAGCCTGATCAATTGCATCCTGCTTTTCCTTCTTATCCATCTTAGCTAAAGTATCCGAATAATTCGCCACAACACGACTCTGATGTTTAGAATTCCAATAATTACTCACTGTTGGATACAACAATAAGGACAAGCCTGTAATAAAAACAAGTAACGCAATTATTGTAGACATATGTTTTTTCATTATTACAACCCTCTCCCTATTGTTGTATAAGGGGAAAACAAATTGTTCCCCCATACAACATATAAAATCATTCAATAAAACTATTTAGCTTTTGCTCTTTTCTTGTTAACCAATACAATACCAGAACCTAATACTAATGCTCCACCAATTAAGTAGATTAGTGTTGTACCCATACCACCAGTAGAAGGTAGGATTGAACCAGTATTGTTTAATACTTCTACGCGTGTATCTGGTTCTGTTTTATCATCAACATTTATTACAGGCTTTCCATCGTTACCCTGATTTATTACAACTTTAATTGGATTTTTTAATTTATTATATCCATCTAGAGTAGAAATTTCTTTTAAGTAATATGTACCTGCTTTTAAACCATTTATATTTAAATATCCACCATTTTGAGAGTTTAAAATAGTAATAGCACCTGTGTTATCTTTCCTATAAAGATAATTTTGACCATTTTCTTCAAATTTTAAAATGTTATTTTCACTACACTCTTTATTAGTATACAAACTAAACTTAACTCCATCTAAACCTTTTTTTGTTAAACCATCATTTGTATATTTAAATACGGGAATACCAAATGTATAAGTTTCAGTTGTAGATTTTCCAGTTTCTTGCTTATTTCCATAAGTTAACCACGCTTCATTCTTCATAGCTGTATTTATAGTTGCATTATTGTTTACGATTGCTTGATATCCCATAGTAATATCAAGTGTCTTATTAATCTTATTTAAATATTCATCAGTAAATACTATATGAAATGAACAACCATCCCCAGTACTATCATACACAAGTTGATAATCAGTTGCATTTGGACTTAATCCAGTATCAGATGCATAAATATTAACAAATCCATGTTGAAATGATAGACCCTCACTCATTTTGTCATGGAAAACATAATTTTTAGCTCCTGGTTGTAGAGTTAATTTAGTTTCGAAAGTAACAGATTCTCCATAAAATGCTGAGTTAATTTTACTTTTTTCACCATTTTCTAATATGATATTTTTATCAACTATAGGTTCATTATGTTTCTTTTCAATTATTGCATTAGGGTGGTTTGTAGTTAATGCACAAAGTGTTCCAACTGTTGAATCAATCACATAATAACCAAGAGATAAATCTTCGATAACTAATTCACCATCTTTATTTGCTTTTGCTTCTTTTCTTATTTCATAATTTGTGTCAGCAATGATTTTAGCTTGTTTAATTAATGCTTGTGATAATTCTTGTACATTTGCATCTTTATAATTCATTGTCACATAACCATCTTTGTTTAGACTCATGAATTGATTTCCAGAATTTTCAAAGTAAGTTTTCCAAGCATCATTTGCTGGTAAATACGAATAAAGATTACTTTTAGGATTATAACTATCCAATGTTAAAACTTTATAAACTGTATAAGTTTCATCTTTTTTTGCATTTTTGATTGTAATCGTACCTTTTGTTGCTTCTTCAGCTTTTACGTTTGTACTTAATGAGAATATCATCATGAACGCAAACATAATGGCTGCAATTTTTTTAATTAATTTCATCTCTTTTTCCTACTTTCGTTTTTCCTTTTTTTATATATATTTGACAGGCTTATCACTCCTACAACCACTAGGGCTGTTCCTGACATCCTGTAAATCAGGTTTCCAATACTACCTGTTGAAGGTAATATTCCTGTACGACTTTTGTTTGTTACAATAACCGTATCACCGTTTTGTGCACTATTTGTAGTTTTTCCATTAGTCTTATAAGCCACTTGATAGTTCATTGTATTTACTATAGCTTCTTGTGAAGCATCAATCGGTTGTCCTTTACTGTCTAATTCATAAACATAGTATGTTTTATTTAATTCTATATTTCCAAATCTAGCCGTTTTTATTTCTTGATCATTCGGTTCATATGTGATTGAAGCTTTATCTATATAATTCTTATTTTCATCATACAAACCAAACCAATACGTACCTGATACAGGTTTTGTATCTGTTTCAGCTGCATTATTTTTAAATTCTTTTTGTACTATAATACCCTTCTTTGCATTGTACATTTGAACATTAAAGCTGTCCGCATCATACGCAACTAGGTAATGCTGCTTATCTTTTTTCTTCTGATACACTATATAATCTTTTGCTTGTTGAGGATAATCATTACCATCTTTTTTGACACGCATAATGTAATATGGTTTTTCATCCAAAACATAGCCAGCTAAAGTTGCTGTTTCTTTAATCTCATAGATTGTATTAAATTCCATCTGAAACTTATCTGTTGGAATCGTTACTGTGCCATCCTCTTGTGAAATAATAATATTAGTCAAAGATTTCGATGTATACACTATATTCTCATTTTTTAATTCACATTCATGTATCTCAAAAGTAGCACCCTTTAAAGGCTTCATACCATCCGAATCATACTTTATGATTTTTAACTGTGGATGTGTTGTAGTTTCAGTAGTACCACTCGCATTCAGATTGTAACTGAAATCGGGAATCACATCGTCTTTGTAACCCTTTGTCTTGTAATTTTTCCAATATACTTTATTAGCTACCCTAACCTCTGTATCAGGTGCAACATTCACTTTACAAGAATAAGTAATCTTTACTGGAATTCCATCAGGGATCTGAATTTCAAGTGAATTCTTTTCAGAATCATAAGAAATTTTTTTTATCTCAACACTACTACCATCTCTAATATTAGTAGCTTTAATAGACGGTACATCCAAAATTAGATTATTATCCAACTCATCAACCAACGTTAATGGATCATTACTATTCTCTATTAGTTTTTGACCATATTCATTAGCTGTAATTGTGTAATTTATTTTTTGACCCTCTTGAATATGCGTTTTATCTAAAAGAGTTGTAGCCATCTGCGCATTTGCTGTTGCTGAAACATAATTTTTAGTTCCATCTTTACTTTGTAGTGTTACCCTATTTGTAAAAGTTTTTGTTTCTCCTCCAAGTAACACTTCTGGATCTGTAACCCTACATACGACTTGCACATCGACTGAATAATTGTCTCTTTCATGTATTCCTTTAAATGAACCTAATTTAATTAAAGCTTGTTTTCCATTCACATAATAAGTGGTTGTTATACCTTTATTATTAGAATCATCACCATCTGCTGTTATTGTCATTTCTTTCCATTCACCATGATCTGTAATTGGTTGTGAAGAGATATTTAACGCCTTTGAACCTCTCCATTTTATACGAATATACGAAAGTTCCATACCTTCAGGAATCTCTTCCAGAACTCTATAATCACCTTTTAAATCTCCACCATAATTGACCTTAAAAGCCCACGATGCATATATACCATCACCATTCAGCTTATCTTTACAAATTTTACTTTCCGGCTGATCCGTATCCTTATCTTTAGAAATGTTTTTATATGTACCACTCTTAATTTCAAAAGTTTGACCCAATTCTTTCAAAATATAAGTACCACCATAAAGCTCCTGACTTGCAACATTTACTTTTGTGAATTCTGTTTCACCTTTATGTTTTATCTCTACACCATTTTTATACGTATAGACATCTCTATATACAGTAGGTAATTCTTGAGGTTCCGTTTTTACTACAATATATATTTTTTCATTCTCTAGTAAATCAAAATTTTTCTTTGTAGTTAAAACCACTTCACTATAATTATTATTTCCACTAAATCCCTTACTATTCGAAAATTCAGCCGTATAATAATCACTACCAACTAACGAATCTTTTGGTAAGTCATCAATACTCTTATACTCAGTTAAATCCTTAAGATCCCCTTTATACACACCTACTAAAGAATCATTATGCAAATAAGAACTCTTTTCATCTGTATTTACAACATCCTTGATTTTGGTACCCTCACGAACCTTAGAACCATTAACTTCAATTACCCAATAATGCTTACCATTTTGCCATTCACTTGCATTTTGTGTAGGATCCTCATAATACCAAGCTTTTTTATTTACATTTAAATTATAAGAACCCTCAAGCCTAATTTCTTTGAATGCTTTAACATCCTTAAATGGAAATACTATGCCATTGTTTCCCCTCTTTACATCTCCATTTAAAGTGAATGTATTATTTACTATCACATTCGTTAAGTTAGTCAAATCTTTTGGCGTTGCATAATACTCAAACGTATATGAATAACAATTATCTTTCCAGCCAAGATCAGATAGTTTTAAACTGAAACTTTGTTGATCCTCTATATTGACCCATTTTGTTTCCTTCTTTGTATCACCATCATAAGCCGTTACTTTCATATAACCAACATACTTCATTACATCCTTATTCAATACATCTTTTAACGTAACATTCGTTATATTAAACTTCCCATCCGACTTATTTATAACAACAGTATACTTATAGCTTCCGGCAAACACATCAAATGAACTAACACTACTTGAATCTTGCTTTAATTGGTCATTCTCATAAGCATATTTTGTTCCATCCACTTTTATCGTAGTATCTTCAGCTATAACAGTAGATACATTCTTATCTACCCATTTATATTCGCTTAATTCCAATTTATCATTGAATACTTTATCTAATTCATTATCTTCACTACATGCAACATAACGATTCTTTATCTTTACACTATTCGCCTGCATTGCAGCATATACTTCCGGTTTAATCTTTAATGTATAAGTTACATAATACGAATCACCCGGATTGATTGTGATGGACTCATTGTTTAATTTATACACCTTAAAGCGAGTTGAATTTTCATTATATGCTGAATAAACCTCAGTTCCTTGTGCCCAACCAACAGTTATATCTTTCCCCTTATATTCTTTATACACTGTTTCATTGGCTTTTTTGACATGCAATACAACAGAATCTTCAACGTAAGAGATATATCGAAGCATTTTCGAATCTGTATTTATATCCCAGTAGTCTAAATAATCTCTAAATTGAAATCCCTTTATAGAACAGTTATTATCTGAACCATAATTAAACTCAATTTTATAATTTACTAGATAATTACCATCTTTATCTTTTTTATAATTTTCACCATCCTGGGTTAATAGACTTTTCTTCATAACATCCGTATCAATTTTGATAGTCGGTGTAAACGTAGATTCACCATTTCCTTTATTATAGATTTGAGAAGTATCCGCTTTTTTTGTGTAAACCTGCACATTATTTACAATATTTTTATTTCTGTAATTATACAAATTGTTAGTTGTATCATTTAGTTTTACATAATAAATCAATGTTCGAACTTCTTTAGAATTCATCGAAGCAACTTTCCAAACAATACTTTCAGGCGTAGTAACAGTACCTGTTATTGCATTGGGAATCTTCTGATCTGAACCAGGTGCATTTGTTAAATAAATGGTTCCTGCACTAGAACTATTAGAACTATTTTCAAACGGTTTATAACCATCTTTTGCAGTATTTAGTTTAGTTTCTTTCTGAGGAATATCCACATATTTGACAATCTCTTTATTTTGCGTAAATTGATCCACTACATATACATTTTTACAACCACCATCACCAGCAGTTAATTTGATTGTATACTCAATATAATCACTCGTTTTTTCTTTCTTATAACTCTTTTCTACTGCAACACTTCCATAATGTTCCAAGTAATCAAGTCCATAATTTAATGTGATATTTCCAGTTGGTGTTACAATTGTTACTTTACCCGTACTTGAATCAATCGAATTCATATTGATTTGGGCATCTATATCAAAACTGCCCTTTACTGTTGTATTCGCTTCTAAAGAATTCATAAAATCACTATTATACGTAATTGTAACTAAACCATTTGAATTCACATCAATCGTTCCAATCACTTTATTATCTGAAGTAACATTCTTATTGATTGAACCCTTAATAATAAATTGTTCAGGAAGTTGATACGTGATAACACCACCACTTTGTTTCAAAGTAGTTGCTGGAATATCCTTAAATAATACTCGATAAGTCATACTTAAATTATCATATGTAAGAAGTGTTCCATCTGTTGGTACATCAGACTCAGTTGTCTGTTCTTTACCATTTACCATTTCTGTCTTCTTATAAACAAATTTAATAGTATCAATATTATCTTTGTGTGAACTCAAATCATAAGGAGTTGTTTGAACCTGAGTATCTTCTTCTGCACTCACAATTTCCGGCTCATTCACTACCTCATCCTCAACAACCAGACTTTGGTCTTCATTCTCATCATTTGTATTCTCTTCTTCAACAGGCTGTTCTTCTTCCTTTTCGTAACAATCCTCAGTATGTTGATGTTCTTCTTTACCACAAATTAACTTGTCATCTTGATAACACTCTTCAGTATGAGTATGTTCTTCCATTCCACAAATGGTTTTACCCTCTAAAGTAATGGCAGGAAGAGTTAATGCATAAACCACGCAAAAAACAACCACGCAAGAAAGGGCTAAAGTAATCCTTTTCCATTTCTTTAACCGTGCTTTATCCTTAAGTAGTTTTTTTATATATTCCGAAACCATACTCTCTCACCTACTTTACACTTCCTATTTGATCAAAAGGCCAAATTCTAAAAATAATCTGCCCCTCTATTTGTTCTTTCGAAATATCTCCAATTGCTCTGCTTCTAGAATCTATAGAAGTATCCCTGTTATCCCCCATTAAAAACCAATGCGATTCAGATACCTGGTGTGGAAGATCAATATCACAATTACCCAATGCTTTTTCATTAAGATACTTTTCATCCAATGCTTTACCATCCACACTCACATTGCCATTCACATCAATATCGACCCATTGACCAGGACTGGCAATAACACGTTTTACCAACAACTTATTTCCCTGCCAAAAAGCTACAATATCTCCCGACTTTAAATCTGTACTCTTTACTGAAACAACATACTGACCCTGTTCTAAAGTAGGAGACATACTATAGCCATAAATAGATAATACGGGCATCCATAAAGTAGCTACTAAAACAGAAATGGCAGCTACTACAACCAATATACCAATCGTCCCCTTTAAAGTTTTACGATATACAGCCCTATCCTTTAATCGCTTCTGCTCCGATTCTATTTCTTCCATTGTTAAATCATTTGAATTTGTAGTATCCTTTTTCATCTCGCAAATGACATCCACCAACTCACTACGACTCAAATGCTTTAAATCTTTCTTCTCCATATCTAACCCCTATATTTATTGGTAGCGCTTACTTCAAGCCAGTAAAAAAAAGTCTACCTTGTCAACTTGTAAACTACTTTAGTAAAAAATTATTGCATAAATTATTAATAATGTATTCATAAATACATCAAATATCCCTTACCTATCAAGCATTTTAAGATTCACTAACTTTTGGTAATCTACATATAACGCGCCTTACAATCATTTTTCAAATACCTAAATTACAATGGTTATATTTATTTTGTGTTAAATATTGTATATCCTAAGTATTTACTTACATATTTTACTTTTTGGTTATATATGCGTCCCCACCCCGAAATAAACTCGATTAAAAAGTGCAACAGAATTGTTATAATGTACAAAAGAAAAGCAGGACTCATTACGAGCCCTGTTCTTCCCTATAATTCAATTGTAAGGTATTTTAATCCACCATATTTAACTTGATAACGATAAATATTATACATAAGTTCTAACCACTCTGTATCTGTAATCTGCTTTTTGCCAATACAATCAATCATCATGTTTTCAGACTTTTTTAAACACTCCATATTCTGAACCCACTTTTTATAATTCTTACTATTCGGCTCCAGTGCCATGTCTATGAGATCATCATACTTCTCATTTACAGCCTTATATATAACTCGAATATTCTCAATTGTAGGCTTTTCGATAGTATCAATGTAATCAAAAAATCTCATATATATTACCACTCCTTTGCATCGAACTACCCACATTATAAACCGCAAATATATACCTTGTATAGAAAAAAGTGCCAATTAAGACACTTTTTTGAATATGTTTATGATCTGATTTTCTAATACATTCACATCAATCGGCTTAGAAATATGCCCATTCATACCTGCTTCCATTGCCATTTTTTTATCTTCCTCAAACGCATTGGCCGTCATAGCTAGAATTGGAATACTTGCCTTTTTTACATTCTCAAATTGACGAATTCTTCTAGTCGCCTCATACCCATTCATATTTGGCATTTGAATATCCATCAAAATCAAATCATACAAATCTGCATCCACTTCAGACAACCGATTTATACAAGCTAAACCATCCTCAACACGATCCAACACTAAACCACTCTGTTCAAGTATGGCCATCGCAATCTCAGCATTTAAATCATTATCTTCCACAAGTAATACATGCTTGCCTTGTAAGATAGATTTTTCATCCAGAACATCCAATTCTTGATTCAATTCTATAGAATCCTCATCCGCTATTCTATGCTCAAAAGTAAGAGTGAAACAAGTCCCCTCACCCAGCTTACTCTTTACACAAATATCTCCATCCATCATATCCACAAGATTCTTAACAATCGCCATACCTAGACCTGTACCTGACACTTTTCCAATCGTTGTATTGTATTCTCTAGAAAAAGAATCAAATAAAGTTGGAAGATATTCTTCACTCATACCAACACCCGTATCTTTAACTTGCGTTTGAATTCTGACATAATCCGATCTTGTACAATCAAGTTCCTTCACATCAATCGCAATATGACCACCTTCAGGCGTATACTTAAACGCATTGCCCACTAGATTCATTAAGATTTCACGAATCTTAAAACCATCCCACAACACATGTGTATGATCCACATCTACACTCGTTGTAAAGACGATATTCTTTTCTTGTGCACTCGACTCGAATACGTTCTCGATTTCTTCGACTACAAGCCCGATTTGCTCGGCTCCTTCTTCGACAACCATCTTACCACTCTCAATACGCGCCATATCCAGCACATTATTAATGATTGAAAGTAATAGCTTACCACTCTGTTCTATCTTATTTTGATAATCTACTAGGATTGGATCTGTCAAGTACTGCTTCATCAACTCATTGTAGCCAAGAATCACATTCATAGGCGTACGAATATCATGCGACATATTGTTTAAGAAATCCGTTTTCGCCTTATTCGCCTCTTCCGCCACAATATATGCCTCTTTTAATTTTGCCTCCTGCATACGTTCCTTCTTGATCAAATCATCAATGTTTCTTGTACCAATCACCGCCACACGACTACGATCCTTTTTATAAACATACGCAATACGTGTCTCGTGATAAAGAATACAATCACCCATTTTAAATTCATAGGTCATTGAAAAATCATCTTGATTTGAACATAACGCATCTAACGAAAGCTGATCTAAGAAATTTTCACGACTTTCATCCGTCACAATCTCATCGGCATAAGCCGGCAATAATGCACACCACTGATTTTCATATTTACGACAAAAATCCGCAATACGCTTACCATTCTCACCCACTTCACGATATGAAAAGATTTGACCACTATCCAACTCCAACAATAATACGGAAAAATATTCTTTACCAAGACCCTCAATAATCTCTCTTTGAAGTTCTAATACTTTTTCCCTCTTTACAATTTCATCAATCGGACGAAAACCCATTATAATCTTAAAATGATTCAAATCCTCATATAGAAATACTGCCCTTGCCCCTAAATTCGAAATTCCATTCTCATCCGGAACAATTTGAAACTGCCATTCTAAAGAACCCTGTTCCTTTAATGTACGCATTAAAGAAGCATTCGATAAAAGATCCATATAATTTGAACCAGAATCCTTCATCAGTACATTATCATAGAAATAATTTAAATTTCCACTATAACTATGCCAATTCATTTCAGCACAACTCGCATCCTGCTTAATAACTTCCACTGTATCTTGTTTCAAGTCACAAAGCACTAAAGAAGTATAATCCATAGTCAAAGCCGATAAGATATTATTCTGTTCCTTTTCCCGGATAAACTCTGTCATATCTGAAATATGTCCATGCAGTATAGAATTCTCCTCTATCTCTACACTCTCACTCACATAGTGATATCCATCTTTTCCTAACAAACGAAAAACAGAATTGAATAAATCCATCTCTCTATCCTCTGGATGCACCATATTCATTAATTTATTATCAAATCGAGTTTCAATCTCTTCTTTTGACCAACCCAAGATCTCTTGAAATTTTAAACTCACATATAAAAAGGGATATCCATCCTCCAATGAACACCGATGATATCCACCGATACGCCCACACACTTCTTGAATTGTCAAATCATTATCTATTATCTTCATAGCCATTCCCCTAATAGTACTAACTCTATCAAACTCTCAATCCTATTTCAATCCACTAAAAACTATGGTTATATTCCCATTAAATAAAAGTAAACTAATTTGACTATATAGTAACATAAATTACGTTTAAGTTAGATGTATGCGTTTACACTCAATTAAAAAGTACAAATTGTACTAAAAAGTGCAAATAAAAAAGGTACATAAAGTACCGAATATATAAAAATAGATAGGGATAAATCAACCTTTAAAAGTCATAGGGATTTTTGCTTTTAGAAAGTGATAACCTTTAAACACTTGTAGGGTGAATTTCTCTATCTTTTTTGCTACAGTATTTTTAGAAGGATTGGACATAAAATAAAAAAGATAGAAATCCCCAACCGTCCAAAGTTTGTGATTTCTATCCGTCCTCTTAGACAATATTATGATACTGAAAATTACTAACGACTTCAACATGATTTTGAATGAAAATGATTATCAGGCTTTTGTTGCTTCGATTGATCTGCTTTCTTTACATTGTCCTGTTTGTGGTGTCGTTGGTCTTTTTATCTTATATGGACACTATAAAAGATTTGTGATTATTGATGATACATCTAATGATTGTAAAATAAACATTCGTGTTCAGCGTATCCAGTGTACTCAATGTAGATCCACTCACTCTTTGCTTCCAACTAATTTTGTTCCTTATGCTCATATCATACTCTAATAATAAGCATTATATATGCCCTCCAATTCATTATACAAGCTATTTTCTTTTTAATTCCTTGGAAACCTCTTTAATGCTTTCAAGATATGCTTTTTCGACTGGTGTCAAAGTGATCTCCTGATATTTTCTGTATTCTGACTTTGCTTTCTCAAATGCCTGTTTATGACTTACAGAACCAGCTCCAGTTAAAAGTTTTCTATTCCCTGATGACAACACACTATCCAGCTGTTTTACATAATCATCCATATACATTGGCTTATGCTCAATTGCATTAATTTCAGCCAGATCAAAATAACCAGAAACAAGATTATTTAATACTTTGAGTTCATTTTCTTCAAGATAATTCTTTGCAATTCCTATATCCTTTAATGCTGGTAATTCTCCGGCAAATGAAGTAAGTCCCATAAACGGCTTTTCTGCATCTGCCCGCTGATATATAACCTCTGCTGCAGTATGACCATGTGCTGCATAGTGAAGTTTATTCTGAACAATTTTAAAGAATTTAACAGACTCTTCGCTATGAGGATCGTAATCTACACTTGTAGCATACAAATCAAGAACCTGACGATACAAGACCTTTTCTGAAGATCTAATATCCCTGATTCTGTCAAGTAACTCTTTCCAGTAATTTCCTCCACTATTTCCTTTCAAACGCTCGTCATCTATCGTAAATCCCTTAATCATATATTCTTTTAACCGCTGTGTTGCCCACTGCCTGAATCTTGTTGCAATCACTGATTTAATACGATATCCAAGAGAGATAATCATATCTAAATTGTAATAAGTAACATTATATGTTTTTCCATCATCTGCAGTTGTTCGGAATTTCCGAACAACTGCATCCTTATCCAGTTCCTCTTCTTCGAATATATGCTTTATATGTTCACTTATATTTGATTTACTGCATTGATATAATTTAGTAAGCTGTTGTTGTGTCAGCCACACTGTATCATCTTCTATTTTAACTTCTATATTTGTCTGCCCATCATCAGTCTGATATATAAGTATTTCCCCATATTCATCGGTTCCAATTTTATCTTCCATAAGCACCACTCCAATCCATTACTTTTAAACTATGAAATGTGAACACATGTGTTAACTATTGTCCCAACAAAATTTTATCATTGTTCCAACCTCTGTTCAACCGTAAGCGTGGAATAGAACACATATTAAAAAATCCGATTTGTAATGATCTGCTCCCTAGTTAATCCTTTAAGGATACAAAAAAAGGTACCTAAAGTACCTTAATTGCTTCTGCGCTTTTTACGACTATGAATATTCTTAGATACACTACGAATATTTAATAGTGGAGCCATGAAAATGATAATTGGATAGATTTCCAAACGACCAATCAACATCGCAAAAGATAAGACAATCTTCGAAAAATCCGAGAACATGGAAAAGTTTCCCATTGGACCACAAAGACCATATCCTGGACCAACATTACCAATACAAGTCATAACGGATGTAACTGTTGTCTCAAAATCAAAGTTATTAAATGAAACCAAGAACAACAAGACACCGACAATAATAATGAAACTACAAAAATAAGCCATGATCTGATTGACCACCTCTGTATCTACTACCTTACCATCCATTGTGATAGCTTCTACTTTTTGTGGATGCAGTAACTTTTGAATATCCAATTTGATTTTCTTTACAATAATCAAAAGACGACTTACCTTCACACCACCACCAGTCGAACCAGCACTCGCACCACAGACTGTTAATAAGAAGAGGATCATCTTACTAAATTGTGGCCAGACACTATAATCACAACTCGAATATCCGGTTGTCGTTATAATTGAACCCACTTGAAAACTTGCCAAACGAATGGATTTGAATACATCAAAATTATACATGGATAAAATATTCAATGTGATACAAGTAATTGAGAATAGAATAATACCTAAATATGTACGCAACTCTTCATTTTTAAAGACCTGTTTGAAATCTTTGATTAATAAAAAGTAGTACATATTAAAGTTCACACCAAATAAAATCATGAAAATCGTAATGATTACTTCATAATACGCATTATTGTAGGCACCAATACTCGTGTTTTTAATCGCAAAACCACCAGTACCCGCTGTACCAAACGTATTACATAACGCATCAAACAATGGCATCTTGCCAATCAAAAGTAAAATGACCTGAATGACAGTCAATCCCATATACATGGTATATAAAATCATAGCGGACTGACGCATACGAGGTACTAATTTACCAATGGTAGGACCAGGCGCTTCCGCACGCATGATATGCATATCACGATCATTTGACTTTGGAAGTAAGGCCAAAATGAAAACCAAGATACCCATACCACCAATCCAATGCGTAAAGCTACGCCAGAATAGTGTGGCATGCTTCAAATTCTCAACTTCCGTTAAAATACTTGAACCTGTCGTTGTAAATCCAGACACAGCTTCAAAGAAACAATCCACAAAAGAAGGAATTTCGCCCGACAAATAGAATGGTAATCCACCAAAGAAAGAAACAACGATCCAGGCAAGACCTACCGCAAGCATTCCGTCTTTGGCAAAATAAGAATTCGTTCTCGCCTTTTTACGCGTTAAACCATATCCTAAAACCAAACAAATCCCAATCACAATCAAGTAAGAATCATATAATCCTTCTTGATAAATCAAATCCACAATGACCGGCAACACCATTAAACAGGCTTGCGCAATAAGCACCATACCCAATACGTTACCAATCATAGTCCAGTTGAGTTTATGTATATTATGCTTAAGATAGTAAATCATTGATATCCCTCAATCCTGCAACCCTACTAATAATAATAACCGTATCCGATAGTTGAATACGCGTATCTCCGGTTGCCACCTTAGAAACACCTTTATGTGTTACATACGCAATGATAATACCCTTACGAATATTTAGATCCTTAATTGGCACATCAATAAAACGACAATTGTCACGCACCCTAAATTCTAAAGCTTCTACCTTGTCATCCACGAGCTTAATCAAAGATTCAATGTTTGATCCAACCGTATTCTGCATAGCACGAACATACTGCACAATTTGGTTTGCGGTAATAAACTTAGGCGTAATTGAATTTTCAAGACCCAACTTTTCCAACAAGAAACCTAAAGAAACACGATTTACCTTAGGAAGCACATGCGTAACACCATGACTTTGGGCAAACATCGAAATAATGACATTCTCCTCATCATTATCTGTAAGAGCGATAAAGGCATCCATTTCCTCTAATGATTCACTCAACAATAATTCATGATCCGTTCCATCTCCATGAATAACTGTTACCTGTGGGAATTTTTCAACCAAGTTTATACACTTCTCTTTATTCAACTCAATAATTTTAACGGCCATACCCAATTCAAGTAACATGCTCGTCAAATAATATGTGATACGACCACCACCAACAATCATAACCTCATTGACTGTACGATCACTTAAAATACCAATCTTAATAAAGAAACGCTCTAATTGCGTTGTTGAACCCGTTAATGTAAGACGGTCATTTTCATAAATCACCGTATTCCCATTTGGAATGATGACTTCACCATCACGCAAAATCGTCACAAACAATACTTCCGTCTTAAAACGACGATTGATATCAACCACACGCATATTTATAAGTGGGGAATTTTCTGTTACCTTAACTTCAGCAAGTTCAATTCTTCCCTTCGCAAAAGACGATACTTTAATGGAATTTGAGAAACGAATCGCACGCAAAATTTCACGAGCCGCCGCCTGCTCTGGATTGATACTCATACTCAATCCCAATTCATCTTTAATCAAACGAACTGTATTATTGTATTCTGGATTACGAATACGAGCAATGGTATGTCTAGCTCCCAATTTTTTTGCCAATAAACAACAAATAATATTCACTTCATCCGTTGATGTAGCCGCAATCAACAAATCACTCGAAGGTACACGTGCTTCTAATAATGTGTCTAAACTAGCCCCATTCCCTTGCACACCAACAATATCTAGTTGATTCATTGTACTCGATAATACATTCGCTTTATTTTCAACCACTGTAATATCATGACCCTCTTGATTCAATTGTTTCGCAATCGCAAAGCCAACTTTCCCATCGCCAACTACAATAATTTTCATATTTCCTCCAAAAAAAATAAATTCCGATACGGAATCTATCTCAAGTATAATACAAATCAATATTAAAAACTAGTGATACAGAAAATATGTTCAATCTCCTTGCATTTTCAATTCATAGTGATATACTAGGCTATGCTGGATAATCAAATTACCCTTTTACCGCTTATCCAGCGTTTCCTATTTCTTGAGCTGATTTACCCGATCAGCTCTTTTTTTCGTTTTAACAATCGAGTATAATGCCCTTAGAAGGGTGCATGATTATATTTTTAAATTGCACTACCTTACCCCGTCTTTCTATAGACGCTTTTTTTAAGGATGTGTGTTATGAATACACAATTACTCGAAGCTTTGTGCAAAGATTTTGCGGTCATTTATCAATGCGGCCTAATCCAAGATACTATTGATATCGTCCGCTTCGACAAAGGAACCCATACCGATAAACTATGGATTCCTATACACTTCACTCCTTTTATAAAATGATTCAATATTTTGAAAATCTTTATATTCAAGAATACCTAAAAGCAGGTATGGATGGACATATCGCAAAACCAATTGATATGGAATTATTAAAAGAAAAATTAGCGAAATGAAAAGGGTGAGATCACCCTTTTAGTCTGCATATGGCTTTAAATAATCTGCATTCAAAATTAAAATCTTATTATCGACTATACGAATTACATTCTCTTCTCTTAATCCACGCAAAATACGGTTGACACTGTTTCTTGTAGAAATACCACAGAATCCTGCAATATCATCATTTGTGACCTGCATATCAATCAATATACCTTCCTCATTTTCTTTTCCAAACAAAGAAATCAAATTATAAAGAAAGGCATAGATAGCGCCACTCTTTCCATTCATTGTCATACATTTTTGGCGATATAGAGCTCTTTGTAGATTCTCACGATAGTATGCCTCAACATATTCTTTTAATTTTTCATCTCGCTTTACAGCCCTTGAAAAATCTTCTCGACTTACCAAACAAAAAGATGCCTCTTCACTTTCAACACGAATTCTTATACGATACGCAACATCTTCACGAAGTGTGTCGCACATTAACGAAAGAAGATTGGGTCCTTTGGCATAAGTTATATTATATTCACGTCCATCCTCTAAAATGGAACTCACCTTTACGACACCTTCCTTTAAGAAAATCATCTTTTCTAAACCGCACATTATAATATCATGGTTCTTTTTTGAAACAATTGGGACTTCCGTCTTTTCCAGATATTGAAGCACATAGTCACAATTCATCGTCGTCACCTCTATCATTATTTCCATTGTATCATACTTCAGTAGAATCTTGTTAGCAATTGATATTTATTATGTTACGTGTTCCTTATATATACAATTATGGACAATTGTTTTTGTATAATACACAACAAGATGATATACTTATCTTTGCTGGATAGCGTGTCCATAAAGTAATTTGCATATCCAGTTTCCTATGAATAGAGCTGAATTATTTGCCACATCATCTAGTTCAGCTCTTTTTTCATTTCAAAATCCATGATATAGTAAATAAAACTGGTTGTAACCAACTCATGATTGTCTTTCTTATAATGACCAGTTTTAAGAGTCGACATCCCACATTTTTAGTCGGCTCTTTTTATTTTGCATGAAAAAAGGCGGATTATGCATCCACCTTAACATCTACAAATTGTTTTAAATACTCGACATCCAAGACCATGATTTTATTATACAATGTGCGAATAACATGTTCTTCTCTTAAGCCACGCAAAATACGATTCACGCTATGTCTTGTAGAAATTCCACAGAAACCCGCAATATCATCATTTGTGATCTTTAAATCGATCAAAATTCCATCACGCGCTTCTTTTCCAAACATTGTAACCAAATAGTATATAAATGCACATACAGCACCATTCTTGCCATTCATCGTCATTAATTCTTGTCTTGAAATTGTTTCCGATAATTTCTTACGATAATACGTATTCACGTATTCCACCAATTCAGAATGTTCATTTAATAATTGATTAGACACATTTAATAAAACAGGATATAGACATCATTAATGTCAAATAGACTTGT
>OLOB01001027.1_pt1 | contig 19276 bp, 8 predicted proteins | sample 1671911 | NCBI WGS metagenome assembly OLOB01 (sample SAMEA3136625, study PRJEB25190) | human gut metagenome | biome: human gut; feature: human-associated habitat; material: faeces | place: Austria | collected 2013
CCCGACAGGGTGTGGGAGAGTAGCACGCCGCCGCACCACACGTACAGGAAGCCCCGATACCCCTCAAAGGTACCGGGGCTTCCCGCATATCAGGACACTTGCGCGTGGGGGGGGGTGTATCTCGCGTCCTTGGGCCCCGGCAGGAGTATCCCGTCGGGGCCCAGTGCGTTTTGGGCGGCAATCCGCTGAATACCCGGTAAGATGTCTGAGGTATCAACAAACAGGTCAGGAGGTGACGCGCATGGTGGCGCCAAGCCGTGATGACCGTAGCGTAGATGCATTGGTGAAATCCAAGGCAGTACTTGATGTATTGGCGGAACTGGGACCAAGCACCGCAAAAACCATAAGCGAACGTACTGGTGAACCCGTAAGCTCAACGTATCGTTTGCTGGATAATCTCGTCGCAGTCGGTTGGGTGGAACGGGGCATCAATCGTGGCGAGTATCGGCTTGGCATCGATTGCGTACGTATCGGCGGCCAAATCGAAAGCAGACTGGACATTCAGCAGATCGCTCGCCGTACCTTCCGCGCCCATCACGGCCAGTTCGGCATCTGGGGTCTGTTCGTTCGGAGGCGATTGCGCACGGTGTGCATCGAGACACGCACCCGTGAGACATTGCAAAGCTATGCACAGCTGGTGGGCAATAGCTTGCCTCTGAGCATGAGCGCTCCCTCTCATGTACTGACGGCCTGGCTTCCCCCGGCTCGCTACGAGCAGCTGTTGGAACACTATGCCTATAACAACGAGCTCGGCGGCACATTCTCCACGATGCGTACCACAGCAATGGGACAGGCTCGTCATATACGCGAATGCGGCTTCACCTATGACGTCGGCCAGACCATGGCCGGCTCCGTGACTATCAGCGTACCGGTATTCAATCACGCCGGAGAGATTCAAGCGGCAATCGCCCTGAGTGGCCTTTCCCGCTCCTTGGAACCTGAGCTGGCCTGTCTGGTAGATGGGAAACCGGCAACGGCATCGGCTCAAGACATGGTGCAATTGGTGCAGACTGCCGGCCGCGAGGTGTCGCGAGGCCTTGGATACAGCGGTGATTATCTTGGCCTGAGCAGTTGAATACGATGAGTCAGGGATAAGTCAGAGGGAAGGAACGTCGGCGATGGCGGAAGACAAACGTGAACCGACCCGCGCTTTAGACAAGGCGAGTCGTGTGATGGACGCATTGGCGGCGGAGAATGGCCTGTCTCCGGCAGATATCGCCGACGCCTGTGATATCCCGCGATCCTCCGTATACCGCGTGCTGGATGGACTGGTCGATGTGGGGTGGGCCGTAACGGATACGGATGGTAACTACTCATTATCACTGGACTGGCTGCGATTGGCTGATGCCGCTCGCACGTCTCGTACCGAATGGCAGCCTGCGATTGCGGTCATGCATGCCATCACCGCGCAAACCGGCATGACCTCATTCCTCAGTGTGGTCTCCGGCACTGAATTGGTATGCGTGGAATGTGCGCAAGGTCATGCCATCGATTCGCTGATCCTGCGCCCGGGCCGCGTGCTGCCTCTGCATGCTGGCGCGGCCGGCCGCGTGGCCTTGGCGTATTTCGAGGATGCCGATGTCGAACGCTATCTTGCAGGAGCGCCGTTTCCGGCATATAACGAGAACACGCTGGTCAGTGTGGAACAGTTGCGCGAGGATATTCGCTTGACTCGCGAACGTGGATATGCACTGTCGGATGAGGATGTGACGTTGGGTGTCGGTGCCGTCGGTGTACCGATTGTGGACAACGAGTCCGGTCGCGTGATCGCCAGCCTGTCCGCCGGTGGATTCGTGGACGAAGTGTTAGCCACTCAAGAATCCTTGGCCGCGTTACTGCGCGATGGCGTACGCGAAATTCAGGCAGCATGATTCGGCCCGCTAGGCTGTCGGGCTGGACGGTTATGCCCGGTCAGCTATGGCCTTTGCCGGCTACGGTTCTGCTGGTTATGCTTCTGCCCGACTACGCTGCGGTCCGTTACGCTTCGGCCACACGACCCAACGCGATGGCGGTGATCAGCACGTACGCCTCGCGCGGGTCGGTGGCATCCCAGCCGGTGGATTCGGCGGCGCGCTTCAAACGGTAGCGGATCGTATTGGGATGTACGTTGAGCTCCTTGGCCGTGGTCTCGAGCGAACCGCCGAACTTCAGGAATGTGGAGACGGTGAGCAGCGTCGGATCATCCGGGCCTGCTGCTGTCAGGCTTCCGTAGACCACGCGGACCAGTTCGTCACGGGCGTCCGCGTCGCCGATCAACGCACGTTCGGGCAGGGCGTCGTCGGTGCGTAACGGGCGCGGCAATGGCTGCACGGTGGCGGCCAGGGCCGGCGCGGCCTGAAGACAGTAGAGCGTGGCCTGAATCGAACGCATCGCGCCATCGGCACCGGTGCGCTGTGGACCCAAGGCGATTGGCCGATCGGCGGCGAACGACGGGGCGATGGTATTGCAGATGATTTCCGGCGTGGCCGCACCGACCGGACGAATCAACGCCACTACGGCGGTGCTGTTGCCGATCGGGCGCTTGGCGGTCAGACACATACCGCCGAAATCGGCCACGATTTTCTCGATTTCCTTGGCCGTACGTGCGGCGGACCGGGCAGGGTATCCGGCGATGGTGTAACAATCGAAGTCATGCTCGAAACCGAGGATGGTGAACAGGGACTCCACTCGTTCGTCGGCCAGATGATTGAACAGGCACTCGAACAGCACGGTGCGTACGCGGTTGGTCGCGGTGATGCCGGGTGCGGCCGAATCGGCAACGTCGGCAGCAAGAAGTTCGAGAAAATCTGACATAGTCACTAGTGTAGCGTCGCTGATTGGCGTTGCCTTTCAGCCAAAGACTCTCGCCAATACGTCAGCACCACGAATCCGAATACAAACGCAACCGGCAACATGTGCCGCTCGAAATTATTGGCCGGCGCGGTGATCATCACGCCCATCAGCAGTAGCAGCGGAATATGGGTCATGAGGGTGAGCCAACGTCGGCGAATCACCTCGGCCGCGCCGATCAGCAATGTCATCACCACGTAGAAATTGCCGTGCGTAGGCCAGCCGAGTACGGGAATACCGCCCCATACGCGAGTGAAGCCGGCGATGTGCTCACGCCAGTCATGGTTGTAATCCTTGATCCATGTGGAGTTTTTCTGCACGTAATCGCTGGTCACGTAATAATCCATCGATACGTACGGCTGATCGTTCACATTGAAGTATCCGAAGCATTTGGCCAGCAACGCATCCAGCGCGATGATTGGATTGTCCTTGACGATTTCGAACCATGCCTTGTTGAAATTGGTCATATCCTCGGGCGTCACCGTGCGCCACTTGTAGCTGACCTTCTTGGCCTGAATGCCGGAGGATTTCACCGGGTCGGCGTCCTGCTGGGAGTAAGCGTCGGCCATCTGATCGAGATTGAAGACGGGCGCGAGGTTCTTTTTGGCTTCGTCTGAAATGCCGTCCGGATTGCGCTGGGCCACGCGGGCGATCATTTGCAGCTGTACGCCGCGGCTTTCGATTGGATCGCCGCCGATGATCGCACCAGAGGAGATGGCGAAGGAGATGCCGCCGTGAATCAGTACGGTGGGGATGAGCAGCGCCACGACGTAAGTCGCCCAGCGTTTGCGGTCGGCGATCAGAGCCAGCACGATTTGTAGGGCGATGATGTACCACGCATATTTCGCGGAAATCAGCATTACCGACGTGGCCAGGATAAAGGCGATGAAACTGTGACGCGGCAAGTGGACGGGCGTGGCGATGGCAGGGGTCTGAGGATGTTTGCGGGTGCCGGCGGGGTGCCAGGTCTGGACGAGTTCATACCAGACGCTGAACCACCAGACGAACGAGAACGCGAACAGCGGCGATTTGGTGATGGAGATAGTGGAAAACACGGCCAGCGGGCAGACCATAAAGAACAGCAGAATCAGGAATCGAGCCAATCCTCCGGCCTGTGGGGGAGCGGCGGAATCCGTTGCCGTTTTTCCTATCCAAGGCCGGTTCAGGAATCGATTGGCGGCGGCAGCGCAGCAGAACACGGCGAACAGCGTCTGCAGGGCAGCCAACGTCACGATACCGGCATCGTTTGAGCCGGTCAGATGCCTCGCAAACGTGACCATCGCGCCATAGAACACAGTGAGTACCACATTGTGCTGGTCGGTCAGATACGTGGGATCGGACGGCCACATGTAGTGCGCAGTGGGGTAGATGTCCATCGGCACGAAGGAGAAGAAGCCGATATAGGGCTGTTTCAGGCCGGTCCACTGGTTCCAGGCCCAGCTGAATTCACGGATCTGTGAGCGGAGGTCCGCACCGAATGCGGCCAGCAGAGTGGTCGGCACCCAGAGCCAGCCGACAAAAAACACCAGCATAAGCTTCCAGAACCGGTTCGTGCCGCGTGTGATCCAGCGGTCCAGAACAGTGACGGTGGACGTGACGATAGCGCGAACGGTACGACGGGTCTTGGCTGGTTGGCTGGCCTGCTGATCGGCGGCGGGCCGTGATGTTTCGCTATTCCGCTGATGTTGACGTAGTCGCTCGCCGATAGCCCTCGGCAGTATGCGCTGGCCTGCTGCGAATCGCACCATCAGCGTGATGATTCCGAGATATATCAGGAATGACACGACGAATATTGCGGTATTGGCCCAGTTCCAATGGGCGAGGGTGCCGTTCTCCTCGTCCCAGTACAGCGGGCCGACCGCCGTGCACAGTGCAAGCCACAGGCCGGCCAGCACGGCCAGTGTCCAGCGCGCGGCAGCGCCCACGCGCGCAAGATGCGGGTGGGACTGGCGGCTGGATACGGCGGCAAGCTTCGCGGTGGCTGGTGACGTCATGACAATATATGGTAGCCGCACAGGTCAACGGTTGATATTCGATGTCTGCCGGGCATCGCCATTGTTCGCAAGCCAATATGACGGCCGGGTGCATGCGTGGGGTCGGCGAATGCGGAATTTCCGAAGTTGTGAACGCTAACACGGGCTGTCCGGCCCAAAATGGTTGATTTTGTGCGCTTTTCCGTGGAATATCGCGGGCAAAAAACGGCGCAACCGAGGTAACGTAGTGTCCATGATGATTGCATTGAAAGCTGCAACGCCGCAGCTACCCAGAACTACAGCCGTCGCGGATCATGTGGTCGCCGTGGACGAAACCGATTCGACCAACGCGCTGGCCGTACAGATGATTGGCGACGGGTCGTTGACGTTGCCCGACCACCAGGATGGCGAACTGGCGGTGGCCGTGGTGGCCGCCGACCGGCAGACCGCCGGCCGTGGGCGCAATGGTCACAAGTGGGTCAGTCAGCCCGGCCGTTGCTCGACGATGTCCTATGCCGTGCGCATTCCGCGCGCGATCGCCACCGACGAATCCGTCAATGGCTGGCTGCAGATGATCGCCGGACTGGTCACGCTGGACGCCCTGAACGGCATGATCGAGGAATACGGTGCCGCGCCGAACCAGCCGGACTGCTCGCTGGAACTCAAATGGCCGAACGACGTGTTCTGCCACGGGCTCAAGCTGGGCGGGCTGCTCTCGGAACTGGTGATTCCGCCGTCGTCCGGTACCGGTACTGATGCTGATGCCGATGACGACGTCGTCATCGTGTTCGGCGTAGGCCTGAATCTGGCGCTGGGTGCCTGTTGGCTGCCCACGCCGCAGTCGACTTCGCTGCAGCTGCATGTCACGGGCTTGCCGTCGTTTGGCGAGATGCGCGATGCGGTGGCCGAACGTCAGGTCGAGGGCTTCCGCGAGCGGTTGGTGAAGTTCATCGCCGACCCGAAGGGCCAGGCCGAGTCGTTGCGCGAGGAGGTGAAGGCGGTGTGCTGGGCGCGCGGCCGTCAGGTCGAGGCGCATTTCACGGACGGCACCACGCTGACCGGCGAAGCCATCGGCCTCAACGAAGACGCCTCACTGATCCTGAGAACACAAGACGGCACGGACCATACGGTCCGCACCGCCGATGTGGGAGTGCTGTAATAGCCGGCCAGTAGCTAGCTAGTAGCTCAGGTCAGCGACCGAGCTTGGACAGGCCGGCGGCGGCCAGAGAGGCCACCACGGCCTTGATGGCGTCGCCAACCACGAAGCCCATGGAGGCCAGGGCCACGGCGGCGAGCGGCGCACCGGTCAGCGCGGACTGGATGACGAAGCCGAAGGCGTACACCACCACGACGCCGCCGACCAGCGCGGCCAGCAGGTAACGGCCCGCGGTGCGCGCGGCGGCCGCGAAGGACGAAGTGTCGGACTTGCCGCGCAGCAGGGCGATGACCACCACACCCGGCAGGAAGCCGAAGAGGAAGCCGGCGCTCGGGCCGACCAGGGCCAGCGTGGAGGTGCCGCCGGCGAACACCGGCAGGCCGACCGCACCGGCCGCCAGATAGGTGGCGACGGCGGCGCCGGCCTGACGCCACGGCAGCATAAGACCGGCGAGCATCACCACGAACGTTTGCAGCGTGATCGGCACCGGCGTGCCCGGAATCGGAATCTCGCCGGCGGCCGCGGACAGCCACATCAGCACGGCGAACAGCACCGGCTTCCAGGATGCGGCGACGATACGACGGGCGAGCGATGTGGTGGCCGCAGCGGATGCGGTGGTGTGTGAAGTCTGCATATCAATGACCCCTATGTTGCGTGATATCGCCGTGAACGGCGGGCGGTATGCGATGGATGAGGGGAGGTTCCGGCGGGTCGTGCGGTATCCCCGACAGTCCGAACCGTCCATATGGTGGACGGTCCCAAATGAATCCGACCCTGTGCGGGCGAATCGTGCGGCGATGGACCGATGCCGGTCCGGTCACCTTCCGTTCGCCCGCAGATGAGCCTTCCCCCGAACTTACGGTTGCCATCGTAGAGGTGTTCGATTTCGTGCGGTTTCGTACCAATTTACAAAATTGTCGATTTCGATTTGTCATAAGTTGACGAACACAACCGTAACGTCAACTTCTTGAGCCGGCGCGCAAGGATGTGCAATCGGCGGATTTGCAACGTTTTTGATAGCCGGCGCCAACGGTTACGTTGCCGGAACCTACGCGCGCGTTTGTTCGTAGCCTACAAAAGGGCGTGAAAGCTTTTGTGCGAACGCGGCTTGCCCTCTCCTCTATATAGAGAGCACAATTTGACACTATGGCTTCTATCGTCAAAAAACTGCTGATTGCGAACCGAGGCGAGATTGCGCTTCGCGTGGTGCGCACGGCCAAGGAGATGGGTATCTCCACCGTGGCTGTCTACTCCGAACAGGATCGCAATAGCCGCTATGTGGACATGGCCGACGAGGCATACCTGCTCTCCGGCGACACCTACAAGGACACGTACCTCAACGAAGATCTGCTGATTGACATCCTGCACAAGACCGGTGCGGATGCCGTGCACCCCGGCTACGGATTCCTTTCCGAAGTGCCGAGCTTCGCGCAGAAGGTCGAGGATGCCGGTGCCATCTGGGTGGGCCCGCACCACACCGCGCTGGTGGATTTGGGCGACAAGATTACCGCCCGCCGCGTGGCCCTACGCGCCAAAGTGCCGCCAGTGCCCGGCCTGTCCGAACCGGTGACCGACGTGCGCACGCTGCTCGACTTCGCACACACCCACGGCTACCCGATCATGATGAAGCGCACTGATGGCGGTGGCGGCCACGGCATCACCGTGGTGCATGACGACGAGGAGCTGCGCCGCTTCTACATGAACCACGACGCGCTGCAAGGCGGCGATCTGAAGGAATACTTCATCGAGAAGTTCGTGGACAAGGCACGCCACGTCGAGACCCAGTCCGGGCGCGACTCGCACGGCAACTTCACCGTGTACTCCACCCGTGACTGCTCGCTGCAGCGCCGCAACCAGAAACTCGTGGAAGAGGCACCCGCGCCCTTCCTGTCCGAGGAAATCATCAGCACGCTCGAGGAATACTCCCGCCGCCTGTTCACCACGGTCGGCTACGTGGGCCTGGGCACCTGCGAATTCATGGTGACCCCGAACGGCAAGGTGTACTTCCTGGAAGTCAACCCGCGCTTGCAGGTGGAGCACACCGTCTCCGAAGAGGTCAGCGGCCTCGACCTGGTGCGCGAACAGCTCAATATCGCCGCCGGTGGCGAGCTCACCCGCGCCCCCGAACTGCGCGGCCACAGCTTCGAACTGCGCATCACCAGCGAAGACCCGGCCACCAACCTGACCCCCGGCTCCGGCACCTTGGAGAAGATCCAGTGGCCGGCCGGCCCCGGCGTGCGCATCGATACCGGTGTGGAACAGGGCGACACCATCTCCCCGAAGTTCGATTCGATGATGGGCAAGGTCATCGTCACCGCCCAGAACCGTCTCGATGCCGTGGCCCGTGTGCGTCGCGTACTCGATGAGCTTGTGATCGAAGGCGTGCCCACGCCGATTCCGTTGTTCAAGGAAATCTTCCGCAACGACGACTTCACCGCCGAGCATGGCCATCCGTTCGCAGTGTCCACCAAGTGGCTGGAGCGCACGTACCTGAACCGTACACCGGCTTCCGCCGCCTCCGGCCAGCCGGCCTCCTTGGCCGCCGCCCCGGGTGCCGCTGCCCCGGCCGCGCCCGACAAGTCCAAGTCGGAGACGTTCGTCATCGAGATGAACAACCGCCGCGTCAAGCTCACCGTGCCACTCGACATCGTGGAGAACATCACCGGCTCGGCCCGCGCCCGCGGTGCCAAGCGACCCACCCAGCCGTTGCGCGGTGCGGGACTGCACAACGTGGCCTCCAGTGCCGCTGCGGCCAACGACGGCGCCAAATCCGGCGTCATCGCCTCCCCGATGCAGGCCGTGGTCACGCGCATCAACGTGTCCGAAGGCCAGCAAGTGGCCAAGGGCGACCTTCTGGTGGTGCTCGAATCCATGAAGATGGAGAACTACGTGTACGCGCCGGCCGCCGGCGAAGTGAAGAAGATTTTCGTTGGCCCGGCCGACGGCGTGGAGGCCGGCGACACGCTGGTCACGCTGGACGTGAACGCCGGCAAGGCCAAGGCTGCTGCGGCTGCGCCGGGATCTCTCCCTCAGGCGGCTGCGTCGACAGCTCCCTCGTCAGAAGGAGCCGATAAGGCCACCGACGCCAAGAAGGAGGGTGGCAATGACTGACATCATGGATTCGCAGGCCGTGAAGGCCGCGGCTGCGGCCTCGGCCGCCAACGCCGCACAGCCTTCGGCCCACCAGCCGCTGCGCACCGCTGTGGTCAAGGCCGCCGAACTGGCCCGCGCCGCCGAAGAGCGCGCCCGCGACAAGCAGCACGCCAAAGGCAAGAAAACCGCGCGCGAACGCCTCGACCTGCTCTTCGACACCGGCACGTTCGAGGAGATCGGCCTCTTCCAGGGCGGCAATATCGCCGGCGGCAACGCCGGTGCGGCCGTCATCACCGGCTTCGGCCAGGTCTACGGCCGCAAAGTGGCCGTCTACGCCCAGGACTTCTCCGTCAAGGGCGGCACCCTCGGCACCGCCGAAGGCGAGAAGATCTGCCGACTGATGGACATGGCCATCGACCTCAAAGTGCCGATCGTGGCCATCGTGGACTCCGGCGGCGCCCGCATCCAGGAGGGCGTGGCCGCCCTGACCCAGTACGGTCGCATCTTCCGCAAGACTTGCGAGGCCAGCGGCTTCGTGCCCCAGCTGAGCCTGATTCTCGGCCCCTGCGCCGGCGGTGCCGTCTACTGCCCGGCCCTGACGGACCTCATCATCATGACCCGTGAGAACTCGAACATGTTCGTCACCGGACCGGACGTGGTCAAGGCCTCGACCGGCGAGACCATCTCCATGGCCGACCTCGGCGGCGGCGAAGTGCACAACCGGGTGTCCGGCGTGGCCCACTACCTCGGCGAGGACGAATCCGACGCCATCGACTATGCGCGCACCGTGCTCGCCTACCTGCCGTCCAACAGCGAAAGCAAGCCGCCGGTCTACGCCTACGCCGTCACCCGCGCCGAACGCGAGACCGCCAAGCGACTTGCCACCATCGTGCCCACCAACGAACGTCAGCCTTACGACATGCTCGAAGTGATTCGTTGCATCGTCGATTACGGCGAATTCGTGCAGGTGCAGGAACTGTTCGGCGCCTCCGCGCTCGTCGGCTTCGCCTGCATCGACGGCAAGCCGGTTGGCATCGTGGCGAACCAGCCGAACGTGCTCGCCGGCATCCTGGACGTCGACTCGTCCGAGAAAGTCGCCCGATTCGTACGCCTGTGCGACGCGTTCAACCTGCCCGTGGTCACCCTCGTGGATGTGCCCGGCTACAAGCCCGGCTCCGACCAGGAACACGCCGGCATCATCCGCCGCGGCGCCAAGGTGATCTACGCCTACGCCAACGCACAGGTACCGATGGTGACCGTGGTGTTGCGCAAGGCGTTCGGCGGCGCGTACATCGTGATGGGATCCAAGGCCATCGGCGCGGACCTGAACTTCGCGTGGCCCTCCTCCCAGATCGCGGTGCTCGGTGCGGCCGGCGCGGTGAACATCATCCACCGCCACGACCTGGCCAAGGCCAAGGCCTCCGGACAGGACGTCGATGCGCTGCGGGCCAAGTACATCAAGGAGTACGAGACCAGCACCGTCAACGCGAACCTGTCACTGGAAATCGGGCAGATCGACGGCATGATCGACCCCGAACAGACCCGTGAGGTGATTGTCGAATCGCTGGCCACGCTCGCCACCAAGCGGCGCGTCAAGCGCACCACCAAACACCACGGCAACCAGCCCCTCTGATTTTTGAAGACGTCAACCAAACACAAGTAAGGAAAGCAATGACCACCTTCTTCCTCAATCGCCTAGCCGCCGAGCCCCATGCGCTCGCCTTCGCCGGCCAGTCCACCCCGTGGCCGGTAGCCCTGGCAGACCAGACCACCGATCCCAGCCTTGACGAGGCCCTGCGCGGCCACGTCGCCGCAGCCGGCCGACTGCTCACCCCGGTCGCCGCCGACCTGCTGGCCACCACCGGCCGTCCGGTCGACCTGTTCGGCTTCGCCCCGAACCCGGCACGCCTCGGCGCCGCAGCCGACGCCACCGCGTCCGTGGAAGGCGTGGCACTGACCCAGCTCGGCGCCCTGCTCGACCTCGAACACCTCGGCTACAGCGTGGCCCAGGCCAAGCCGCTCGCAGTGCTCGGCCACTCCCAGGGCGTGCTCGCCGTGCACATGACCCGCGCCATCGAGGCCGCCGGCTCCATCGAGGCCGCCGGCACCACGCTTGACGAGATTCTGGCCGTGGCCGCCCTGATCGGCGCCGCCGGAACCCGCCGCGTGCGCGAACTGGGCCTGAACCCCAAGTACGGCGAAGCCAGCCCGATGCTCTCCGTCAAGGGCGCCACCCGCGCCCAGGTCGAGGCGCTGGTGGCCCGCGTCAACAACGCTCGCGGCCCGATCTCCATCGCCGTCACCAACTCCGACAACCACCACGTGCTGTCCGGCTACCCGGAAGACCTGGCCGCTTTCGCCCTCGAAGCCGAGCGCGAACACCAGCATCAGGCCAAGCTGCGCGAGCAGAAGCTCCACGGCGGCACCGTGTTCAACCCGACCCTCGAATACCTTGAGGTCACCCTGCCCTTCCACTCGCCGCTCATGACCGACGCCGTCGAACAGACCGTGGCCTGGGCCGGCGCCTGCGGCTTCGACCAGAAGCGCACCCGTGCACTCGCCGAGGAAGTGCTCCTGAACCACGTGGACTGGAACGCCCGCGTCAAGGCGCTGTTCGACGACGCCGACCCGTCCAAGCTGTGGATCGTGGACCTCGGCCCCGGCAACACGCTCGGCAAGCTGATCGGCAACGTGGTGCAGGGCACCGGCATCGGCGTGGTCGAAGCCACTACGCTGGCCGAGCGCTCCACGCTCTCCATGCTGGAAAGCGAGCCTGAGCGCACCCAGAACTGGAAGGCGTTCGCCCCGCGCGTCATCAACACCCCGGCCGGCGCCAAGCTGGTCACCAAGTTCTCCAAGCTCACCGGCAAGCCGCCGGTGCTGCTGCCCGGCATGACCCCCACCACCGTGGAACCGGAAATCGTGGCCGCAGCGGCCAACGCCGGCTACTGGGCCGAGCTCGCCGGCGGCGGCCAGGTGACCGCCGAAGTATTCGACCGCCACATCGCTGCCCTCGAAGACGAGCTGGAGGAAGGCCGCACGGTCGAATTCAACGCGATGTTCATGGACCGTTACCTGTGGAACCTGCAGTTCGGCTCCTCCCGCATCGTGCCCAAGAAGCGCGCATCCGGCGCGCCGATCGACGGCGTGGTCGTCTCCGCCGGCATCCCTGAGCTGGACGAAGCCGTGGAGCTCATCAAGAACCTGCAGGCTGACGGCCTGCCGTACGTGAGCTTCAAGCCCGGCACCGTTGACCAGATTCGCCAGGTTGTGCGTATCGCCAAGGCCGTGGCCCCCACCACCATCATGATTCAGGTTGAGGGCGGTGAAGCCGGCGGCCACCACAGCTGGGAAGCGCTGGATGACCTGCTAGCCGCCACCTACGCCGAAGTGCGCGCCTGCGACAACCTCGTGCTGGTCGCCGGCGGCGGCATCGGCACCCCTGAACGCGCTGCCGACTACATTTCCGGCCAGTGGGCCCACGCCTACGGCCTGCCCGACATGCCGGTCGACGGTGTGCTTATCGGCACCGCCGCGATGACCGCCAAGGAGGCTCACACCAGCCCCGAAGTCAAGCAGCTGCTCGTCAAGACGCCCGGCATTCCGGCCGACGCCAAGTCCGACGACGTGTTCGCCCCGCAGGCCGCCCACTGGGTGCCGTCCGGCAAGTCCGTCGGCGGCATGTCCTCCGGCCTGAGCCACCTGCACGCCGACATTTACGAGCTCGAGAACGACTCCGCCGAATGCGGCCGTCTGCTCGTGCGCGTCATGAAGCACCCCGAAGAGCTCGACTCCCGCCGCAAGGAAATCATCGAAGCCCTGAACAAGACCGCCAAGCCTTACTTCGGAGACCTGGCCTCCATGACCTACCTTGAGTGGGCGCAGCGCTTCGCCGAACTCGCCTTCCCGTGGGTCGACCCGACTTACGCCGACCGCTTCCAGCACCTGCTGCAGCGCATCGAAGCCCGTGTGAACGACACGGACTCCGGCGAATTCACCTCCAAGCTGTTCACCGCTGATGGCGTTTCTGTTGAAGAGGCAGCTGCCGCTGGCCTGCTGAACCACGACGACATTCTCGCCGATCCGGCCCCCGCACTCGAAAAGCTCGCACTGGCCTACCCGCAGACCGCCGAACTCAAGGTGGTTCCGGCCGACGTGGCTTGGTTCCCGGTGCTCGTGCGCGAATACCCCAAGCCCATGCCGTTCGTGCCCGTCATCGACAACGACCTGCTGCGTTGGTGGGGTCAGGACCAGCTCTGGCAGTCCGAAGACCAGCGCTACTCCGCCGATTCCGTGCGTGCCATCCCCGGCCCGATCTCCGTTGCCGGCATCACCACCATCGACGAGCCGATCGCCGACATCCTCGGCCGCTTCGAAACCGCCGCCATCAAGCGCGTGCAGGACGAACAGCAGGCCGCCGATGCCGCTGAGAACGACGATTTCGCCGCACTCGGCGAGGCCACCAGCGCCGAGGACTTCATCCGCAAGTCCCCGAACATCTCCTGGGTCGGCCACATCACCGACAACCCCGCCTACGGCACCGCCCTGGGCGACCAGTACTACGAGATCCGCGCGTTTGACGCCGCGGCCGGCAAGTACGATCTGGACATCCACCTCGACACCTACTGGGACAACGACCCGGACGGCGGCACCTCCAAGCACGCCGTGCGCGATATCGTCATCCCGCTCATCGTGGAAGGCACCGAGCCCGGCCGTGTGCCGGTCGTGGACCGCGAACGCCTGATTCCGGACGTCTACGCGATGCTCGCCGCCACCGCAGGCATCGGCAACACCGCCATCACCGGCGACAAGCTCACCGAGATGCCGCAGCTTGACGGCAAGACCTCTGACGAGCGTCCGTTTGCTACCGCCACCGCCGCCTACACCCTCTCCGCCAACCTCGGCTTCGACCACGAAGCGGCCACCGGCGCCGCTCTGCCGACGACCCTGCAGCCCAGCCGCATCGCTCCCGATGCGCTGGTCGGCCCGGCCTGGCCGGCGATTTACACGGCGCTCGGCTCCGTGTACGTCAAGGGCTACCCGGTGATTGAAGGCCTGCTCAACGCCGTTCACCTCGACCACCTCATCGAACTTGAGGTGAACGAGGAGGACCTGCTTAAGCACACCGGTGAAACCATCACCCTGAAGTCTTGGGCTGAGGATTACTTCGAGTCCGCCTCCGGCCGCGTGGTCACCATCCACGTGACCCACACCGCTGCCGACGGCACGCTGCTTGCCCGCGAAACCGAGCGTTTCGCGATCCGCGGCCGCGTCTACTCCGATGCTTTGCCGGCAGACGCCCCCGAGTTCGGCGACGCCGAGCACGAGGAGATCGCGCCCACGCCGCGCCGTCTGCTGCGCCGCGTGAAGGTCGTCGCCCCACACGACATGACCGCCTTCGCCCGCACTTCCGGCGACTTCAACCCGATCCACACCTCCACTCGTGGCGCTCGCATCTCCGGTTTGGCCGCTCCGCTTGTGCACGGCATGTGGCTGTCCGCCACCGCCCAGCACGCCGTGCAGGCGCTGGACGAGAAGGATGCCCACTACGAGATTGCCGGCTGGACCTACAACATGTACGGCATGGTTCAGCTTGACGACACCGTCGAAATCTCCGTCGAGCGCGTCGGCAAGGTGCGCCACGGCGGCATGACCCTCGAAGTCACCTGCCGTATCGACGGCCAGCTCGTCTCCCGCGGCACCGCACTGGTCCGCGCACCGCGCGCCGCCTTCGTCTACCCCGGCCAGGGCATCCAGAAGCAGGGCATGGTTCTGGACGAGCGTGCCAAGTCCGCCGCCGCCCGCGACGTGTGGGAGCGCGCCGACAAGCTCACCCGCTCCAAGCTCGGCTTCTCGATCCTGGGCCTCGTGCGCGATAACCCGAAGGAGCTCACCGCCAACGGCGTGACCTACCGTCACCCCGAAGGCCTGCTCAACCTGACGCAGTTCACGCAGGTGGCGCTCGCGACGGTTGCTTTTGCCCAGACCGCCCGTCTGCGCGAAGCCGGCGCCGATATCTGGCCTGCATACTTCGCTGGCCACTCGCTCGGCGAATACAACGCGTTGTCCGCGTTCGCCGACGTGATTCCGCTGGAAACCGTGCTGGAGCTCGTGTTCCACCGTGGTTCCACCATGCACCACCTCATCGAGCGTGACGCACAGGGTCGCTCCAACTACCGCATGGGTGCCCTGCGCCCGAACCAGTTCGGTGTGGACGACGCGCACGTCAAGGAATACGTGGAATCCGTGGCCAAGGCGTCCGGCGAATTCCTGGAGATCGTGAACTACAACCTCGCCGGCCAGCAGTACGCCATCGCCGGTACGATCGCCGGACTCAAGGCTCTGAAGGCCGATTCCGCCCGCCGCGTGGCCGCATTCGGTGGCAAGCCCGCGTTCATGCTGGTGCCCGGCATCGATGTGCCGTTCCACTCCACACTGCTGCGCAAGGGCGTGCCGGAATTCCGCGACAAGCTCGACGCGCTGCTTCCCGCTTACATCGACTACCGTGGCCGTCTGGTGGACCGCTACATCCCGAACCTGGTGGCCACCCCGTTCGAGATGACCAAGGAATTCGCCGCCAAGATCCTCGAAGTCGTGCCGTCCGAGCGTATCAAGGCCGCGCTCGACGACCCGGCCGTGTGGGATTCCTACGCCGATGACGACCAGAAGCTCGGCCGTCTGCTCTTGACCGAACTGCTCTCCTGGCAGTTCGCCTCCCCGGTGCGTTGGATTGAAACCCAGGCGCTGCTCTTCGGTCAGCGCGAACAGGGCGGCCTCGGCGTGGAAGAATACGTCGAAGTCGGCCTCGGCAACGCCCCGACCCTGGCCAACCTCGGTGCCAAGACCCTGCATCTGCCCGAGTTCGCCGGCAACGATACGGTCGTCTACAACGTCGGCCGCGATGAAGGCCGCGTCTACATGACCGACACCGATTCGCTGGTTCCCGACGATGAGCCGGAAGAGGCTGCGGCCTCGGCCCCGGTCGAAACCGCTCCTGCCGGTGGTTCCGCCGTTGCCGAGCTCGGTTCCGGTGCCGCTCCGGCAAATGCCGTGACTGAGGCTGCTCAGACAACGGATGGCTCCGTCGCCGGACAGTCCACTGGACTGTCCGACTCCTCGCGCGGCCTGCAATCAGGGCAGGCCGCGGCCGGCGCGCCGTCCGGTGCCGCCGTCGCCGACCTGCCCTTCAAGGCTTCCGATGCCATCGGCGTGCTCATGGCCTACTCCGCCAAGGTGCGCATCGACCAGATCGGCAGCAACGACACCACCGACACCCTGACTAACGGTGTCTCTTCTCGCCGCAACCAGCTGCTCATGGACATCAGTTCCGAGCTGGGAGTCGCCAGCGTGGACGGTGCTGCTGAAGCGACGCTCGACAAGCTCGCCCAAATCGTCAACAAGGCCGCCCCGAACTACAAGCCGTTCGGTGCCGTGCTATCCGAGGCGCTGCGCGACCGCCTGCGCTCGCTGTTCGGTGCCGCCGGCGTCAAGCAGCAGTACATCCGCGACCGCGTGACCAACGTATGGCAGCTCGGTGAAGGTTGGGTGGCCAGCGTGCTCGCCACACTGCTGCTCGACACTCGCGAGGGTGCCAGCTCCCGTGGCGGCGACCTGGCCAAGCTGCCCACCGCCGCCGTGCAGAACAAGCCGGAAGCCGACAAGCTGATTGATGCGGCCGTTGAGGTCGTCGCCCAGCTCAAGGGTGTTGCCGTGGCCCTGCCGTCCGCCGGTGGTGCCGCTGGTGGCGCTGTGGTCGATTCCGCCGCGCTCGACGCCTTCGCCGAGAAGGTCACCGGTTCCAACGGCGTGCTCGCCGCCACCGCCCGCTTCGTGCTGAACGAGCTCGGCGTGGCCGCTCCGGCTCCGGAAGAATCCGAGGACGAGAACGCCGCCGTCGTGGCCGCGGTTGAAGCCGAACTTGGCTCCGACTGGCCCAAGCAGGTCGCTCCGCGCTTCGACGCCAACAAGGCCATCCTCTTCGATGATCGGTGGGCCTCCGCCCGTGAAGACCTCGCCCGCGCCTACTATGACAACGATCCCGCCGCCTTGAACGGCAGCTTCATCGGCCTTGGCAAGACCATCGCCGCCGAAGCCCAGTGGTTCGCCAACGAGTCGGAGAGCGAAGAACTCAAGGCCGCCTTCCAGAAGGCCGGCTCCGAGGCCCTCGAACAGGTTGCGTCCAACAAGAACGCCTCCCGTTACGCGAATGATATCGCCATCGTCACCGGCGTGAGCCCGAACTCGATTGCCGCTCAGGTGGTCGAAGGCCTGCTCGCAGGCGGTGCCACTGTGGTGGCCACCTCGCACAGCTTCAAGCCGTCCATTAAGGCTTGGGCTAAGCAGGCCTACCGCGAGCACGCTACCGGCAACGCCAAGCTGTGGCTGGTTCCGGCCAACCTCTCCAGCTACCGCGACGTCGACGCACTGGTCGACTGGGTGGGCCACGAGCAGAAGAAGGCCTCCGGTGCTACCACCACGATTCTGAAGCCCGCGTGGGAGCCGACCCTGTTCTTCCCGTTCGCCGCTCCGCCGGTCCATGGCACGCTCGCCGACTCCGGCGACCTGTTCGAATCGCAGGCCCGACTGATGCTGTGGGGCGTGGAACGCGCCATCGCCGGCTTCAGCCACATCGGTGCCGACACCAACGTGCAGCACAAGCTCCACGTGGTGCTGCCCGGTTCCCCGAACCGCGGCGTATTCGGCGGCGACGGTGCCTACGGCGAAGTCAAGAGCGCCTTTGACGCCATCGTCAACCGTGCCCGCGCTGAAAAGGTGTGGTCGAGCCGCGTCACCTTCGCTCACCCGAAGATCGGCTGGGTGCGTGGCACCGGCCTGATGGTCGGTAACGACCCGCTGGTCGCCGTCGTTGAGCGTCACGGCATCCGCACCTACTCCACCGCACAGATTGCGGCCAAGCTGCTCGACCTGTGCACTGCCGAATCGCGCGAGCAGGCCCTCAAGGCCCCGCTCGATGTGGACCTGACCGGTGGCCTCGGCTCCGAGCCCATCGACATCAAGGCCCTGCGTGCGGAGGCCATGGCCGACGCCGAGAAGGAAGCTGCTGCGGCCTCGTCTCAGGAAACGGATGGCTCCGTCGCCGGAAAGTCCACTGGACTGTCCGACTCCTCGCGTGGGCAGCAAATCAAGGCGCTGCCCACACCGATCGTCACCAAGCAGGCTCCGGTCGACTTGAACGATTGGACCAACGTCACTGCCAAGCCGGAAGACGAAATCGTCATCGTTTCCGTCGGTGAGCTGGGCCCGTGGGGCTCCGGTCGTACGCGCGCCCAGGCCGAGCTCGGCATCCACTCGGACGGCACCGTCGACCTCAGCGCCGGCGCAGTGCTCGAACTCGCGTGGAACATGGGCCTGCTGACTTGGGCCGACAGCCCGAAGCCCGGCTGGTACGACACCGACGGCAACCTCGTGCCCGAAGAGGACATCGCCGAGCGCTACCACGACGAGGTCGTGGCCCGCTCCGGCATCCGCCCGTTCGAGGAAGGCATGGGCAACGACTACAAGGACGGTGCTGACGAAGAGGAAGCCGAGGTCTTCCTCGACCACGACGTCACCTTCTCTGTGCCCACCCGCGAAGTCGCCGCCGAATACGTCAAGTTGGACGAGGCTCACACCACCATCGCCCCGGATGAGGAATCCGGCGAATGGAACGTGACCCGCCACGCCGGCTCGATGATCCGCGTGCCGCGCCGCGCCACCATGACCCGCACAGTCGGCGGCCAGTTCCCGAAGGGCTTCGACCCGACCCGATGGGGCATTCCCGCCTCGATGGTCGGCGACGTCGACAAGATCGCCCTGTGGAACATCGTCACCACTGTGGACGCCTACCTGGGCGCCGGCTTCACCCCGGCCGAAATCCTCGAGTCCATCCACCCCTCGCTGGTGGCTTCGACCCAGGGCACCGGCTTCGGTGGCATGATGTCGATGCGCAAGCTGTACCTCGACCGCTTCCTCAACCACGAGATCCCGACCGACATCCTGCAGGAAGCCCTGCCGAACGTGGTCGCGGCTCACGTGATGCAGTCCTACATCGGCGGCTACGGCAACATGATTCAGCCGGTCTCCGCCTGCGCCACCGCGGCCGTCTCCCTTGAAGAAGGCGTCGACAAGATCGCCCTCGGCAAGGCCGACTTCGTGGTCACCGGTGCGATCGACGACATCGGCGTGGAATCCGTGATCGGCTTCGGCAACATGAACGCCACCGCCA
>OLOB01001030.1_pt1 | contig 19239 bp, 18 predicted proteins | sample 1671911 | NCBI WGS metagenome assembly OLOB01 (sample SAMEA3136625, study PRJEB25190) | human gut metagenome | biome: human gut; feature: human-associated habitat; material: faeces | place: Austria | collected 2013
CGGCCTCATCCTGGCCGATGGCGCGCTCATGCAGCTTGTCCTCGAGGTCGACGAGCTTCTCCATCTCGCCCTGCATCATCTTGGACACGGGGATGCCGGTCCAGGTGGACACCACCTCGGCGATTTCCTCCTGCGACACCTCCTCCTTGAGAATCGCGCCGTCCTCCTGCTTGTCGTTCAGGGCCTGTTCGGCCTGCTCCAGCTTACGCTGCAGGTCGGGGATGCGGCCGTATCGAATCTCGGAGGCCTTCACCAGGTCGCCTTCGCGGGTTGCGCGCTCCTCTTCGGTTTGCGCAGCTTCAAGGTCGGCCTTGAGCGTTTGGACGTCCTCGATAACGTCCTTCTCGTTCTGCCATTCAGCCTTGCGCTTCGACAATGCATCCTGAGCGTCGGCGATTTCCTTGCGCAGATGCTCAAGGCGTTCGCGGCTGACCTCGTCCGTCTCCTTCATAAGCGCCTGCTCCTCGATCTGCATCTGGGTGAGCTTGCGCTCCGCCAGATCGACCTCTTCGGGCATGCTGTCGATTTCGATGCGCAGACGGCTGGCTGCCTCGTCCATGAGGTCGATGGCCTTGTCGGGCAGGAAACGATCGGAGATGTAGCGGTTCGACAGCTCCGCGCAGGCGACGATGGCGGCATCGGTGATGCGCACGCCATGATGGATCTCGTACTTCTCCTTCAAGCCGCGAAGGATGGCGATGGTGTCCTCGACCGTGGGCTCGCTGACCATGACCGTCTGAAAACGACGCTCAAGAGCGGCATCCTTTTCGATGTACTTGCGATACTCATCGAGCGTGGTTGCGCCGATGGCATGCAGCTCGCCACGCGCCAGGGCCGGCTTGAGCATGTTGCCCGCATCCATGGAGCTATCGCCCGTGGAACCGGCGCCGACGATGGTGTGCAGCTCGTCGATGAACAGGATGACGTTGCCGTCCTTCTTCACCTCATTCAGGGTGTTCTTGATGCGCTCCTCGAACTCGCCGCGGTACTTGGTTCCGGCCACCATGCCGCTGAGGTCCAGCGACAGGATGCGCTTGTCCAGCAGCTCCTCGGGCACATCACCGGCGGCAATGCGCTCGGCCAGGCCCTCGGCGATGGCAGTCTTGCCTACGCCGGGCTCACCGATGAGTACGGGGTTGTTCTTGCTGCGGCGGGACAGGATCTGGATGACTCGCTGTATCTCGGTATCCCGACCGATAACGGGGTCCAGCTTGCCGCTGCGGGCGGCCTCGGTCAGATCGCGGGTGTACTCAGCCAGCGTCTTGTTCTTCTTGTCCGCCTCGCGGTTAGGGGCGGAGGCGCCGCCGACGGCAGCCCGGGGCATATCGTTGAGCTTCTTCAGCACAGCGCTGTACATCTTATTGGGGTCCACGCCCACGGTACGCAGGATACGCAGGCCCATGTTGCCGCCCTCACGGAGCAGGCCCATCAGCAGATGGGCGGTGCCGATGGCGCTGCTTCCCATGCGGGACGCCTCGGACACAGCCAGCTCCACCACGCTCTTGGCGCGGGGCGTCAGCCCCTGACTGGGCGCGGCGCCGGAAACGCCCTTGCCCACGCTGCGCTGCAGCACGGAGCAGACCATTTCATCGGTGACGCCGAACTCACTGAGCACGCGGTGGGCAATTCCCTCCTCCTCACGGATCAGGCCCAACAGCAGATGCTCGGAGCCAACATAGCCGTGGCCCAGGTCCTCGGCAGCCTCCTGGCTCAAACGCAGAACTTCCTCTGCACGGGGGGTAAATTTATTCTCAGACATAAAGGAACACTTCCTTTCGATTTGTTATTTTAACATAGCGGAATGGCGTCAGGACGCCTTGCCGCCCAGAGCCTTCAGCTCATCACGCAGGCGGGCGGCGTCCTCATAACGCTCCTCCGCCACCGCGTTGTGCAGCTGCGTCTCCAGCGCGTTGCGCCTACGCTCCAGCGCCAGAGACATCGCCTCGTCCTTCGGCAGCAGCTCCTCGGCGGCGCTGCTCTCCGGGCCGGCGCTCTGCGCCTGCTCCAGCACATCCACCGGCTGAGGGAACTCCGTCAGCATCCGGCTGCCGAAGCCGCCGAAAAACGGCTCCAGCATACGGAAGGGCCGGTCGAACCAATCGTCGTCGAACCAGCTGCTCATGCGGCCGGACATGGAACCGGCATAGCCCATGGCCCGGGCACAGTCGGGGCAGAGGTGCGCCTCGGTCACTCTGCCGTTGATATTGGTCTTATAATGGAACGTCGCTTCGTTCTTTCCACAGCGATCACACTTCATAATCATAACCTCCTTGCTCCGCCGTCAGACGGAATGGATCAAAACTTGCTTGTATATGTCAGCCCGCAGGGCATCCCGGCTCTCCGGAGAGGCACTCTGCAGAGCCCGGCTGCCGGTGGCGGACAGCAACGCCTGTCCCAGCTCCCGGCTGATGGCCTCGGACTGGACCAGGTTCTGGGCGATCGCCCGTGCGCTGGCCGCGTCCAGCCTGTCGCCGATGCTGTTGATAACGTGCATCAGCAGCGTCTGGCGGTCCACCTGCACCCGCGTGATGCGGATGTAGCCGCCGCCGCCCCGCCGGGACTCCACGATGTAGCCATGCTCCGGCGAGAACCGGGTGGACATCACGTAGTTAATCTGGCTGGGCACGCAGTTGAACCGCTGCGCCAGGTCGGCTCGCTGCAGCTCCAGCGCACCGCCCGCCTGGTCTAACTCCTGCTGGATAAATCCAGCGATAATATCGGAAATACCCAAATCCTCGCCGCCTTTCGTTTGCATCTCTCGGTCAAGCTCGTCTCATTTGACTTTGCCTTTCTTTGACCTTTAACATATATTACACCTCCTTTCCTACTTTGTCAATAGGGTAATTTGACTTTCTTTGACTTTTATTGTAAACAATTTGTGAACAGCCAAATGCATCTCTCTGCGGCAATTTTGCCGTTTGCAACCTGAAGTTGCTATACAAACGAAGATGCATCGGTTATAATAGCACCAACAGGCATATCAACAGAGAAAGGAACCGTCTATGAAGAATACAAATTGGAACGACCCCAACTTTCAGGGCTTCGGCCGCCAGCCCCGCCCGAAAAAGGAACGCAAAGCCGTGGGCACGCCCCTGGGCCGCACGCTGCTGAACATCGCCGTCACATTGGTGTTCGCCGCGGTGTATTTCTATATCGTTCTGCCGCCTATCAGTCTCAAGAGCGAGGATTTCTACGTCTTTGTACTGCTGGTGTGCGCCGTGTACGGCGGCTGTGCCATACTGACCTCCGGCTTTCAGGGCACCGGTGCCAAGGGCTACTTCACCTTTTTGAAAAAGCAGTGCACCGTGCCACTCATCGCGGCCGCCGCGCTGATCGCCACGGCACTGGTGGGCGCGGTGATCGGCTGGCAGCTGTTCCGCGCCGGGGACTACCGCGACCTGCTGACCGTCACCGACGGCGACTTTGCCGCGGAGGTGGAGGAGATCAGCTATGACCAGATCCCCATGCTGGATGCCAACTCCGCCACAAAGCTGGGCAACCGCAAATTGGGTGAGCTGGCGGACATGGTGTCCCAGTTCGAGGTGGCCGACGACTATACCCAGATCAACTACCAGGGCCGCCCTGTCCGCGTCACGCCCCTGCGCTACGGCGACATCATCAAGTGGCTGAACAACCGCGCCGACGGTCTGCCCGCCTATCTGCTTATCGACATGGTGACCCAGAACGTGGAGGTCATCCGTCTGGACGAGGGCATCCACTACACCACCGCCGAGCACTTCAGCCGCAATCTGTACCGCCATCTGCGCTTCCACTACCCCACCTATATGTTCGACGAGCCGGCCTTTGAGATCGACGAGAACGGCGACCCGTGGTGGGTCTGCCCCCGGGTCAGCCACACCATCGGCCTGTTCGGCGGCCGTGATATCATCGGTGCCGTGCTGGTGAACGCCGTCACCGGCGAGAGCGCCTACTACAAGACCGGCGACGTGCCCAACTGGGTGGATCACGTCTACACCGCCGAGCTGATCATGCAGCAGTACGACTACCACGGCGCGTATGTCAACGGCTTCATCAATTCCCTGTTCGGCCAGCGGGACGTGACCGTCACCACCGAGGGCTATAACTACATCGCCATCGGTGACGACGTGTATATGTACACCGGCGTCACCTCCGTGGTGTCCGACGAGTCCAACATTGGCTTCATTCTCTCCAACCAGCGCACGAAGGAGACGCGGTTCTATCTGGTGGCCGGCGCCAAGGAGTACTCCGCCATGGACAGCGCCCAGGGGCAGGTACAGCAGATGAAGTACACGGCCACCTTCCCCCTGCTGCTGAATATCTCTGACCAGCCCACGTATTTCATGGCGCTGAAGGACGCCGCCGAACTGGTGAAGATGTACGCCATGGTCAATGTCAGCCAGTACCAGATCGTGGCCACCGGCGACACGGTGGCCCAGTGTGAGGCCAACTACCGCCGCATCCTGGCGGAGAAGGGTCTGGTATCCGCCGATGACGCCGATCTGCCCCTGACGGGCCAGAACGAAGTCAGCGGTGTGCTGGCGGATATCCGCTCCGCCGTGGTGGACGGCAATACCCTCTACTACCTGCGCCTGACCGGTGACGAGCACTACTACGTCATCTCCGCCGCGCAGCAGCCGGAGGTGGTCATCTTCAATGTAGGCGACAGCGTCGCCATTCGGTACGCTGAGGGCGAGGGCACCATCCTCACCGCCGACAGCGTCACCCGCACCGCCGCACAGACCGCTCCCGTTGTCGAGGAAACCGAGACTGACGGTGCCGCGTAAAAGCGCATAAAAAAGAGCACCCCCTTGCGGGGGTGCTCTTTTTTCATCACTTGATCTCCACGACCTCGTAACCGGCGTCGGTGACAGCCTTCTTCAGCGCCTCGTCACTGGCGTTGCCGGTGACGACGGCGGTCCCGGACGCCAGATCCACGTCCGCCTGTACGCCCAGGGCGGTCAGCGCCTTCTCCACATGGGAGACGCAGTGGGCACACATCATGCCTTTGATAGTGATGGTCTTTTTCATAGCGGTATCCTCCTTACTGCTTTCGTTATTATTTATATTTTGCACCGGCTGCGGCTCTTTTGCAGTCGGCGTTTCCTCCCGTCTGCGGCCCCTCCAGCCCCGCAGACGCAGGGCGTTGCTGACCACGCACACGCTGCTCAGGCTCATGGCCGCGGCGGCGATCATGGGGTTCAGGGTGATCCCAAAGGCCGGATACAGCACACCCGCCGCCACCGGGATGCCCACAGAATTATAGAAGAACGCCCAAAACAGGTTCTGACGGATGTTCCGCAGGGTGGCCCGGGACAGGGCTGCCGCGTCGGCGATATCCATAAGGCTGCTCTTCATCAGCACGATGTCCGCCGACTCGATGGCCACATCTGTGCCCGCGCCGATGGCCAGGCCCACATCCGCCGTCACCAGCGCCGGGGCGTCGTTGATGCCGTCGCCCACCATGGCCACCCTCTTGCCCTCGGCCTGCAACCCCTGCACCACGCGGGCCTTGTCCTGGGGCAGCACCTGGGCGATGACCCGGCTGACGCCCACCTGCCGGGCAATGGCGTCCGCCGTGCGCTGGTTGTCGCCGGTGAGCAGCACCACGTCGCAGCCCATCTCCCGCAGGGCGGCAATGGCGGCGGCGCTGTCCGCCTTGACCACGTCCGCCACGGCGATGACCCCCAGCAGCGATGTACCTGCGGCGATAAACAGCGGCGTTTTACCGTCCTCCGCCAGTCTGGCCGCGCCGGACTTCATCTCCTCGCTGACGGCCACGCCGGACGTCTCCATAAATGCCTCATTTCCCGCCAGCAGTAATGTACCTTCCGCCCGGGCGGCAACACCGCCGCCGGCCACGGCGGTAAAGTCGGACACCGGCTGCAGGACCAAACCGCGCTTTTCCGCCTCGGCCACAATGGCCCCGGCCAGCGGGTGCTCGGAAGGCTTTTCCAGCGACGCGGCGGCGGACAGCAGCGTGTCCTCGTCCATGCCGTCTGCGCACAGCACATCCGTCACCCGGGGCTTACCCTCGGTGACGGTACCGGTCTTGTCCAGCACCACCGTATCCACCCGGCCCATCAGTTCCAGGCTGGCGGCGGATTTTACCAGAATACCCTGCTCCGCCGCCTTGCCCGTAGCCACAGTGATGGCCACCGGCGTGGCCAGGCCCAGGGCGCAGGGGCAGGAGATCACCAGCACGGCGATGGCGATGGACAGGCAGAAGCGCACACCCATGCCGCCCACCGCAGCCCACAGGATAGCCGCCAGCAGCGCGATGGAAATGACCACCGGCACGAACACGGCACTGATCTTATCCGCCAGACGGCTGATAGGTGCCTTGCCGCTGGCGGCCTGCTCCATCAGCTGAATGATCTGGGACAGAGTGGTATCCGCGCCTACCCGGTCCGCCGTCAGCTCCAGATAGCCGCCGGTGAGGATGGTGGCGGACACCGCCTTGCCGCCCAAAGTCTTCTCCACCGGCATACTCTCGCCGGTAAGGGCGGACTCGTCCACGGTGCCGCTGCCCGCCGTCACGGTGCCGTCCACGGGGATACGCCCCCCCTGCCGGACGATGACCGTCTCGCCGGCCTTGATGTCCTCGGTGGGGACGGTGACCTCCTTGCCGTCCCTACGCACCACGGCGGACTCCGGCGCCAGCGCCAGCAGGGCGGTGATGGCTCCGGTCGTCTTGCCCTTGGAGCGCTCCTCCAGGTACTTACCTACCGTCACCAGCGCCAATATCATGCCCGCCGACTCGAAGTACAGGTCCGGCATACCCGTGACCTTTCCCGCCGCCAGCAGGCCCATCTCGATCAGGCTGTACACCAGCCCCGCCGCCGCGCCCAGCGCCACCAGCGAGTCCATATTGGGCGCACCCTTGAACAGCCGGGAAAATCCCACGGTGAAATAACTGCGGTTCAAAATCAGTATGGGCACCGTCAGCGCCAGCAGCACAAAGGCCGACAGCAAGGGCTGTGTGTGCATGAACATGGGCACCGGCAGTCCCATCATGTGCCCCATGCTCAGGTAAAACAGCGGCACCAGACACACCACCGACCACAGCAGCCGGCGGCCCATGGCCTTTACCGCCGCGTCCTGCTCCGCGTGCAGGTCCCGCCGGGCCTCGCTCTCCGGCGCCGCGCCGTAGCCCGCCGCCGTCACGGCGGCCACAATGGCGGCGGGGTCCACATTTTCGTCCCTGTCGCACACCAGGGAGCCCAGCATCAGATTTACCGACGCGCTGTGTACGCCGGGCACCGAAGCCGCGGCCCTTTCCACATGGGCGGCGCAGGCGGCGCAGGTCATGCCGGTGATGACGAATTTCTCTGTCATACTGCCATCTCCTTATTTCATCAGCTTTTGCAGCGTGGTCACCAGCTCGTCGATGACCTCGTCGTCCCCCTGTCGGATACCATCCGCCACGCAGGTGCGGATGTGGGTAGCCAGCAGCTCTTTACTAAAGCTGTTCAGTGCCGCGCCCACGGCGGATACCTGTATCAGAATGTCGGGACAGTAGGCGTCCTTCTGCAGCATCTCCTGCAGGCCCCGCACCTGCCCTTCAATGCGGCACAGGCGGTTCAGGAGTTTTTTCTGCTCCTCTGGCGTGCGGTGCTTGGTCTTTCCCTGGCAGCAGCAACAAGTATTTTCCACAGTCGTATACCTCCTGGGGGTATTTTGATCACGGTCGCATTATATACCCCCACCGGGTATTTGTCAACGTTTTTCTTTGGGCCGCACCAGCAGCGCCGCCAACAGGGAAAACACCACCGCCGCGGCGATTCCGCCGGAGGTGGCGGTCAATCCGCCGGTGAGCACACCCAGCAGGCCCTCCTCCGCCACAGCCTTGGCCACACCCTTTGCCAGGGAGTAGCCAAAGCCCGTCAGGGGCACGGTGGCCCCGGCGCCGCCCCAGTCCACGATATATTGATACACACCCACAGCCTGCAGCAGCACACCTGCCACCACATAGCCCGTCAGAATACGGGCCGGGGTCAGGCTTGTCTTGTCCAGAATGATCTGGCCCACGGCGCACAGCAGCCCGCCGCAGAGAAAGGCATTGAGATACTCCATCACGCATCCTCCTTCGTCCGGTCCAGCACCACCGCGTGGCAGATGCCCGGTATGCTCTCCCCTTGAAATGAACTGGTGGGGCTCAGCAGCGCCCCGGTGGGGGCGAACAGCACCCGCCGCCACCGGCCCCGGCGCATCTCCGGCAGCAGATAGCCGCAGAGCACCGCCGCAGAGCAGCCGCATCCGCTGCCGCCGGCGTGCATATCCTGTCTCTTCCGGTCATAGAGCACCAGTCCGCAGTCAGTGTAATTCTCCAGCGCCACGCCTTCCCGGGCGAACAGCTCCAGCACGATGCGGCTGCCCACATCGCCCAGGTCGCCGGTGAGGATCAGGTCATAGTCCCCGGGTACGGTGCCGGTGTCCCGGAACACTGCCTGCAGGGTGTCGAAGGCCGCCGGTGCCATGGCCGCGCCCATGTTGGTCATGTCCGTCACACCCAGATCCACGATGCGTCCCCGGGTCACATGGGTGATATACGGTCCCTCCGCCTGGGCCCCCAGAATGCAGCACCCCGCCGCCGTGGCCGTCCACTGGGCAGTAGGAGAACGCTGGCTGCCGTAGGGCAGAGGCATCCGATACTGCCTCTCCGCCGTGCAGAAGTGGGAGGAGGTCTGCGCCGCCGCCATACGGACCGCGCCGGAGGCCACGGCCATAGCGGCCAGCGACAGTGTCTCCCCCATAGTAGAGCAGGCCCCATATACCCCATAGAAGGGAATATTGAAATCCCGCAGGGCAAACGTGGCCCCAATGTTCTGGTTCAGCAGATCCCCGGCGAAGGCGCAGTCCACGTCCTCCGCCGCCAACCCGCCCTTTTGCAGGGCCAGACGCAGGGCATCCGCCTGCATCTGTGCCTCGCCCTGTTCCCAGGTCTTTTTCCCACAGAAGGCGTCCGTCCCCACAGCGTCGAAGCAGCCGCCCAGCGGCCCCTCGCCCTCCAGCTTTCCCGCCACCGCCGCAAAGCTGACCACTCCCGGCGGCTGCAAAAACCGGCAGGTCTGCCGGCTCAAGCGTTTTACGTCCATGATACGCACCTCGCAAACATAGCATTGGCCGTAGTGTGCACCATTTACGGGAAAATATGAAAGCGCCGTCCCTCGGGACGGCGCTTTCGCAGATCTTCAAAACACCAGCTGCACCAGCAGCATATAGCAGACGGTGCCTGCCAGAATGGACAGCAGCGTGTTCCGCCGCCACAGGTGCAGCCCGGCTGTCACCGCCACGGCGATGGCCTCCGGAATGCCGTGGCTGCCGCCCAGCAGATCAATGCTCCGCAGGCTGTATACCACCAGCAGGCCCATCATGGCCGGCGGCAGCAGCCTGCCCAGGTCCTCCACCACCTTCGGCAGCTTCTTGTCCCCAGAGAACAGCAGGAACGGCGTCCATCGGGTGATCTGGGTGGCCAGCGCCACCATCGCCACGATGATCAGGGAATGTATCGTGTCTAGGCGCATAGCTTCCTCCTTCCCAGCAGCAGGACCGCCAGGGTCAGCACCATGGCCGGGATGACCATGTTGTCCGCGCCGAAAACGGCCAGACCCGCCACAGCGCACACCAGACCGGCAGCGCCGGGGGCGCGGTTCTCTTTCTTGACGACCTGCTCGATGAACAGCACCACGAACAGCGCCGTCAGGGCAAAGTCGATGCCGGTGATGTCAAAGGTGATGAGCCCACCCAGCAGGCCACCCAGCATGGAGAACGCCACCCAGTACAGCCAGGTCAGGAAGCTCATGGCAAAGTAGAACAGCGTCGGGTCCGTGTCCTCCGGCGGCTCCACCGAGGAGGAGAGGGAAAAGTTCTCGTCACTGAGGGTATAGATCATAAAATACCGCAGCCTGCCCAGTCCCCGGTACTTGGGCAGCAGCGCCAGCGAGAAAAACAGGTGCCGGGCGTTGACCATCAGGCTCAGCACAAAGGCCTGCAGGGGATCAAAAGCCGTGGTCAGCAGTGTGATCGCCACATACTGCATACTGCCACAGAAGGCAAAGGCACTGACAAAGCCCGCCCACAGAAAGCCGTAACCCTTGGAGGCCATCAGCACGCCGTAGGCCATGCCTACGGCCAGATAGCCGGTCATAATGGGGATGGTATGGGGAAACGCCGCCTTCACCGCCGCGGCAAAGCTCCTGTTCTGCACGGTATCACATCCTTTGAAGCGTGGGATAACGGCGCCATTATAATGTAAAACTCTTTTTCCCGCAATACTGGAAAACAGCGAATAAATGGTATATAATACAGGAACTTGTTGTGACTTTTGGTTGACAAAGGAGCGTATGTCATGGAAGAAATGCGTAGCTTTGGATATATCTGTCCGGCCTGCGGCAAGGCCGTGCTGCACAGCCGCAGCGTTTTCGCCCTGAACGCCGCCGCGGCGCGGATGGAATGTGAATGCGGCAAAGAAGCTCTGACCGCTGAGACGGACGGCCTGCGCTTCCGGCTTCAGGTGCCCTGCGGCGTGTGCGGTGGGCACCACCAGGCGGAGTGCGACGCCGGTGCGCTGCTGCACGGCCGGGGCATCGGCCTGGCCTGTCCGGCAAAGCAGGAACTATGCTGCTACATCGGCGAGGAGGCCCAGGTGCGAAAGGCCATGGAGGGTCTGGCCCTGCGGGTGGCCAAGGAAAAAGCGTCCCCCGATGAGGCCTTCACCGACAACGTCATCATGTACGAGGTGCTGTCCGAGCTGAAGGATATCGCCGCCCGGGGCGGTATCGCCTGCGCCTGCGGCAGCCACGAATACACCATGCAGGTGCGCCGCGGCGCGGTGGACCTGACCTGTGCCAAATGCGGGGGACGCCTGCGCCTGCCCGCCGCCACCGACAGCGACCTGGATGATCTGTGCTGCCGCATGACGCTGACCATCCCGGGGAGGTAACATGGGCGCTGTCTTCTGTTTTCTGCTGTTTCTGGCCGCAGTGGGTCTCTGCATCCTTTTGGGCCAGTCCCTGATCCTTGCGATATGGGTGGGCATAGCAGCCTTCGCCGCCCTGGGCCTGCGCCGCGGGATGACCGTGTGGGCCATGTGGGACGCCGCTTGGGCGCAGGGCCGCAAAATGTGCTGCGTGATCGTGATCTACATGCTCATCGGCGCCATCACCGCCCTGTGGCGCAGCGCCGGGACCATCGCCTTCTTCATCTATCACGGGCTGCGCATCATCACGCCGCAGCTGTTCCTGCTGGTGACGTTCCTGCTGACCAGCTTCATCTCCTACGCCCTGGGCACGTCTTTCGGCGTGGTGGGCACCCTGGGCGTGATCCTGATGGCCCTGGCCCGCTCCGGCGGCGTCAGCGTGGCCATCACGGCGGGGACCATCGTGGCCGGCGCCTACTTCGGCGACCGCTGCTCGCCGGCCTCCTCCAGCGCCACGCTGGTGGCCGCCGCCACCGATACCAAGCTCTATGACAACCTGCACATGATGCACCGCACCGGCTGGCTGCCCTATCTGGTCAGCCTCGCGGCCTACGCCGCCCTGTCCGTAACGCACCCGCTGGCCATGGTGGACAGCGGTGTGCTGGACCAGCTGTCCGGCACCTTCAGCCTCAGCTGGTGGACGGCCATCCCGGCGCTGCTGATCCTGATCCTGCCGCTGTGCAAGGTCCCCATCCGGCCCACCATGGCCGTCAGTGCGCTGACGGCGCTGCTGGTGACGGTGTTCGCCCAGGGCCGCGCTCTGCTGCCCACCCTGCGGGATGCGGTGCTGGGCTACCTCCCCGCCCCCGGCGCGCTGCACGACGTGCTCTCCGGCGGCGGCATGATGTCCATGGTCTCGGCCACCATCATGGCCGTCAGCGCCGGGCTGTACGCCGGGCTGCTGGGCGGCATGGGCGTGCTGAACAGCGCGGCGCATCTGGCCCAGCGCCTGGCCCGGAGAGCCGGGCGGTTCCCCGCCTGCGCGGCGATCTCCGTGGTGTGCAGCATGGTGTTCTGCAACCAGTCCACCTGCGCGGTGGTGTGCAACCAGCTGCTGGAGGACGACTACACCAAGCGCGGCCACGGCAGGGGCGAGATGGCCCTTGACATCGAGAACTCCGGCATCGTCCTCTCGCCGCTGATCCCCTGGAACATCTCCGTGTCCATCCCGCTGGCCATGCTGGGCGCGGACATGTCCGCCATCCCCTACGAGATACTGCTGTACGCCATCCCCCTGTGCTATTGGCTGACAAAGCGCCGGGTCTACCCGCCGAAAGGAGACGACTGCTATGATACGATTGCTGAGCCGCTGGTTCATTCCTGACCGGGACAACGTGTCCTCCCCCGCCGTCCGCCGCGCCTACGGCACCCTGTGCGGCGCTGTGGGCATCGCACTGAATATTCTGCTGTTCATCGGCAAATTCTTCGCCGGACAGCTGTCCGGTTCCATCGCCGTCACGGCGGACGCCTTCAACAACCTGTCCGACGCCGGCTCCTCGGCGGTGACGCTGCTGGGCTTCCGTCTGGCGGGCAAAAAGCCGGACACCGACCACCCCTTTGGCCACGGCCGCATCGAGTACATATCCGGCCTGATCGTAGCGGGCCTGATCCTGCTGATGGGCGTGGAGCTGGCCAAGTCCTCCTTTGACAAGATCCTCCATCCGGAGGCCGTCACCTTTTCCCTGATGGCTATCGCCATCATGGCCGCCTCCGTGTGCGTGAAGGTCTATATGTGGCTGTACAACCGGGCCGTCGGCCGGAAGATCAAGTCCGCCGCCATGGAGGCTACCGCCACGGACAGCCTTTCCGACACCGTCTCCACCCTGGCGGTGCTCCTTGCCATGCTCATCGGCAAATGGACCGGTCTGGCGGTGGACGGCTATGTGGGCCTGGTGGTGGCGCTGTTCATCCTGTTCTCCGCCTACAAGGCCGCAAAAGAGACCCTGTCCCCCCTGCTGGGACAGGCGCCCGACCCGGCGCTGGTGCAGCAGATACGGGATATCGTCCTCTCCAACGACACAGTGCTGGGCGTACACGATCTGGTGGTCCACGACTACGGCCCCGGCCGTCTGATGATCACCCTCCACGCGGAGGTCCCCGCCCACGGGGACATCATGGCCATGCACGATGTGATCGACAATATTGAAAAGGAACTGATGGAGAAGCTCCACTGCCACGCCGTCATCCACATGGACCCCATCGTCACCGACGGCTCCGTCACCGCACTGAAGGAACAGGTGGCCGCGCTGGTGAAGCAGGTGGATCCCGGTCTGACCATCCACGACTTCCGCGTGGTCCGGGGCACCACACACGATAACCTGATCTTCGACGCGGTGCTGCCTTTCTCCAGCAGCAAGACCCCGGCCCAGGCAGCGCAGGAGATACGCGCTCTGGTCCGCGCCATGGACGGCAATTACTACGCCGTGGTCACGGTGGAGCACAGCTACACGGACTAAGGGCAACACCGCACAGTGAAAGCTGCGGTGCTGCCCGAAAAAAACCGTGCGCCTGCGGCGCACGGATGAGAGCCCTTATTCCTATTCCCACGTCTGCCATATCTCCGGGCAATAGCCCACGGTGGCCTGCTTCCCGTTGCGGACAATGGGTGCGGCGAACAGCTCCGGGTATTCCAGCAGCTTTTCCTCCGCCGCCTGAGGCGTGATATAGGCCATGTACAGCGCCTCATACGCCCGGCAGTCCTTGTCCACCAGCGCGTCGAAGCTGCCCACGGCCGCCCGGATGGAACGGTACTCCCCCGGCGATACGCCCTTGCTCACAAGGTCGATGTACTGGTACTTGATGCGGCGCTCCTTGAACCAGCGCTCCGCCTTTTTCGTGTCGAAGGACTTGCTTTTTCCGAAGATCTGAATATTCATAGCGTATGCTCCTTACAAAAGAAATGGAGGGACAGTATGGACGACACCATCCGCAGACTGAAAGAACTGACAGACGCCAGTGACAACATCGTGTTTTTCGGCGGCGCCGGCGTATCCACCGAGTCCGGGATACCGGACTTCCGCAGTGTGGACGGCCTGTATCACCAGAAATTCAAATACCCGCCGGAGACCATGCTCAGCCACACATTTTACGAGACGCACACCGAGGAATTCTACGACTTCTACCGGGCCAAAATGCTGGCCCTGGACGCCCAGCCCAACGCCGCCCACCGCAAGCTGGCGGAATGGGAGCGGCAGGGGAAGCTGAAGGCCGTCATCACCCAGAACATCGACGGCCTGCACCAGAAGGCCGGCAGCCAGGAGGTCCTTGAGCTCCACGGCAGCGTGCTGCGGAACCACTGTACCCGCTGCGGGAAATTCTACGGTGTGGAGCGCATCGCGGAGAGCCGCGGCATTCCCCGCTGCACCTGCGGCGGCATCATTAAGCCGGACGTGGTGCTGTATGAGGAGTCCCTGGATGAGGACGTGATGGCCCGCGCCATCCACTATATCCGGCAGGCAGACGTGCTCATCATCGGCGGCACGTCGCTGGTGGTCTATCCCGCCGCCGGGCTGATACAGTACTACCGCGGCCATAAGCTGGCGGTCATCAACAAGGGCGGGGCCGGCAGCGGCCTGGGCGCCGCCGTCACCATCGACGGCCCTATCGGCCAGGTCATGGCCCAATTATAACACGCAGCGCCCCGACACGCAAGCCGGGGCGCTGCGTGCTATTGCGAACGCCGTGCCGATGTGCTATACTATATGTTCAAAAAAACACCGAGTGAGGCATAGCATGACCACGAAAGATTATCAGACCCGCAGCCCCCTGCGGATATTCCTCTCCTACTTCAAACCCCACCGGCGGCTCTTCGCCCTGGACCTGTCCTGCGCGTTCCTCATCGCCTGCATCGACCTGGCGTTCCCGCTGGTGTCCCGCGCCGCCATGTATACCTGGCTGCCCCAGCGGCAGTTCCGGGTATTCTTCATCGTCATGGCGGTGGTGGTGGCCGCCTATGTGCTGCGCTCGGCGCTGTACTTCGTGGTGGCCTACTGGGGCCACACCTTCGGCATCCGCGTGGAGGCGGATATCCGCCGCGATCTGTACCGCCACATCCAGGAGCTGGGCTTCGACTTCTACGACCGCAACCGCACCGGCCAGCTGATGAGCCGCCTGACCAGTGACCTGTTTGAACTGACGGAGCTGGCCCACCACGGGCCGGAGGATCTGTTCATCTCCCTGGTGACCATCGTGGGCGCGCTGGCGGTGATGTTCACCCTGCGCTGGGAGCTGGCACTGGTGCTGCTGGTGCTGCTGCCTGTCCTGCTGACCATGGCCCTGCGCCGCCGCCGGCAGATGAGCGCCGCCTCCCAGGCTGCCAAGGTCAAGACCGGCACCATCAACGCCGCCATTGAGTCCGGCCTGTCCGGCGTGCGGACCACCAAGGCCTTTGCCAACGAAGAAGCCCAGCAGCAGCGGTTCGACGAGGCCAACGAGGTGTTCAAGACCGCCAAGCGCGGCTTTCACAAGGAGATGGGCCGCTTCAACGCGGTGATGGAGTTCTGCACCGGCATATTGCCGGTGGCGGTGATCGCCGTGGGCGGCTGGCTCATCATGGGGGAGAAAATGGACTATGTGGATCTGATCACCTTCTCCCTATACGTCACCGCCTTCGTCAGTCCCATCCGCAAGCTGGCCAACTTCGCCGAGATGTTCTCCAACGGCTTCGCGGGCCTGCACCGCTTCATTGAGCTGATGGCCACCGAGCCGTCTATCCAGGACGCCCCCGACGCGCGGCCCCTCGAACATGTACAGGGCCGCGTGGACGTGAACGACGTCTCCTTCGCCTACGGCGAAAAGGCCGAGGTGCTGCACAACGTGACGCTGCACATCCCCGCCGGCGAGACGGTGGCCCTGGTGGGGCCCTCCGGCGGCGGCAAGACTACCCTGTGCCAGCTGCTGCCCCGGTTCTACGACGTGGACAGCGGCAGCATCACCGTCGACGGCCGCGATGTCCGCGCCGTCACCCAGCGCTCCCTGCGCCGGGCCATCGGCATCGTGCAGCAGGACGTGTTCCTGTTTGCCGACACCATCCGCGAGAATATTCGCTATGGCCGCCCCGACGCCACCGACGCTGAGGTAGAGCAGGCGGCGCGGCAGGCGGAGATCTACGACGATATCTGCGCCATGCCCGACGGGTTCGACACCTATGTGGGCGAGCGGGGCGCGCTGCTCTCCGGCGGGCAGAAGCAGCGGGTGGCCATCGCCCGGGTGTTTCTGAAGGCCCCGCCCATTCTGATACTGGATGAGGCCACCTCCGCGCTGGACAGCGTGACGGAAGCCCGCATTCAGGGCGCCTTTGACCGTTTGGCCCGAGGCCGCACGACACTGATCATCGCCCACCGGCTGTCCACCATTCGTTCGGCCGACCGGATACTGGTGATACAGGACGGCGTCGTCGCCGAACAGGGCTCCCACCAGGAACTCCTGGCGAAGAACGGCGTGTACGCCACACTGTACCGCACGCAGAATTTGGGGGCATAACATGGACAGACGTGAACTGCTGGACAGAGCCGCCCACAGCCCGGAGGAACGGCTGCTGCTGAGCCGCGTGTGGGATAAGTGTGAGCAGTGCCGCACGCGGAGCATTCCCACGACCACAGGCTTTCTCTCCCCTGCGGAGCAGGCTGCAGCGCAGGGCTTTCTGGTGCTGCTGGGCGCGCGGGAGTCCGGCATTTTCTGGGGCGGCTATGACGGCGCGGAGCGCCGGCGGCTGGTGTTCCTGCCGGACTGGCTGGAGACGCCTGACGACCAGGTCGCGGCGGTACGGGCCGCGTGCCGCAGCGGCGGCGACCTGACCCACCGGGATTTTTTGGGCAGTTTGATGGCTCTGGGATTGACCCGGGAGAAGATAGGCGATATACTTGTGGAAAAGGGCGGCTGTCAGGTGCTGCTGGACCCGTCCATGACGGATTTCCTGCTGCAGAACTGGGACAGCGCCGGCCGGGAGAAGCTCACCGTAACACCGCTGCCGCTTTCGGCGCTGGCGGTCCCCCATGCGGCGGTGAAGGAACTGCGGGACACCGTCTCCTCCCTGCGGCTGGACAACGTGCTGGCGGCGGGATTTTCTCTCAGCCGGGGCCGGGCGGCGGAGGCCGTGGAAAAGGGGTCCGTACAGGTGAACTACGTCACCTGTGTGAAGCCGGACAAGCCCGTGTCGGCGGGGGATACCATCACCTGCCGCGGTCTGGGAAAATGCGTATTGGACAGCGTGGGCGCTCCCACGAAAAAGGGCCGCCTGCCGGTGGACATACGGCGATACATATAAGGGAGAAACAGCTATGGACGAGAAGAAGATAGCACGCATCAACGAGCTGGCCCGCAAGGCCAAGGCCGAGGGGCTGACAGACGCGGAGATCGAGGAGCGCGCTGCACTGCGGCAGGAGTACCTGAACGCGGTAATGGCCAATGCCCGCAGCGTGCTGGAGAATACCTATATTGTGGACGAAAAGGGCAACAAGCGAAAGCTGCGGGGAAAGGGAGAAGGGGAAGCATGAGCTACGAATACGACGAGAACAACGGTCTTCAGCCGAAGCCGCCGAAAAAGAACAATAACGACCTGGGGTCGTGGATATTCATCGCGGTGATGTTTGCCGTGGCCTGGCCTGTGGGCCTGATCCTGCTGCTGAGCAAGCTCAGCGAGGGCGGCGGCAGGAAAATGCGCCAGCAGGCGCGGGATGCGTGGCAGCGGACGGCGGCGGGCAGCGCCGAGGCGAAGCCTGCGCCTCCGCGGCGAAGAACACCGTCCGCAAGGTCACGGAGACGCCGAACTACTCCGACAAGGGCGCCAAAACCATGAAGATCATCGGCGCGGTGCTGGGTATTCTGGGCTGCGTGGCTATGCTCAGTGCCGTCAGCGACAACCTGTCCTACGCCTACCACTACAACGAGTGGTGGTACTTTGCCCGGCAGCTGTTCTATCCCCTGGGCATGATGGCCGGCGGCGCATCCCTGCTGCTGGGCAGCGGCGCCATGAAGCGCCGCCAGCGGCGCTTTGCGCACCGTCGGGCAGAAGCAGGCCGTGCCCCTGGACTATCTGGCCCGGGCCGCCGACGTGTCCCGCCGCCGGGTGGAGAAGGACGTGAACCTGATGCTGGAAAAGGGCCTCTGGGGTGACGAGGCCTATATCGACATGGGCAGCGGTATGCTCTTCAAGTCCCAGGCCGCCGCCACGGCGTACTTTGATGCCGCCCACCGCGCCAAGGCGGAGCAGGGTCAGCCCGCACAGGCCGCGCCCGCGCCGGCGGGCTACGCCGCCATCCTGGCCCAGATCCGCGAGCTGAACGACCGCATCGCCGACGAGGCCATCAGCGCCAAGCTGGACCGCATGGAGCAGGTGTCCAGCCGTATTTTCAAACTCATTGAAGAGGACGAGGCCAAGCGTGACGCCGCCGGCACGTTCCTGAACTACTACCTGCCCACCACCCTGAAGCTGCTGGAAAACTACGCCAGCTTCGAGGAGGCCGGCGTCAGCGGCGAGAACCTGAGCCAGGCCAAGGCCAAGATCGAAAAGACCATGGACAGCATTGTGGCGGGCTTCGAGCACCAGCTGGACGAGCTGTACCGCACCGATGCCATGGATATCGACAGCGATATCCGGGTGATGGAGACCATGCTGCGCCGGGACACCGCCAGCGTGGCGGACGACTTCGGCCTGAACGGCAGCAGCGCCGTGCAGCAGCGGGATGAGTAAACGAAAAGGGAAACGCAGCGCGCCTGCGTTTCCCTTTTGTGCTTGCGGCCCTTTTCCGCCCCCGCCGCGGCACAAAAAGCGCCTTGTTTGTTGACGGGACGGGAAAAATGGGGTACAATGTCGGTAACGTTACCAGCGACCTGTTTCGCGTCCTTTGTCGGAACAGGCGTGCTACCATAGAGCAGACGAGCAGAGTGAGAGAAAAGGAGCTGAGCACATGACGCGGCACCCGGCCCACGACATCTACACCTACCTTGGCGCGCACCCGGCGGAGCAGGGCTTCACCTTCCGCGTGTGGGCGCCCAACGCCCGCGCCGTAGCGCTGGCCGGGGACTTCAACGGCTGGCAGCCCCGGCCCATGACCCGGCTGGATACCGGCGTGTGGGAAACGGCGGCGGAAAACGCCAAGGTCTACGACGCCTACAAGTATGTGGTCACCGGCGCGGACGGCCGGGTGGTCTGGAAGGCCGATCCCTGTGCCTTCCATGCGGCCACCCGTCCCGGGACAGACAGCAAGGTCTACGACCTGTCCGGATACCAGTGGCGGGACGATGACTGGCGGCGGCAGCGGCTGGAAAAGCCGCCGGTG
>OLOB01001039.1_pt1 | contig 19153 bp, 16 predicted proteins | sample 1671911 | NCBI WGS metagenome assembly OLOB01 (sample SAMEA3136625, study PRJEB25190) | human gut metagenome | biome: human gut; feature: human-associated habitat; material: faeces | place: Austria | collected 2013
TTGTCATCGGGATTACAAGCTGGTGCAGTATTGCAAAGGTTGTCCGGACAGAGGTACGGCAGCTCCGCAAAAGCGAATACATTGTTGCCTCAAAGTGTATGGGAGGATCATTTTTCCATATTCTCATCCGGCATCTCGGACCGAATTTTATCTCGGCGATCATGTTTATGGTTGTGATGAATATGCGTTCGGCCATTGTTACGGAGTCCACATTAAGCTTTATGGGCATGGGACTGCCGCTGGAAGTGATTTCCTGGGGAAGTCTGTTGTCATTGTCTGATAAAGCATTGATGACGAAAGCCTGGTGGATCATCATGATCCCTGGTTTGTTTTTGATTGTTGTCCTGTTTTGCCTGACCAATATCGGTAATTGGCTGCGAACAAGCGTCAGTCAGAAAGAGAGTAATCTGTAGTCTGCCTCTGGTTTTTATGTTTAATGACTCTATGTTAACAGTCCGGAGAAATTGATCTGACAAATACAATTGACAATACAAGTGTGACTCTGTTTACAGACAATGAAGCCTACAATGTCTCATCCATTATCAGTCCGCGTGTCAATGTGGCGTATATGAATCAGGCGGAGACGAGTCTGCTTCATGATCTTGAACTGCGCAAAGCTGTTTCCTATGCGGTCAACAGAGACGCCTATGCCGATCTGATCGGGGGAAGTGCCGCACACAGCGCCTACTCAGATTCCACACCGTTTGGCAATGATACGATCATAGCCTATAATTCTGCACCGACAGGTGATCCGCAAATCTGGCTTGAAACACGCCATGTGCGCGGCGAAGGGATGGCGATGATTTTTCAGAGCGCCGGAGATTATCTGAATCCGAGACGGAAAGTCTGTGATCAGTATGTGGAGACACTGCGATGTCATCAGAAAATCTCAAAGAAAGAGGGCTATGAGGCTGCAAAGCTGACTCGAATTTGATACAAAAGTTTATCCGTTTAAAGTGATAATTTATCAAAAATAGGGTTGACATTCTGAAATTATATGCTAAAATTAAATCAAACTTTTGAGACGGAGATAACGTTCACATAAGCACCATACAGAGAGCAGGAGGAGCTGAGAACCTGTGGAAACGCTGGTGAGCAAATGGACCGTTGAGGGCCAGGGGAAAGGCATTGAATATGATGCGGAGTATCTGAGGACGTAGACCGGCGTTAACGGTAGAGAATGTGTTGGCATTTTCATGATGAGTGGATTTTATAATCAATAAAGGTGGTACCGCAGATATATCTGTCCTTTGTATAGGGCGGATTTTTTTGTTTTATGGGAACTTTTCCCGAGGCGCCAACTGCAAATGATTTGCAGATAAAACAATCTGTGTGTTCTGACTGTGAAGCAAACTCCTCATAGAAAAGCCTGTATTTTAAGGAAAGATTGAAAGAGAGGTAATTTTCATGAAAAAGTTATTATCAGCAGTATGTATTTTGGCGATGACAGCAATGACACTGGCAGGTTGTGGTTCTTCTTCCACACAGGAGACGAAGGAGGCGACGACAGAAGCAGCCGTTTCCGAGGCAGCATCTGAAGCATCAGAGGCGCTTGATTCCGAAGGCGCGAAGGCCGATGGCAGTTATACAGTAGGTATCATCCAGTTGATTGAGAATGGCGCATTTAACGACATGCGTGAAGGCTTTATTGAAGAACTTCAGGCAAAAGGCTATACAGAAGATAAACTGACAGTGGATTACAAGTGTGCACAGGGTGATGCAACCAACCTTCAGACAATTGCTCAGTCTATGGCAGACGGCGATTATGATCTGGTTTGTACAATTGCTACACCGGCCACACAGGCAATGGTCAATCTTGAGACCGATACACCGGTTGTATTTTCCGCAGTGTCTGATCCTGTAGGAAGCGGTCTTGTAGAGGATCTGGATGCACCTGGAGCAAACATTACAGGTACAAGCGATTATCTGGATACAGCATCCATCATGAAACTGATCCAGGCAGTGAACCCGGATGTAAAGAAAATCGGACTTTTATACGATATCGGACAGGATTCTTCTACAACAGCCATCCAGGAAGCCAAGGATTATCTGGATAAAGAAGGCATCGAATATGTAGAGCGTACAGGTACCACAACAGATGAGGTACAGCTTGCAGCAGATGCACTGGTGGCAGATGGCGTAGATGCAGTATTCACACCAACTGACAACACAATTATGACAGCAGAGCTTTCTATCTATGAGAAATTCATTGATGCAGGTATCCCACAGTATACAGGAGCTGACTCCTTTGCACTAAATGGTGCATTTGTCGGATATGGTGTTGATTATGCAAACCTTGGACAGAAGACAGCAGATATGATCGCAGACATCCTTATGAATGATGCAGATCCTGCAACAACATCTGTTGAAACTTTTGATAATGGTACTGCAACAGTAAACACAGAAACCTGCGAGGGACTTGGACTTGATCTTGAAACTGTTAAAAAAGATTTCGAGCCGTTATGCACACAGGTAAATGAGATCGTTACAGCAGAGAGCTTTGATGATGTAGAGAAATAATAAGGATATTCGGACAGCATTTTGAATAAATTCAGAATAAGTTCTGGGTTTATGGAATCCATTGTGCCGGTTGAAAAGACTGATATATTTTCTGGATTAAAATGAACAGCAGCAGATATTTTCTGTTGCTGTTCATTGAATGTAATAAAATAAATACAAACTGGAGGAAATCATCGTGACTATTGCGACTATACTCTCTCTTGGAGAGACCGCACTGAAACTTGGCCTGATCTGTTCATTGACAGTTCTTGCCCTGTTTCTCAGTTATTCCATGCTGAATGTCTGTGACCTTTCCACTGATGGCTGTTTCACACTGGGAGCAGCAGTGGGAGCAGCAGTGGCAGTCAGCGGACATCCTTTTTTATCAATTTTTGCAGCTATGGCTGCAGGTATATGCTCGGGCTTTGTGACAGCCATACTTCAGACAAAGCTGGGTGTTGACAGTCTTCTTGCAGGAATTATCGTTAATACGGCTCTTTATTCTGTGAATATTGCAGTGATGGGAGGTTCCTCCCTGATCAATATGAACAGAACAGAGACGGTATTTTCCATGATGAAAGAAACATTGAAAAGTACACCGCTGAAAGGAAGAGGAGATATTGTAGTTGCTTTCATTGCAGTAGCCATTGTGATTGTCTTCCTTGTATTTTTCTTAAGGACAAGACTTGGTCTGGCGATCAGGGCAACAGGAAATAATGCAGATATGGTAAAATCCTCATCTATTAATCCGGTATTTACTACGATTGTAGGTCTCTGTGTTGCCAACTCCTTCACAGCACTTTCCGGATGTCTTCTGTCTCAGTCACAGAAATCTGTAGATATCAATATCGGACAGGGAATGGTTACCATCGCGCTGGCTTCCCTGCTGATCGGTGGTACGATTCTTGGCAGAGGTGGAATTTTCGTGAGAGCTGTTGGCATGGTACTTGGATCTTTTATTTTCCGTCTGGTATATACCGTCGCACTGAGATTCAATATGCCGGCATTTATGCTGAAACTGGTATCTTCTGTGATCGTTGTGCTGGCTATTTCAGGTCCATATTTGAAAAAACAGTGGCCGCAGATTAAGAGAAGAATGACTCACAGGAAGGGAGTACAGTGATTTATGCTGAAGATTGAACATATTTCCAAGACTTTTAATCCGGGTACGGTAAACGAGAAACAGGCCATCAGAGATTTATCCCTGAATCTGGAGAAGGGCGATTTTGCAACGATCATCGGTTCCAATGGAGCTGGTAAATCCACTCTGTTTAATGCAATCTGTGGAGATTTTCTTACAGATTCCGGTGTGATCATGCTGGATGGACAGGACATTACTTTTATGCCCCAGCATGTACGTGCAAAGACCATCGGTCGCCTGTATCAGGATCCTATGAGGGGAACTGCGCCTGGAATGACTATAGAAGAGAATCTGGCACTTGCAGCAGGGAAAGGCGGATGGCTTTCCCATGTGTCCAGACAGGAGAAAGAGCGATTCCATGAAGAGCTGAAACTTCTGGATATCGGACTTGAGAAACGTATGACTCAGCCGGTAGGACTTCTCTCCGGTGGACAGAGACAGGCGCTGACACTTCTCATGGCAACCATGAATCCGCCCAAGCTTCTGCTTCTGGATGAGCATACAGCAGCCCTTGACCCGGGCACAGCAGAGAAGGTACTGAATCTTACGAAACGAGTTGTAGAGGAACATCAGCTTACCTGTCTGATGATCACCCACAATATGCAGTCGGCCCTTGATCTGGGAAATCGTATTCTGATGATGGATTCCGGAGATATTGTGCTGGATATCCATGAAGAAGAAAAGAAAGGCCTGACAGTGGAAGGACTTCTGGAGAAGTTTAAGACAGGTGCCGGTAAGATGTTGGATAATGACCGTATTCTTCTTTCCGGAGAAAAGTAATTATAAAAATAACATGTAATTGTAAATGAAAGAACCATTATATACAGAGGTTATAGTTGTTGCCTGAAGCATACAGCCATGTTTTCTGATATAATGGTTCTTTTTGTCTGGTAGCGACTCTATTGCTTGCTGTAATTTGCAGAAGGTTCCTGCTCTGGTTTGAGTGTGATAAGTTTGCTCCCAACCGCTGCTGCGATGAATATCCAGATAAACATTTTAACCGGGAAGCAGAGGAAGAGAAGCATGGTTCCTGCCAGTGGCTTTTTCATGATTCCGCCCAGAAGTGACGCAGTAACGATTGCAGCTCCAAATACCACATGTCCCCCGTCTGGCCCGCAGGTCAGCATTGCCACGCCGTATCCCATACATACTCCGGCAAAGATGACAGGGAAGAAATGTCCTCCCTTTAAACCGAACTGAATACATAGATTTGTCAGCAGAAGTTTGAAAAACGCGATAGCAATAAGTGCCAGCGGAAGATAAGAGGTATAGGTTTTCATAAGTGTTCCCATCTGCTCTTCTCCGGAAAACATAAGTACAGGTAAGAATGAACCTGTGATTCCAAGACATAAACCTGCAAAAATTTCTCTGACAACTGCCGGGAATCTGCTGGAAATATTTCCGGTCAGTTTGTGTGTTGCCTGATAGAAGTATGCCAGGATAAGACCGCACAAAATATACAGAATCATAAGCAGATAGTCTTTTCTCTGGATTTCCACCATATCAAAGGATGGAAATCCGGAAAGCCCTGCACCAAAAAGTGCAGATAAACCTGCATAAATACCAGTGCCTGCAGCCAGCGCGATTCCGTAAATAAATAATTTGGAACCCTTTGTTAAGGCTGCAAGATCTTCCTCGGAGTTTTCTTCTACTTCGAAAATACCGAACAGAGGTGCGTGAAACAGCACACTCATGGAGACTGCGGCACCAATCTGCGAATAATTTCTGGTATTCTGTTTGGCAAACTTCAGATTGTCTCCGGCCCAGTAGCATAAACCTACGATAATACCGGTAAGTCCGGCTTCGGGACCTACACTGCTTCCTATGAGTAATGGCAGCAGTGCTGCCACCATCATTACAAGCATGTTTTTGTATTCGTATCTTTTTTCTGTTCTGACTTTTCCCATAACAGTTTCCAGATCTTCGGGATAGTCTCCGAATATTTTTCGGAAAATACCGATAATTGCCGCACCGGCTACACAGATAAGAATCGTATAATATGGAAAAGAAGTTTTTCCGGGAAGCCATTTCCACAGAAATTCAGTTCCCACTGCCATTATTTTCAGCAGGATCCATACCAGTGCACCGGCAACAGCACCAATGAGTGCACAGAACAGCCACAATTCAAGCTGATTTTTTAAAGATACGTTTTTGGGGCTTTTTGTGTTATTCATACAGTCATAACCTTTTTGTTAGTTTTCGGTCTTTCCGAAATTGATTCCAAGTACAATCATATTGATACCCTGCATCAAAACAGAAAAAGCGATCATATATCCTGCAGAGATCATGGTAAGTACAGGATGGGTAAATGAAATGATGCTGACAATTACGGATAAAACACCGCACACAATGCTCAGGATACCTTTTCCTTTAGATGTTTTATATACCTTTGCGCCGCCGGCAATCTGGAAAATACCATAAATCAGAATGATTGCACCGACCAGATAAGCAGCCATTACGTCTGTGATGAACCGCTGAATGCCGCTGAATAATAAGACAATACCCGCAAGTCCTTCCAGAACACCGAGAATACATGCTCCGATTTCTTTCTTTTCTTTGGATAAAGAAAGGATTACAAGTTCAATACCATTTACAAACAGAAGGATTCCCAGGATCCATCCGATTGCAAGAAAAGTTCTCATTGGTCTTACAAGAGTGTAGACTCCTAATAACAATGTTAAAACTCCGGTGATCAAAGTGAGGTATTTTAGTGCTTTATTATCTTTCATACTGTTAAGCTCCTTTCATATTGCAAGTGAAACCGTTTTATACTATACTTCAATTAATTTCAGGCAGTATATTATTTTATTGGAGGACAAGTGCATGAAAAGAATTAAAGTATTAGGCAATGTATTAAAACGGACTCGCGCAGATAAAATTATCATTGGTTTTATTGTGTTTATTTTTGCTATCGCAGCAGTGATCCAGCTGGTTGAACCGGACATTAACCGATACGGAGATGCATTGTGGTATTGCTATGCGGTGATCTCCACTGCCGGATTTGGCGATGTGGTTGCGGTTACTTTTATTGGAAAAATGTGTTCCGTTCTTCTGACAATCTATTCGCTTTTTGTAGTTGCCATCGCCACCGGGGTAGTGGTTAATTTCTACACCCAGATGGTAGAAATGCAGCGAAAAGAGACACTTGCCATGTTTATGGATCAGCTGGAAAGACTTCCTGAGCTTTCCAGAGAAGAATTGGAGAATATTTCCAGAAAAGTGCGCCAGTTTCGGTAGTTGTGGATCTTACTGATCTCTGGAAGAATGTTCTTTTTCCTGTTTGCTGCGTACCTGCGGGATCAGAGAAGCTGCCAGCTTTCCTTTTCCACGGTTTCGCAGATACAGAATACCGATGATAGAAAATACGACTGCGCCGATAAAGTTTACGATCAAATCTTTCATGGTATCAACAATACCAATATCAAGATAGCCTCCCAGATTCCAGGTCTCGCCGTTAACGGCCAGGGACTGAACATCTACATGGATCGGAACATTTGCACCGGTAGGATTCAGCTTCACAGAGTTGATGGCCGGTACGATCCAGTCCTTCTGCATATCCATTCCAAAAAACCAGTCCATGCTGAATTCAAAGAATTCCCACATAACACCAACAGTCATTGAAAAACAGAATGCAAAAAAAGCTACAAAATACGGTGACATTTTAATGGAAAACCTGTCGCTGCGGTTAAAAAGATCAATCAGTGCAAATCCGATGGCAGCCATCAGAAAACCGTTAGTAGTATGTAAAATGGTATCCCAGATAGGGATTTTTACATAAAAGGCATTGATTTCGCCAAGAATTTCTGCTGAAAAGATAAAGATCAGAATCACTGTCTCCAGTCCCGGTGGTATTGTGACGTTCAGTTTCCTGTCCAGAAACTGTGGAACCATAAAAAGGATCAATGTTAAGATTCCCAGAAACATATTGTGGTAATTTCCCAGGAAAAACTGACGTACAACAGATAAGATTACCAGGGCGGTAAGTACCATCTGGATCTTTGTTCTGTTCTTTTTCAAACCTGAATTAGCTTTCATTTTTCTTTTCCTCCTTCCTTATTTTATATCCTTATCCTCACTGTTTGTATTTTAACATAAGTGCATCCAAACAACAAGAATTATAGGATAATAAGCTGTTTCTGGGACTCGTGGCAGAATTTTCTGCCGGTTTTCAGACAAAGGAGTTTTTCATATAAATTGGAAGAAAAAACAGTTTCAGATAAAATCTGATTTCCTTCACTGTCCAAAAGATTTTGGGCGTCCGCAAGCTTGGTGATAAGAGGAATTCGGCTGTGCTGCTTGATCCGGCTTAGCAGTTCACTGCTTTCTTTGCGGAAACCAAGAACCCTGGCAAAGGGAATCTGTGTCGGTGCTGTGTGGATATTTAATATAATATGAAGCAATGCCCTCTGTATCCTTGTCTGAGTCAGCTCTCTGGTTTTTAAAACAGATACAGACTGGGAAAAGGACAACAGAAGATTTTGCTGATTTATGATCCGTCGGGCGAGATCCTCGGAAACATCCATATAGGAAGAAAGGCTTTCTACATTTTCTTTCATAAGGCAGTAAGAAAGAATAGAGTCCAGAGAATTTTCTGTGAGAAATTCACCGGAGTCCAGCGCCTTTTTGAAAACGTAAAAAGCATCTGGTGGAATCTGGGATGATAATATATTGGCAGTTTTGGTATCCGGATTCCTGACTGGATTATTTATGTCTGAGCTTGCCTCTGAATGGCCACCTCCCGGATTCTGAATAAGACTGCGTATAGCAGTTGCAGATGCAAAGAAATCAGTAGATGACTGTAAATCAGGGGAGGAGCTTGCTGAATCTCCTTCAGGGACAGTGGTTTCATGATAGCCCATTCCTTCCCTGCGGATCGTGACAGGGCAGATCCGGCTGTTCAGACGGAGAAGTGCCTTGCAGTATTCGATCCCCAGAATATTATTCGGTGTATTCAGGATCTGTGTAACTTCATTTAACAGAGGAGTAAGGACTCCGTCAAAATCGTCACCATTGAAGTTGCGCGGATTCTTAAAATATTCTGTCAGTGCCTGACTTCTGGCAGCCGGAAAAGTCAGCCCTTCGCTTAAAAAGCTTTTCAGTAGCTTTTTATATTCTTCAGGTTCTTCTACAAGGATCTCAGCCAGTTCTTTCAGTGCGCTGATCTCCCCGGATTCACTTCCAAAGCAGAGCATATCAACAACGCCAAGACCGTCCAACAGGGAAACACCTCCCATTGCGAAGGCTTCCGCACTTGCAGTAGAGATGGATACCGGCATTTCAAGTACAAGGTCAGCGCCGCACCGCAGAGCCATTTCTGCACGTGCATGTTTTGAGATAAGAGCAGGGGTGCCGCGCTGCACATAATCTCCGCTCATGGCAACGATAACGTAGTCTGCTTTTAGCTTTTCTTTTGTATACCGGATCTGATATTCATGTCCTTTGTGAAAAGGATTATATTCTGCAATAATTCCTGCTGTTTTCATAAATTTACACAGATGCTCCTTTCTGAAATTCTGTAGAGTTCTCTCTTTTTTACCATATTGCATCTTAAAAAATACTTTTTTATGTCATATTCTACCATTCAGATGCTTGAAATACAAGGCTTCAGGAGTTATAATGAAAACAGCGCAGAAAACAGATTACAGTTCACTGTATATATCCGGTGAATGGTAATGATATCTGGTATACAGATATTGTGATATCAGAACTGCTATATGAAAGGAGCCATTTTAATCATGGGATTTATTGACACACTCAAAGAAAGAGCAAAAGCAAACGTAAAAACAATCGTACTTCCGGAGACAGAAGATAAGAGAACTCTGGCAGCTACAGAGAAAATTTTAAAAGAAGGAATTGCAAAGGTTATCCTTGTTGGTAACGAAGAAGCTGTTAAAAAGAGTGCAGCTGAAGACGGATATGACATTTCCGGCGCACAGATCGTAGATCCTGCTACATCAGAGAAAACACAGGGATACATTGACAAGTTAGTAGAATTAAGACAGAAAAAAGGCATGACACCGGATCAGGCTAAAGAGATTCTTCTTAACCAGTATCTGTACTATGGTGTAATGATGGTAAAAATGGGCGATGCAGACGGTATGGTATCCGGTGCATGTCACTCTACAGCTGATACATTAAGACCATGTCTTCAGATCCTGAAAACAAAACCAGGTACAAAACTTGTATCCGCATTCTTCTTAATGGTAGTTCCGAACTGCGAATATGGCGCAAACGGCGCATTTGTATTTGCTGATTCCGGTCTGAACCAGAACCCGACTTCAGAAGAGCTTGCAGCAATCGCAGCATCTTCTGCAGAATCCTTCGAACTTCTTGTTCAGGAGAAACCAATCGTTGCAATGCTTTCACACTCCACTAAAGGCAGTGCAAAACATGCTGACGTAGATAAAGTAGTAGAAGCTACAAAGATCGCAAAAGAGCAGAATCCGGAACTTGCACTTGACGGAGAATTCCAGCTTGATGCAGCTATCGTTCCAAGCGTAGGCGCATCCAAAGCTCCTGGAAGCGAAGTAGCTGGTAAAGCTAACGTACTTGTATTCCCAGACCTTGATGCAGGTAACATCGGATACAAACTTGTACAGCGTCTTGCAAAAGCAGAAGCTTACGGACCTGTAACCCAGGGTATCGCTAAACCTGTAAATGACCTGTCCCGTGGATGCTCTGCAGACGATATCGTTGGTGTGGTAGCTATCACAGCAGTACAGTGCCAGGCTGACGACAACAAATAAGATTTCAGTCAGACCGTAAAACGGACTGAGAATTATTTCATTGACTACATAATGTTAAAGGCATCGGAGGAGATATTTCTGATTCTGATGCCTTTGATATCATTACTCATATTTCCCTGGAAATGATGAGAATAATATTATAATATGAAAGGAAAAGCTGACAGAAATATTCGAAGACTTGTGTCAGGATTATGGACAGTATTCGAAATTTGCTGCCGGCAGAATATGAAAATGAACGTATTAGTAATCAACTGTGGAAGTTCATCCCTTAAATATCAGCTGATCAACTCTGATTCAGAAGCAGTTCTTGCAAAAGGTCTCTGCGAGAGAATCGGTATCGATGGAAGATTAGTATATCAGAAAACAGGCTGTGACAAAGAGATCACAGAAGCTGCAATGCCTACACATAAAGAAGCAATCCAGATGGTGCTGGATGCCCTCACAAATGATAAAACAGGCGCAATCGGAAGCCTGAAAGAAGTAAATGCTGTTGGACATCGTGTTGTACATGGTGGTGAGAAATTTGCCAAATCTGTAGTGATCACAGATGAAGTAATCTCAGCAGTAGAAGAATGCAATGACCTTGCACCACTTCATAACCCTGCAAACCTGATCGGTATCCGTGTATGCTCCGAGCTTATGCCGGGTGTACCTCAGGTAGCAGTATTCGATACAGCTTTCCATCAGACAATGCCTGCAAAAGCATATCTCTATGGTCTTCCGATCGAATATTACAAGAACTACAAAGTAAGAAGATATGGCTTCCACGGAACATCCCACAGCTTCGTTTCCAAACGTGCTGTTGAATTCCTTGGTCTTGACAAAGACAACTCCAAAGTTATCGTCTGCCACCTTGGAAACGGTTCTTCCATCAGTGCTGTAGTAAACGGACAGTGTGTAGACACAACAATGGGTCTTACTCCACTTGAAGGTGTTGTTATGGGAACACGTTCCGGTAACATCGACCCGGCTATCATGGAATTCATCGCTAAGAAAGAAAACCTTGATATCGCAGGTATGATGAACGTTCTTAATAAGAAATCCGGTCTTCTTGGATTATCCGGCGGATTATCCAGTGACTTCCGTGACCTGAACGATGCAGCTCAGAGCGGAAACGAAGATGCAGCTAACGCAATCGATGTTCTCTGCTATGGTATCGCTAAATTCGTTGGCGGATATGTTGCAGCTATGAACGGTGTAGATGCCATCGTATTTACAGCAGGTATCGGCGAGAATGCTATTCCTGTACGTGAGAAAGTTGTAAGCTATCTTGGATACCTTGGAGTTACACTTGACAAAGAAGCTAACGGAGTTCGCGGAGAAGAGATCGTTATCTCTACACCGGATTCCAAAGTTAAAGTTGCTGTAATTCCTACAAACGAAGAACTTGCAATCTGCAGAGAGACAGTAGCTCTGGTTTAATTTTCACAGATAATAAAGTGTCTGTTTTGTGTCCAAACGAGAGAAATATAACTGGATAAAAGTTATATTTATATAGAAGGGAAGGGTGCATCTGTCAGGAGCACCCTTCTTTGTGCCCGTAAGGCATGTGGAAATTACCTGATAATAATGCCGCCGGATGATAAAATACTTCGTAAAGGAATATTACTTGACAAAATGTGAAATTTTTCTAATTTATCGTTGACAAAAGTAGAGGCGGTATGTATAATAAAACAAGTGTGGATAGGAGAAAAGTATGCAGATACATTTATCAGATATTTCATCCAGTGAAGGAATGCGTATTCAGAAGACTGCAGAGTTTGGAATGGATACGATCACCTTTCAGTCAGGAAGCTTTCCGGTACTTGCAAAAGAACCCATAGAGCTTACGATCACGAATACAGGTGACAGAAATCTTGAAATCAGAGGAACAGGTAAGATTACCGTAGGTATTCCCTGTGACAGATGTCTGGAAGAGGTTTCAACAGAGATTCCTTTGGAGATTGAGCGAAAACTTGATATGAAGCTTACGGATGAAGACCGTGTGAATGATCTGGACGAAAGTTCTTATCTCACAGGTATGGACCTGGATGTGGACCAGCTGGTCTATCTTGAGGTACTGATGAGCTGGCCTTTGAAGGTTTTATGTAGAGAAGACTGCAAAGGAATCTGTAGCCAGTGCGGGAAAAACCTCAATGACGGTCCCTGTGGATGCGTCGAGGAACCTAAGGATCCCCGTATGGCAGCTATCAGTGATATATTTAGTAAATTTAAGGAGGTGTAACATAATGTCCATCTGTCCGAAGAATAAATCTTCCAAAGCAAGACGCGATAAGAGAAGAGCAAACTGGAAAATGAGCGCTCCGAACCTTGTAAAATGCAGCAAATGTGGCGAACTGATGATGCCGCACAGAGTATGCAAAGCTTGCGGAAGCTACAACAAAAAGGAAATCATTAAAGTTGAAGACTAATTTTTAATGGTTGCAAAGTATGGCAGGTTCTCCCGTCTGGGATGCCTGCTTTTTTGTGTATTATTTTATGGATGAGGAAAAAGTAATGAATGAGAAGGAGAAGGTAAATCAGATCACAGAAGGTGTGATCTGGAAACAGCTGCTGTTATTTTTCTTTCCTATTGTATTTGGAACATTTTTTCAGCAGATTTATAATACGGCAGATACTATTGTTGTCGGCCGTTTCGTAGGAAAACAGGCACTTGCTGCAGTTGGAGGTTCTGCCAGTCAGATCGCCAATCTGATCGTTGGCTTTTTTGTAGGGCTTTCTTCAGGGGCAGCAGTTGTGATCTCGCAGTTTTATGGGGCAAAAGATAAGAAGAATCTGAGTAAGGCACTGCATACAGCATTTGCATTCTCCATTGCAGCGGGAATTGTTCTTACTGTAGTGGGGATTTTTCTGACCAGACCTGCATTGCTACTTATGAAGACACCTGCAGATGTAGTAGAGGACTCTGCAGTGTATCTTCATATTTATTTTGGCGGAATGGTTTTTAACCTGGTTTATAATATGGGAGCAGCCATCCTGCGTGCAGTAGGAGACTCCAAAAGACCACTGTATGTTCTGATCATTACCTGTGTGCTGAACATTATTCTTGATCTGCTGTTTGTGGTTGCGTTTGGCATGGGTGTGACAGGAGTAGCTGTTGCTACAGTTACTTCTCAGGTGATCAGTGCGCTGATCGTAACAGTAATGCTTCTGAAAACCAGAGAGATATATGTGCTGAAGATCAATCAGATCCGTTTTGACAGAAGAATGCTGTTTTCAGTTCTGAGAATCGGTATTCCGGCAGGTCTGGAATCTGTAATGTATAATATTTCCAATATTGTGATACAGGTATTTGTAAATAATCTGGGAACTGACACAGTGGCGGCATGGGGAACTCTTGGGAAAATCGATGCTCTTTTCTGGATGGTGATCAATGCGTTCGCAATTTCCATTACTACCTTTGTGGGACAGAATTTCGGAGCCGGTAAATATCACCGTATGCGGAAAAGTGTGAGTGTCTGCATGATCATGAGTATGGCCAGTTCTGCGGTGCTGATCATTTTGATGTATTCATTTGCTCCCTGGATTTATCGTCTGTTTACCACGGACAGCGCAGTGGTTGTCCATGGTGTTCATATGAGTCGTTTTTTACTGCCGTCCTATTTCATTTATGTGATCATAGGAATCCTGTCCGGAGCGCTGAGGGGTACCGGGAAGGTTCTTGTGCCTATGCTTCTTACCTGCGGCGGTGTGTGTTCTTTGAGAATCCTGTGGCTTTTTACAGCCGGCCAGATATACCCGGGAATTAATACGATCATGCTCAGTTATCCGGTTTCATGGAGCATTACGGCAGTATTGTTTATTGTATATTATTTTATGAAATTTCCAGGAAAGAAAAAGGAGAATTAACCATTTTTCGGTACACCATTTTTCATGAAATAATGCAGTTTATCCTATGTCTGTTGCCGAAATCCGCCAGATAAGGTAAGCTAAGAACAAAGGAAATTGAGAATAAAGATAACGGATCGAGCAGTAATGTAAAATGAAAGTATGAAAAAAGCATGAGAAAACAGAAAATAACAGTTCTGATTTTAATGATAACTCTGTGCTTGACTGGCATATGGGGAATGAAAAAAAATACCACAGTATGGGGCGCGGTGATCCGGGTAAATGATGTGATCGTACCTCATGATATTCCTGCAGTAGCTGTAGAAATAAATAAAAGCAGCGAACTGATTACTGAGAAACTGTCTCGGGTTTTCTATACAGTTTATACAGACACAGATACACTGCATATTCCGGTGTTCTGGGATGTTTCGTCTGTAAATATGAAACTGGCAGGCGTTTACACAATGAAAGGTGTACTGAAGCTTCCGCCTGAGTATGCTTTTGATGAGAGTGAAAGTCTGCAGGTACAGACAACTGTTTCTGTGCAGTACCCGGACAAACCGGATATTAATATATATTACAGGCTGACTGCGGCAGGAATCTATATATTTCCCTGGTTGAAGCAGGAAAATTTTGACTCCATGGAAGCTTATCTGAAGAAAGAAAGCGGACAGTGGATCAACCTCACTGAGGAGGGCTTTGCTCTCTGTGAAGAGGAGGGCCTGTATGTATCTAACCAGAGTATGGTTGTGGGCAATACCTATTCTCTGTTGGTAACCTATGATAATGGAAGGAAGCAGACCAATACTCTGCGGTTTCAATACCAAAAAGACGGCAGTCTTAAAATTTACGGTTATCAGCACAGTTTGCTTGGAAACACACAGAAACCTGGGAAGATCATCTGCTCTTATGATACCGGAGATGAGAAATATCTCAGCAGATGTGCTGCCTATGCAGTAAAAACGGGGGGAAGCCTGAAGCAGATTGAGAAAGAATTGAAGGAGAATGTCAGACTGAGGGTCAGTACTGCTGAAACATTTGAAAATACAGCCGAGAATCCGGAACTGGTTCTGGAATCTTCCTGGGATCTGAGCCAGGTAAACAGGGAAAAACAAGGCGTGTACAAGGTAACCGGATCATTTGTGATCCCAGAGGGATATGAAGTATCTGACAGCCTGACGCTGCCAGAGGCATATGCATATCTTTCTGTACAGAAAAAAGGAGAACCACAGATTAATACCTACAGCATGCCGATGGTAGACCTGCTGGAATTTCCTATGCTGTTGGATGGATTTTCTGCAGAGGAACGCCGGAACATACAGGTTTACCTCTCTGAGAATGAGGGAAATTACCGGAAAATTGATGATGACCTGGTGGAAGTGACTTCTGATGGAATTCAGATTTATTACAGAGAGATATTAAAGAAAGGACAGAACTACCAGATCTGTGCTGTCTATGAGAAAGGGAGCACAGGAATTTATTCTTTTTCCTATAATGATGCGTTTATTGTCAATGAATACTGGCATGAGCGAAATTTTTCGGACAGAGAGGAAAAAGATCTTCCTGACATTGTGCAGAAAGCACCTGCTTCGTCAGAAGTAGTACAGGAAGAAAAGAAAGAGAATCTGAATACGGGAAGTGCCGGATATCATTATGGTGACTCTTACGGAACAGACAATAATACAGACGGACAGAATAGCAGCAGTAACAAAGCTTCTGATGCAAAATCTGCTGAAATATCGGATACAGAGAATTCCGTGACAGAGTTAAGCACCGACACCATTACTGCAGTCAGTGGAAAGAGAATGCTTCTTATGATCCAACAGAATGGAAGTGCAAGGTTTGAGAAACAGGGAATCTCTGTAACATTTTCTCCGGATACAGTGAACGGATGGAAGATCAATGCAGAGGATGAAATCCAGATAAGAATCGAGAAAACGTCAGAAACTGCATTTTCTCTGCGGATTTTTGTCAGAGGTGAGGAGGTAACAGAAGTTCCGGGAACAGTGGTGGAATTTCAGACATCTGTGTTTGACGGAATCCAGTTACCTGAAACAGTAAAAGCGGAGGATGTGCAGGGAAATCAATATGCAGTGAATTATCAGGAAAAACAAAATGTTCTCCGTATGGAGATCAACCAGACAGGGGATTATTTTTTGACAGATGGAAAGTCAGAAAGTATAGGAAATCAGACGGATGAAGAAAGCGTGGAAGCTGTTTCAGATGGAGAAGATATAGGTTTTACAGAAGAGCCAATGCCAGAGGAGGAAACGGAGCAAAAGACAGAGCAGAAAACAGAGAATTCCGCCAAACAGTTTCTGATGATAATACTTACATTACCGGCAGTATGTATCCTGGTGGCTGCCATTATTTTTGCAATTCGTAAAAAACGCAGATAAGCGACAGTGGAAAGGCAAACAAAGCACCTGAAAACAGAAGGAGGTGTCAGCAATGAAGAAGAACTGGAAATATTCATTACTACTTATAGTAGCTGTATTTGCATTGACTATGGGCATATTCTTTCTGTTTTACTGCTTTGATAACAAATATACGGCCAGGGGGGACCAGGCCATTCAGGGAATCCTCTATGTGCCTGATGATGATTCTGTGCATTATCTTGCCAGGGAATGGCAATATTTTCCGGGAAAGCTGCTTACACCTGAGATGCTGAAAAAGGATCCAGGATATTACAGTTGTTATATTTCGATCGGAGAACGTAATGAAATGGAACTGGGGAATAAAGAGGCTTCTACGTATGGATGTGGGACATACCGGATGTTTCTGATCCTGCCCGAAGAGGAAAAAATCTGGGCGATATCTATGGCGGAGGTTTTTTCCGCATACCGAATCTATATCAATGGAGAACTGGCCGGGGAAGTGGGGGATCCTGACGAAAAAACCTATATGGACCGGATCATGAACCGTGTTTTTACGTTTCAGGGATCCGGGGTTGTGGAGATTGTCATAGCAGTAGCAGACAAAAGCCATATCAGACCCGGAATCCAGGCTATTCCGGTTTTGGGATCTCCGGTTCGTGTAAGCATACAGAGAGGACTGCGGGTACTCGGAAGCGGCTGTGCCATTGCGTTCTGTATCTGTATCATGTTTGGGACTCTTATGGTACATGTCAGAACCAGGACAAAAGAATTTGCTATTTTTAATCTGGTCTGTCTCTGTGTGGCAGGATATTCGTTATGCTCCCTGGTACATAATTTTTTTCTTCTTCCCACAAAGCCCTGGTATGCCCTGGAAACTATGATCTATTATCTGATCCTTTCCTGCATGATCCGGCTTGAGGATTGTATTATAGGAAAAAAAAGGGGCATATATCTGTTTCTTTTGATCGATCTCTGGATCGTAGTAGCTTTCTTTCTGGAGATTTTTGCGGATATACTTCCTTCAGCCAGGCTTCTTTATGATGTTGTCTGGATCAGTGAGGCAGTCAAATGGGTGGCAGCGATCTATATGCTGCTCAATACTTTTGGAGAAACAGATTGCAGATATGGAAAGATCGTTTTGGTGGGAACAACGATTTATGCCTGTTCCCTTGTGGCAGATCGGATAGGGTATCTTTATGAGCCGATTTTGGGAGGAGGTTTCCCGGAGACAGGTGGGCTGATACTGACAGCTGCGTTTGGCTGTGTTCTGTGGAGAGACCTGTCAGAAGCATATAAGATCAGTCTGACTTATGAGGTATATAGTCATCAGACTGAACTTCGTCTCCTTGCCCAGAAAAATCATTACGACCGATTAAAAGAACAGATGGAAGAAACCAGCCGTGTCCGTCATGATATGCGTCAGCACCTTCGTGTTCTGTCTGCATTACTGGAACGTGAGCAGTATGGAGAAATGCAGAAATACCTTTGCCGGTATACCCGTGAATTCCAGGAACGTTTGACCTATCATTCTTACTGTAAAAATCAGGTTGCCGATGCGATCTTACATTATTATGAAGAACTATGCAGAAAAAACGGGATCGTTTTTCAGTGTCAGGTAGAGGCACCGGAAAAAACAGGGATCCAGGATACAGATTTTTGTCGTCTCTTTGGAAATCTTCTGGAAAATGCCATAGAAGCGGCACAGCTTTGTCCGAAAGGCAGTTCCAGATTTGTCCGTGTACAGATACGTACCAGAAATAATAAACTTCTTATAAAAGAAGAAAACAGCTGCACAGATCCCTTACGCAGAAATAAAACAGGATTTTTTTCAGGTAAGCATTCCGGACAGGGGATCGGAACTGCGTCGATCATGGAAATTGCGGCACGTTATGGAGGGTTTGCGGATTTTCAGTCTGAAAATGGCATTTTTAAAGCTGAGATATTTCTTCATCTGACGCAAAGAGATACTGAAGATAGGCTTTACGGATAGCAGAAGAGCCACGTTTCCGGATCTGGACGACCTCCCCGTTGTCCAGAAGAAAGCCTTCTTCAGAAGCTTCCTGTATACGGTCCATATTGACGACACAGCCACGGTAACAGGAGAGAAAATTGGGACAGTCCCGGATCTGCTCCTCAAATTTGTGAAAGGTAAGATAAGACCGGACCGGACCGGCGTCGGTATGAAGGCACACTGCATTTCGGAATGTATCTGCATATAAAACTGCGCAGAGGGACCCGGATGGGAACCCGGTCAGAAACGACTTCAATGTAACGGGATGCCAGTAAATGCCTGGATTGAAAGGAATCCAGAATGGAACAGAGTTTTTCTGGCTGAAATGGTTTCAGAAGATAATAGGAGGCTCCTACATCATAGCTTTCCACAGCGAAATCACTGCTGGTAGTGACAAAAACAAGGATGCAGTTATCGGACTGTCTTCGGATCCTGCGCGCAGCTTCCATACCTGTCATTCCGTCCATATAAATATCCAGGAACAGGATCTGAAATTTTCCGGGCTGATAATCTTCAAAAAATTCTTCTGCGCTGGAAAAATGACAGATTT
>OLOB01001040.1_pt1 | contig 19147 bp, 23 predicted proteins | sample 1671911 | NCBI WGS metagenome assembly OLOB01 (sample SAMEA3136625, study PRJEB25190) | human gut metagenome | biome: human gut; feature: human-associated habitat; material: faeces | place: Austria | collected 2013
GTGGTTTTTTGTTTCGTACGCTTTAGCGTACTCAACCAGGTCTAAAGACATAATTTAAAAGGCTATGCAGCTTAACATTGGTAAGCTACATAGCCTTTTAACATCTTCAATTATGAACGTAATCTTCTTCTTTGGCGTTCTTCTAATTCACGGTTATTATCGTAAATCTTGTCCCCAATTTCTTTAACAAGCTCAACGTTCTTCTTATATTCTGCTTGTGTCATATCAACATTTTCAAAACAATCTTGTACGTGTGATTTAATTTCTGCTTCCATTTTAACTGAGTAGTCTGTTAAGGAAACAAATACCTTACGTCCATCTTCACCTGTACGTTCACGAGTTACCCAACCATTTTTTTCCATACGTTTCAATAATGGTGTCAAAGTACCTGTATCTAGGCCTAAACGTTCACCTAATTCTTTGATCATCATTGGGCGTTGTTCTTCCCATAATACCAATAATGTGATGTATTGTGGGTAAGTTAACTTAAATTCTTTCAATGATTCTGTATAAAAACGATTATAGAATTTTTGAGCTGTGTAAACAGCAAAACATAGTTCATTTTCTAATTTATTTGGCTTATGTTCTAACATATTACCGTCACTTCTTTCTTTTTAATTATCATATTAATATTTAGCTTTCGCTGGTGCAATAATTACATAACGATAAGGCTCTGAACCTCGCGAAAAAGTTTTAACATGCTCATCTTTAGCTAAGGATGAATGAATAATCTTTCTTTCAAACGCCGGCATTGGCTCTAAACTAATTTGACTTCTAGAAATTATAGCTTCATGTGCTTTTTTCTGAGCTAAATTGTTCAAGGTTTCTTCTCTTCGCTCACGATAATCAGCTACATTTAACATAATACGAATTCTTCGATTATTATTTTTATGCTTATCGAAGTAATCTTGCGCTAGTAGTTGTAAGGAATTTAACGTTCTACCATGTTTTCCTATTAATAAACCTTCTAGTTCAGTATCAAAATTATAGTAAACTACCCTTTTCCCTTGGCTAACATCTATAACAGCCTCTATTCCCAGCTGCTTAGTTATATCAGCTAGATAGTAACCTAAATTTTGAATAACCACATCTAAATTATTTTGATTTTCTTCTTCTACTTTCTCACTATTTATTTCAATGTTTTTACTATCCTCGTTATCTAAAGTTTCTGATTCTCTATCTACTTGATCCTCAGATACAATCTCTAATTGAGGTTTAGTATCACTTTCAATTTGCACACTTGAGTTCACAGTCAATTCTATAACTGCTGGCTTTTTTCCTAATCCCAGGAATCCTTTGCGACCATGAGAGATGACTTCAATCTCTACATTTTCTCTATCTACACTCAAATCTTGCAATCCTTTACTTATGGCAGAATCAATAGTTTCTCCCGTGTATTGCATCAAAATCTTCCCCCTTTCACAATTTTTATCAAACTACTATTATATTTTTTTGCCATAAATTGCACAAATAATTATATCATGAAAACTTATTTTAAACTATATAATTTTGCACAAACAGTATACCACGCCTAAAAAGCCTTGATATAGCGGTATTTTGTACTTGCTCAACCCTTGACAGTCTGTCTTACAGTCTATCATTAAAAATTGATATATTTAGCAAATTCATCGCCTATTTTGTCTTGTTTCTCTTTCATAGCATGAGTATATATATTAAGTGTTGTCTGTACATTGCTATGACCTAATCTAGCTTGTACTTGCTTAATATCCAGACCAGAAGCAAATAATAAAGTAGCGTGAGTATGCCGGAAACCGTGAGTAGTTATTGAATGGATGCCGGCTTTTTTTGCAATTTGTTTTATTGCTAGTCTTACAGTCGGTACGATAATAAAACTATTTTTACCATTGCTAAAAATTAATTGTTTGCTATCCATTGCATTGATACCGACTTTTAAAAGTTGTTTTCTTTGCTCAAGTTGCCACATCTTTAATACTTGAATTGTTTCATTATCCAGACTTATTACTCTATTACTTGCTTTAGTCTTAGGCGTTTGAATCCTAAGACCGTTGTTAGTTCTAGCAAGAGTCTTATTAATAGCGATGGTATTATTCTTATAATCTAAGTCATGCCACGTTAGAGCTAAGCATTCACCTATACGCATACCAGAATAAGCAAGTAGCCGGAATAGAGTATATTTTTTCAAGCTGGTATCTTTAGCAACATCAAGAAACTTTTTTAATTCATCCTTGTTGTAGTAATTGTCGTGCTTGTCTGATATGCTAGCTTGTTTCTTAGGTTTAATCACATAAAGCATTGGATTGTTTTCAATCATGCCAAGCCTTAAAGCATAATCAAGCGTATTTTTAACGATACTAAGTGAATATACATAAGCTACCGGAGCTTTTTTGAAAGTCTTATTAACAAAGTCTTGACAGTGTCGGATCGTGATTTTATCAACATACATATCCTTAAAATAAGGGCGTACATGATTATTTACACGCCTTTCAATATATCGCCAAGTAGACGCCTTAACCGTTTCTTTATGCAGCTTTAACCATTCATCTAGGACATCGCCAAATTTACCACTTTTGACACTCTTAAAATATTGGTTAGTACTTACTAGATACTCAATCTTTAATAATTCATCTTTTGCAGCTTTCAAACTGGTAAACCCTTGACGCCTTATATAACGCTGCTTACCTGTTATTTCATCTAATCCAGCATAGAAACGGAATTTATACAATGTTTCATTATCCTTGTTAGTGTATTTAATTATCTTAGTCATGTTTATTCATCCTTTTATATTCAAATTAACAACCCGCTTAAATATCAATATAGAGAATGAATGTAAAAATACTGGATTTTCAGAATAAAAAAAATAAGCTCAAAAGCCGTTATATAGATGATTGCAAGATATGCAAGAATCGGAGCGATGGAAATATCAGAATGTTAACAAATGTTAACGTTAAAACCTACTAAAACATACATAAAAACCTGACAAAACCTTACATTTTTTACTGGTAGAATGCTAAGAATTACTAAGGTTAGAACTTATCAAAACTTAACATTTACAACATCAGAAAACATCAATATTACTTTTTACTACTTTCAGATTGTGCAGACCTTGAAAAGATGGCTATAAAAATTCTACTATATCAACATTGTTAATAACTATGTTACCTTCAGTAATGGCTTTTCTTATAGTATTTCTTATTTCATTTTCTATTTTTATATAGATATCGCGATTAAATCCATAATCGTTCTGAGTAATTTTTAAAGCATAGTCTTTAAAAGAAATAGGAAATTTTAGTTTTAATGTTGTAATCTTACTATCGCTTTTTAAATCTTGAAAAATATTATCTTCAGTATTTTCATTTTCATTTATGGAATAAACAAATTCTTTACCTTGATTGTGCAAAGTATCTTTTATTTTTATAATTAAATCCATACCAAGAACACCAAAACTGGAATACTCATTAAAAAAAGCATTTACATCAATTTCTATTGGTATATATTCAAAAAATTCTGATACATCAATTTTTAAATACTGACATAACTTATCAATAGTTTCAGTTTGTACCATACTACTTTGATTATTAACAATCTTGGTTAATGTTGACCTTGATATACCAGTATCTACAAATACTTTACTTATCTTTAAATTTCTTTCACCTAACAACTTATTTAAGTTATATCTAATCATAATTACACCACCTTATTTTTATATCTATATTGTAGCGTTAAAACGTCAATTTGTAAATAAGGGGCGTTTTTTTGTTGCTTTTAAATAATTTTTGTGTTTATAATGTAAACGTCAATTTGTAGTGTATAAACTACAATATAAAGACAAAAATATATATACAGGAGTGAAAGCAATGGGAAATAACTTTTCTGAGATTTTAGGACGCCAAAGAAAAACAATATCAGAAATTTCAAGAAATACAGGAATTTCACGAAGTGCATTAACCAAAATTTATTATGAACAATCAACATCAATCAGTTTTACCACATTAAAAAAATTGTGCGATGAATTGAACATAACACCTAATGATTTATTGATTAAGAAATAACTGGAGGTAAAAGACCATGATTAAAGTTGAAAGATGGTTAAACCATGATATTAGATTTGTAAGCAACGGCAACGAATGGCAAGCAATAGCTAAAGACATCGCGGACGCCTTAGAGTATTCAACAAACAACAGAATGTTAGAACGTATAGAAAGAAAGTATCAAGATAGTTATTTGATAACTGATGAAGATATATCAAAAATTCAAGAAATGCACGGAAACGGTGCATATATTGAAAATTTTAGTAATCGTAATTACACAACATTAACAGAATTAGGAATATATAAAGCAATCATGAGAAGTAACAAGCCACAAGCAAAGGCTTTTCAAGACTGGATATATACAACTATTCAGAAGATGAGACAAGCTCAAGGGCTGGAACAATACCAAGCTTTCAAAATGATGGATAAAGAGCATCAAAGAAAAGCGATGCAACAGTTAAAGGATGGACTAACTAAACCAACTAAAGCACATTACATTAAAGCTAATAAAATCACTAATAAAGCACTGAAATTATTCTACAAACTGGATAAAACGCCAAGCAAGAAAGATTTAACTACTGAACAACTTGCAAAACGTGAAGAAATATTAAATGCAACAATCAAATTAATCATAACTAAAGAGACTTTACAACTGGATAATTTACATGTTTCTAAAGTTATTTATCAGAAGTACAGTAATTAATTTAAAACGACTAACCACCAACAACCCGCTTAAATATCGACATAGAGAGGAGCTTTAAAAATGGAATCCATGACATCGCCAATTATCAAAGTCTATTTGACAGATAGTCAATTTCAAGAGTTCAAACAAGATTTTTTAGATAATTTTAGCATTGACCTAGTTAATAACTTGATTGATGAACGTATTCAACAGGAGCAAGCGCCCTATTTAAAGCAAAAGGACTTTGCCAAGTGGATAGGCGAGAGTGTAGCAACAGTAAACGAGCTAAGAGCTAAAGGCTTACCAGTATCAAAGGCTTTAAATACTGATAGATACGGAAAGCAAAGTTATATAGATTTTATGAAAAATCACGAAAGATGAAAGGAATTAGAGACATGAACAAGATGGATATTTATGACATCACAGACAGATTAACAAATTACACAAATCAATTAGACAACATCACTGAACTATTAGCAACTAACATTAATAACTTAAATATAACTAAATGCAAAGAAACAGATAGACTCTATTTTTTAAATGACTACATCAAGCAAATATCTAACGACTTATACAAGTTCAGTAGTGAAATTATAAAGGATGATGCCAAATGATATTGATTAATGGAATACCAGCATCCAAAGAGCTAATAACAATCTTTAGCATGGTTAAAGGTGCAACTTTAGAGAATCCAGTTAAAACAAAAGACCTTAAAAATGCTACTGGATTAAGTGAAAGATTAATACGTGATGCAATCAATAACCTTAGATTTACTTATAGTGTACCTATCGGAAGCGTTAGACATGCCACAAATGCCGGCTATTATTTCATACGTTCAGAAACTGACTTAATAGCATGTATCGCACCAATTAGAGCGCAAGCCAGAGAAGAGTTAAACGTGGTAAACAAGCTAAAGGATAACTTAAAAGATTGGAGATGGTAGCAATGCCAATATACACACTTAATTTAATCCAGTACATTACATTGATTGCCTTGTCTGTTAGTGCTGGATATATATTACATGGAATTATTAGAGCAATTAAGGACGGTACTTTTTTTGATTAAGACAAATAAAAAAGTTAGGTAAATAAATACCTAACTTACTAGAGAAATTTTAAATTTAATGTTGCTCACTGGAAACACGCACCACACAAAGCAACTTTATTTACATTATACCATACTGGAGGCGTACAGGATGCAAGCAATGAAAAAACATACAAAATTATTGAATGATTTAAATAACTTTATCGAGGTTAAAAGGTTACTAGCTGATAGCGTGAAAATACTGGACAAGATAAGCGATGACATAGACCAGCAAAAAAAAGAAATCGAAAGACTGGAACAACTTAATACGCCAACTTTTCAAATAAAGCAAATGCAAGATAACCACGATATAAAAGCCACTAGCTATAATCTATTACTTGAATTACATCAACAGAATTTAATTACATTGTGGAAATTATCAAGATACATTCTTAAGCAATTCAAACATTTTTCAGAAGATGAAATAAAAGAATATAACCTTGCTGACATTCAAAACAGTATCAAGGAACAAAGCGACAACATCAAGCCAAAATTCATTGATTTAGTGAAATACGATATTAAACACATAAAGGACTGATAACATGAACAGACTAAACCAAGTAATTAAGATGGTACGAGCTGGTTTATATGTATATCCTATCGTACCTAACGGAAAGCAACCAATAAAAAATTATAGTTACTTAAAAGCTACTCAAGACATCGCCTTAATAAAAAGGTGGTTTATGGATGAACCTAATATAAATATTGGCTTGAATCTTGCCAAAAGTAACTTGATTGTAGTTGATATAGACAACCACCATAATGATTTAAATACACCACTGAAAAGCCTTAGTAATTTAGGTTATAACTTGCCTTCTGATTATGTAGAACTTACTCAGTCAGGCGGTTTACATTACTATTTCAGAAGTAATAAACCAGTTAAACCAACTAGAAAAACAAAATTTATTGCTGGTGTAGATTTACTCAGTGATTTTGTTGTTTCATCGCCAAGTAATAATTATAGAGTTCTGAATGGTGCTACATTATCGGATATACCAGAAGTACCGAACTGGATAATTAAAGCATTGGATAATAGAGCGATGCCAACGGATAAGATGGAAGATAACCATTACAGTTATAAGAAATACTACACAGGTTATTTACTAGATGAAATTGTTAAAGGTGTAGACAGTGGAAACCGTAACAACTGGATAGCGTCAATATTCGGAAAGTTGTTAAGGGCTGGAACAGAGCCAAAGAACGCTTATAACTTAATACAGTTGATTAATGACAATTATGTATCGCCACCATTAGAAACTAAAGAACTGGATACGGTAGTTAAAAGCATTCTAAAAAGATTTATTAATGAGTAGTTGAGGAGTTGAGACAATGGCAAGTAACAACATAAATGATTTATTAGATAAAGCCACCAAACAACAGGAAAAACAAAAACAAAAGCCCGTTACCATGAATCAGTTATTTAGCATCTTGAAAGAGCAAGGTCAAAACTGGAGAGACGAACATGTAAAAGTCTTAAAAAACGGAGAAGAACGTATACAACATGTACCACCTAGAACAATAGCGGATATCTTAAAAAAATATGTTATTTTTGCCGTGATTGGAAAGAAAGAAAAAGATTTTGAAAAGGCTAATCTTGCATATTATGACTTGGATGCCGGTATATATAAATATAATGTTACCAACATTCAGAAGTTAATTATAGCGGTAGAACGTAGCACCAGCATTAAACAACGACGTGAAACAATGGAATATTTAAGACTGGATGCACCACAAAAACACCCTACTGAAAGCCGTAATTTAATCATTGTTGGTAATGGCGTATTTAACAAAAATACAAAGAAATTAGAACCTTACAACCCTAGATATATATTCACATCCAAAATATCAACTAACTACAACCCACAAGCACAAGAGCCAAATTTTAAAGGCTGGAGCTTGTCTGAATGGTTTAAAGACATCGCAGAAAACGACAAAGAAAAAGAGACTCTATTGTGGCAATCGTTAGCTTGTTCAATCAATCCAAACTTAACGCCAGACGTTGCTATATTTTTAGTTGATAACGGACAAGGACGAACAGGAAAAAGCACGTTTGAAAGATTGCTTGAGAATCTTGTCGGAATTGATAACCATGCACCATTGAAATTAAAAGAGTTTGAAGAAGATTTTAAACTTGCAAATGCTCAAGGCGTTAAGTTAATTATTGGAGATGACAACAACCCCAATGACTACAATAAGACAAGCGAGAATTTTAAAAGAGTAGCAACTGGAGAAACAATTCTAGTGAATCCTAAAGGACAACCGCCCTTTTCTACTCAGTTTAATTGTTTCATAGTTCAGTCAATGAACGGTTTGCCACGTTTTAAAGATGATAGCGATGCACTATTAAGGCGTATCAAAATAATCAAATTTAACCACCAATACAACGACAAGACCGCCAACAAAGACATCAAAGAAAAATACATCAAGGATAAAAGATTGTTAGAGTGGATATTATCAAAAGTAATTGTTATGGATTTTGATTTTATGACTGATACAGAAGAAAGCCAGCAAGAAATCAAAGAATTAAAGATAGCTAATGACCCAGTAGCCTATTACGTGAATGAACATATAGACGATTTAAAAAGTCAAAGATTGCCAATAGTATTTTTATTTAAACACTTTCAAGCAACATCAGACTATGAGAATAACCCGCAGAAGATGAAACAACAAACTTTCACAAGACGGATTAGACCACTGTTAGAGGCTAAAGGGTACACATATAGCCGTAATAATTTAGCACCATTGACCTACTGGAATACAGACGATGAAAAGTTACTTGAACAATATGACATCAATTATAAATATCGTGTAAAAGTTGAAATTCAAAAGAAACAACCACTATTCGAGAAACCGGACGAACCAGACCAAAAAGCAGAATAAAAAAGCAACATTTCAAAATATTGTTGCCTTAATTGTTGCCAAGAAAAATATTATTATATCAAGGTTTAAAAGGTATAAAGCAACTAAGCAACAAAGCAACATAATACTATATATATAATAGTAGAAAAATATATAACATGAGTATGTAAGATATTTTTTAATATAATAAAAGACTCAAAATAAATGTTGCTTTAGTTGCTTATGTTGCTATCGTTGATATATCAATGGTTACAGCCGGCAACATTTAGCAACTAAGCAACAAATTACACTAAAAAACACTATTTATATTAATTAGAATTAATTTACTGGAGGATTTAGAGCATGAATGAACAGAAATATTTTGATGGTTTAATTACTGGAATGAAAAAAGTTATTGAGTTACACAAGACTAAAGATGATATTAGAGATTTAGAAAATGAATTAAAAGTGATGAGAACTAAAAAAGCTAGATTAGAAAAACAAGTAGAGCATTACAACAAACAGGCTCAAGATGCTATTGATTTAATCCAGCAAGGAAAATTTAAGTCTGAGTATATGCCACTTGAACAAGAACAAGAATTTAAAAAGTTGATGATGGAATTAATCAATTTACAGTATATTAGCATCGTGGACGTATACAACCTTAGATAATACTAGCCTTGATTTTGACTTGAAAAATAAATAATAAAGGCGTGGTATGTAGTGGATTTGATGCAATTATCAGACTTGCTTAATAACGATAATAGAGAGATTGACCTAAGCAAAACCAGACTTAAAGTAACTAACTTTATGGAAAATCAGTACCAACAATTAAAGTATCTAGCTAATACAAGCCCTTTACAATCAGTTAGCTATGATAATGTTAAGGTACAGACATCGCAAAGTAATTCTATTGAATCTAAAGCAATCAAACAATTACAGGCTAAGGAATATTTAAGAATTATTGATGATTGTATTAATTCACTGGATGACATACAAGCAAAAATATTTAAATACAAGTTACTAGAACATAGAACGGAATATGATATAACAGAACTTACCGGATACAGTAGAGCTCACATATACAATATATTTAAGTATGCTTGTCGTGAGTTTGCTAAACATTTAAGCTTAGTTACTGATATTGATTTACTGGAATACAAGGAATGATATTACATGGATAAAGAGAAAGAATTAAGAAAATATAATAATATGATTATTAATGATAAACTTGATTATATAATCAAACAAAATAAAAACCTTGAGAGCTTGAACAACAGAAATACAGAAATGATATTAAAACGACTGGAACGCATCCAGAAGTTAAACCAGACTATTATATATTTATTGCTTGGTGTAGTTGGTTTACTAATTACAATCTTACTTGGTTAGCGATGCAATAAAAAAACTACCGTAGCAAAATACCACGGTAGCCAGTGTCTGAACATCCAGAAATATACGAAACTAATAAAAGTATAGTTATATTATACCACGTTTGATATAATTAACGTATTAAATAATTAATATCTTGTAATTGGACATGTTGCCACTTGGTAGCATGTTTTTTTATTGCTTACACGCCGTTATTACATCAGTTAATACAATTACATAGCTTACTGGATTTACAGACGCTTAGAATCAACATGACAAACATTAATTAATGACTTGATTTATAGGATCGTAGCAAATTGAAACAAAAAAAAGAGCCACGATATAAACACCGTAGCTCATGACTAAAGATAATATTAATAGATTTATTAAGATAATAATTTTCTTGGAGTCGTTTTAATCCTTGAACAATTAAAGTATAGCATGCACCTATTAACAATACCACTCTTAAAGCTCAAAAAAACACCACTCTAAGACGTTTTAACAATTCTAATATAATTACACTCAATCACAATTAAACGAGCTAACACCTATCAGAATTTAAACCATAGTTACATGATTATTGAAATACCCCGCCCCACTGTTTGCCACTGGAGGAGCGCACACATAGGAATTACTTTATAAAAAAGTGCAATTCTGAAAATTTTAGCATAGGGGGGCTTGTTTGATTGCTTGCATCCTAAAACATGCACTATATCAATACTTATAGCATCGCACCGACTGGAGTATATACCGGAATCTATGCACGTTTTAGAGATTGTTTGAATTGCGATGACTTTACTTAAATTGTCGGAATTTGTCGGATTGATTTACCGTTACTATCTGAGAAAACCTGAACTAAAAAACTGTTATTATTGCGATGGTCGTTAAATAAAAATTGCTTTGCTATACAGGAGCTAAAAGGCTATTACATCAATTAATACATTGATTTAGCAAACGCAATAATACGTAATTTTAGATCCTTTTTTATATCCAAAATAAAGCACCATACAGACGTTTTACATGTATCTAATCTATTTACATTCAGACAATAAAAAAACTTGCCACGTATCCAGTAGCAAGCTAGAGATTATTATTCTTGATTTAGACTTGAATATATTCATTATAGCATAACTAAAAAAAGCGCTGGACGGATGCCAACACCTAATATATATATTCATGTTACATTGATATTTAAACGGGTTGCTAATAGCCTGTTAGTAGTCTGTTTGACAGTCTGTCTTATCCTTAATCATTCAAAATCATTTATAATCAACATCGCCAAGAATGCTATTATATAAGGCTTTTATTGATTATCCTTAATTATTCGGATAATACAAATTTGTTTTGCACAAATAGTATACTATTCCTTTATTGGTCTAAATAAATGATATGGAGAAATAATTTGGATTTTCCCTAAAATATCAAGGAATTCATCGATACTTTCCATTGATTCTTTATTATAGTTTGATACCCAAATTCTAATCGTACTTATGATTTCACCTGCAAATATCCCCTCTGCATATCTGGTAGGTATCATTGTCCCATACGTTATTTTATGAAAAGAATTACGAATAGTTATTTCTTCTTTTAATAAATCCATAAAATCACGATAAAAATCTATTGTTGCATTTCTTGAAAATAAAGTACGCACCATATCACTATTTTCATTAATAAAAACGGCTAATTTATAAAATTCATCATGTGTTGATAAATACTTTTCTTCATCTGTCTGCAATCTGCGGACTTCAAACTGTTCAATGACTTTTCTATCGGCTTCCATCGCCTGTTTAATACCTTTTAAAATCCTACTTCTAACATCATTCAAAAATTCATACTTATCTTTATAGTATATATAAAACGATCTACGACTAATACCGGCGGCAGCTACCAATTCCGCAACTGTCAACTGGTTAAATGATTCATTTTCCAAAGCCTTAACCAGTCCACTCTCCAACTTGAGTTCTGTCTTTTTCAAAATTCATCCAATCCTCTCTGTTTTGTACACTCATTAAAACAGTTCTTTTTCAGTATACAGGAAAAAACCGAACTTTCATATCTTTTATTTCACAAATGATTTCAGTAAGCATCACCCTTGAAATTGAATACCTTTTCATTTATAATGTGCTTTGTACAATATTATGTGAAGATAGATTTGACTAGCACAAGGGGAGCCTTTTTGGCTGAGAGTGAAGTTATTCAGACCCTTTGAACCTGTTCGTTAATGCGAGCGTAGGAATGTGTAGTAAATCAGATATAACTACAAATAAATCTGATATTCATACCGTCTTTGTGTTGGCTCTAATCGAGTTCACACAAGGAGGGGCTTTTTTATGTACAAAGAAAAACTATTAATTTTATTAGAAGGCGCTTTGATGGCTGCGATTGCCACTGTACTAAGTGCTGTTGTACCAACGGTTGAATGGTTCGATATTTCTTTGGGAATTATTCCAATCGTAATTTTTAGTATTCGCCGTGGTCTAAAAGCTGGTCTTTTGTCTGGATTACTTTGGGGATTACTTCCAATTTTAATTGGTCGTGCTTCTATTCTTACAGTTACTCAAGGAATTTTGGAATACCCTGTAGCTAACATGGTTGTTGGTTTAGCTGGAATTTATTCCAATCAAATTAAGCAAGCACTAAGCAACAATAATTGGCATGTAATTTTCAGTCGCAGTTTGTTAGCTGTTTTCATCGCCGTATTTGCTAAATATTTCTGCCACTTTATTGCTGGCATTATTTTCTGGGGATCCTATGCACCAAAAGGTATGAGTCCTGTACTCTACTCCTTATTTGTTAATGGTGGTAGTTTCCTATTCAATCTAGTCTTAGCCGGCATCGTTGTCGTTGCTTTAGAAAAAAAAGCAGATCGAATATTTGCATTATCTTAATTCGATATTTTTATAGTCTGGAAATTCTATTGTAATTTTCAGGCTATTTTTTTAACCAACATTGCCTTATGCTTTAAAAAAATTACAGATTACATTAAAATAAGATTAAATATTCTAAGGAGATGGATTCATGGTTAATAACGAATTAATAAAAGATGACTTATATATGGCTGTCAACGGCGACTGGTTAAAGACTGCTAAAATTCCAGCTGATAAGGCTGCTACAGGTGGTTTTTATGATTTAGCCGATGATATTGAAAAAACTTTAATGGAAGATTTCGCCAATTTTATGACAGGTGAAGCAATATCTGATGATAAATACTTAAATGAATTCATTAAATATTATCGTCTCGTTTCCAATTTTGAAAAGCGTAATGCTGATGGATTTAAACCTGCCAAACAATACTTTGATAAGATTACTTCATTAAAAGACATCAATGATTGGCAAGAAAAGCTCTATGATTTAACTATGATGGGACTACCTAATCCTTTCCCATTATATGTTGAACCTGATATGAAAGATACTCAACACTATGCCCTATATGCATCTGTACCTAGCTTAATTTTGCCAGATAAAACCTACTATGAAGAAAATCACCCTCAAGCTGAAGCATTACTCAGTGTTTATCGTCAAATGGTACTTGCCTTGTTTGAGCGTGCTGGCTATGACAATAACTTTGCACAAGCAACTTTAGAAAAGGCGCTTGCCTTTGATAAATCACTTGCTCCTGTTCAAAAAGATAGTACCGAACGTGCTGATTATGCTAAATCCTATAATAAGTACAGTTTTGAAGATTATACAGCATTCAGTAAGAGTGTAGATTTAGGAGCTTTTGCTAAGAAATTGATCGGTCAAACTCCTGATCAAGTCAATGTGGATGAACCTAAATATTATGAAGCATTAGAAACTTTGATTAATCCTGATACTTTCGAAAACTTCAAGAGTTGGCTTTTAGTAAAAACTCTCATCAGTGTAAGTACCTTATTGGATGATGATACTCGTGTTCTAGCTGGCACATATTCTCGTGCTTTGTCTGATTCTAAAGAAGCTATGAAAGCCCAAAAAGCTGTCTTTTACCTTGCTACTGGTCAATTTAGTCAAGTAGTTGGATTATATTATGCACATAAATATTTTGGTGCTAAAGCTAAGGCTGATGTTCATCATATGGTAGAAAAGATGATTGATGTTTATAAAAATCGCCTTGCTTCCAATGATTGGTTGAGTGATGATACTCGCCAAAAAGCTATTGTTAAGCTTAATACTTTGGGAATAAATGTAGGTTATCCTGATAAGTTAGATCCACTTTACACTAAGTTTGTTGTCGATGAAGATGCAGATTTAGTTACTAATGACTTAAACTTTACTCAAATTAGCCTTAAGGAACATTATGATCGTTGGGGTAAAGATGTTGATAGAAGTCGTTGGGAAATGCCAGCTCACATGGTAAATGCTTATTATAATCCTTCATTTAATATCATTGTTTTCCCAGCAGCTATTCTTCAAGCTCCATTTTATAGCTTAGATCAATCTTCAAGTGAAAACTTTGGTGGAATTGGTGCGGTAATTGCTCATGAAATTTCACACGCATTTGACAATAATGGTGCTCAGTTTGATGAGTTTGGTAATTTACACAATTGGTGGACTGATGAAGATTTGAAACATTTCCAAGGACTTGCTCAAGATATGATTGCTGAATTTGATGGTCTAGAAACTGAAGCAGGTAAAGTTAACGGAAAGCTTGTAGTTTCAGAAAATATCGCTGATGCTGGTGGTCTAAGTTGTGCATTAGAAGCTGCTAAGAGTGAACCAGATGTTGATCTAAAAGCCTTCTTCATTAACTGGGCTTGCATTTGGAGAATGAAGTCTTCAATTGAACGTCAAAAATTATTATTATCAATTGATGTTCATGCTCCTCACGTATCACGTGCTAATGTTCAACCTAAGAATCTAGCTGATTTTTATACAACATTTGAGATCACATCAGATGATAAGATGTATCTCGCTCCTGAAAAACGTGTAAATATTTGGTAGAATTTAAGAAATCAGAAGTTAAGCTTCTGGTTTTTTTATTAATATAAATTGACAACGTTGCTATTTAGATCTTAAAATTGTTGTAACGATGTTGCTACTAGATCATATTTAGAATTGGAGTGATTTTTATGAAGCAAGTTGGATACTACAATGGTACTATCGCTGATTTAAATGAACTTAAGGTGCCTGCTACTGATCGTGCACTTTATTTTGGTGATGGTTGCTACGATGCAACTACATTTAAGAACAATGTTGCATTTGCCTTAGAAGATCATCTTGATCGTTTTTATAATAGTTGTCGCCTACTAGAGATCGATTTCCCTTTAAATCGCGATGAACTTAAAGAAAAGCTTTACGCTGTTATTGATGCTAACGAAGTTGATACTGGTATCCTTTATTGGCAAACTTCACGTGGTTCTGGTTTACGTAACCATATTTTCCCAGAAGATAGCCAACCTAATTTATTAATTTTTACTGCTCCTTATGGTTTAGTTCCATTTGATACTGAATATAAACTTATATCTCGCGAAGACACTCGCTTCTTACATTGCAATATTAAAACTTTGAATTTACTTCCAAACGTTATTGCAAGTCAAAAGGCTAATGAAAGTCATTGCCAAGAAGTAGTCTTCCATCGCGGTGACAGAGTTACAGAATGTGCACACTCTAACATCTTAATTCTAAAAGATGGCGTTCTCTGTTCCCCACCTAGAGATAATTTAATCTTGCCAGGAATTACTTTGAAACATCTCTTGCAATTAGCAAAAGAAAATAATATTCCTACTTCCGAAGCACCATTTACTATGGATGATCTTAGAAATGCTGATGAAGTTATTGTTAGCTCTTCAGCTTGCCTAGGTATTCGTACAGTCGAGCTTGATGGTCAGCCTGTTGGTGGAAAAGATGGAAAGACTTTAAAGATTTTGCAAGATGCTTATGCTAAGAAATATAATGCTGAAACTGTAAGTCGTTAAACGAAAAAAATCGAGAACTTTGCTTCTCGATTTTTTTATTTTACATAGTAAGAATATACTATTGACCCTACCACGGCCATTAATAGTAATACAATTATTATTACAACTGACATGTTACTTAGAAATACAGCTAAAATAAGTCCAATACCACCTACTGCCAATAACAAGTTACTTGCAAAAGTATTAGTCTTTTTCCAAATTTTATCGCTACTCATAATTCTAGTGGTTCTAATGCCAATATAGCGATTAATTTTGTTATTTCTTGTCATTAAAGCTATGATGATGATCATGCAGGATAAAGCAATCGAATTAATCATGTTAATATTTGCTGCAGGTTTCAAAGCTACACCTATTATTGCTAACTGTGCTAAAAATAGTATTATTCCTATGCCATCTATTACCTTTTTTAGATTGATATCTTTAATTCTAAAACTGCTTATCAACCACAAGATTAATTCCATAACCGGCATAAAACTGATACCCTCCAATTTAGGTGCTGTACCATCAACAGTTCCAGTTAAGGTAAAATGTATAGGCAAACGTGTTGGTAAAATACCATATACAGCGATTGATATCAGCACCATCAAAATCAGAATTATGACCAGTATATTATTTTTTATAACTTTCATAATTTCCCTCCTTCTTGACTAATAACCATTATCTATGTTCAATATATCACATCCCCCTAAATTCTTCTTTTTATTATTTAGCAAGTTAACATAAGTTCTTGACAGCCTTTTTACAACTTGAAATTAAATTAAAATTAAAATATAATTAAACACAATATATTATATTGGGGGATTGATAATGGAAAACAAACAGCTTCTCGTAGCAGAAGATCTGTCTGCTGTAGGGGATCTTTCTCTAACAGTTGCCACCCCTATACTTCAATGTCAGAACATTCCTGTAGCGGTACTGCCTACAAGTGTCTTATCAACTCAATCTGAAGGATTTGGTACTCCCGCTATTTTACCAACAGAGAATTGGATTAAATCTACTTTCGATCATTGGTCAAAAGAACAACTTGATTTTTCTGGGATATTAATTGGTTATTTTAATAATCAAGTTGTTGGGCAAGAATTACTTCATTTTATTGAAAGTCATTCACTTGATTTAGTAGTTATCGATCCTGCATTTGCTGATGATGGTGCTTTTTATCCCGGTTTAGATGATAATCACCTTGCTACAATAAAGGAATTGTTACAACATGCGACTGTTACCACACCTAATCTAACCGAAGCTAAATTCTTAACAGGATTAACTGAACTTGATAACTCCTATGAAAGTTTGTCCAAGTTACTGTTAGCAATGAAAAAACTAATTCATCCTGGCGGAAATGTAGTAATCACTGATATTGTTTTCGAAAATAAGCATGGCTGTGTTTATGAACAAGATGGAAAAGTAGCGTTTTGTTCATATCCTCAATTGCCTGGCCATTTTTATGGAAGTGGCGATATTTTTTCAGCCTTACTAACAAGCTTTCTATGGCATGGAAAAGATTTCCATCAAGCTGTCAAAAAGACTACTAAATTAACCTTTAATGCTTTAATGGAAACAGCTACATCGCATCGCGAACGTCGCTATGGAATCAATCTATCTCGTTTATTACAACTATTAATTCTTGAAAACGAAGGTGAAAATTATGAAAACTAATAATTTAGTTAATACACACCAACTTACCTTACTTGCTGTTATTGTGGCTGCTAACGTCGCTATTGCTCGTGTTTTTTTGATACCTATTCCTATGACACATGGAAATGTCAATCTCTGTGATACTGGTATTTTTCTAGCAGCTTGGCTTTTTGGTTCTAAAAAAGGCGGTGTTGTTGGCGGCCTTAGTGGATTTTTGTTAGATTTAATTTCTGGTTATCCTCAATATATGGTATTTTCTTTGATTGTTCATGGATTAGAAGGCTTTATCGTTGGTAAATTAACCGAAGATAAGAAAATTTCTGCTAAATCACTTATTGTTTCTTTAATTGCCGGTGTATTATTTATGGTTTTAGGATATTTAGTTTCTGACTCTCTTCTTTACAAGTTCTCCACTGGTATCATAGCTGTTCCTATGAATGTCATCCAAGGATTAGTTGGTGCTCTTGTAGCAGTCCCTCTATTCTGGAGATTAAGAAAATTAGTAAAGTAGGTTTTGGATATAGGACCAATTTTCTAATTTGTGCAAGTAAACGTTTGATTTGCATAAATTAGAAAATTGGTCCTATATTTATATCGTCATTTTTTACTTTTTGCAAGACATTTTCAATGAAATGTTGAAAAAAATATTATTTTCAAAAGCAAACATGCTATAATACAGATGGGCTTTAACTAGCTTTAAAGTTGATAATATTAGTTCCATTTTCCAATCCAAGAGTCTATATCCCTTGAGTTAGATTCTTGGAACACATTCTCCTTGGAATATGTCATAATTCTGATTTAACTGGGAATTTTCAGAGTTTGCAACTAATGTTCACTCACTCTTAGTTAGCTAAGTCGGGCTCTTAACAACTAGACGCAATAAGGTTGAAAAGTCGCTAAACTTTTCAACCTTATTTTTCACTCTATAAATTTAATTCATAAGCATATCTGATTGGTTCAATTTTTTCATCAACATAAATTATGCCACGTTTTTCAAAACCAAACTTTTCTGATAATCCTTTCATTCGTTCATTTCCCGGATGAGTATCTATTCTAAAATCTTTATATCCTTTTTGAACGCCGATTGTAATTAATCCACTAAATAAGTAATTGCTTAGATGCATTCCTCTGAATTTACTTGAAATTGCGGCGCGATGAATAGCTGCGTAATCGTCATCACGTTTCCAACTACCTTCTTCTATAGCATCATAATTTTCTTGTCGCTCAGTAGTTAATACTCCTATGCCTGCTACTTCATCATCTACTATTAGTACGTAAGCTTCTTCATTATTTATATCTTCTTTAAATCGTTTTTCATCCGGATAACTTCCTTGCCATTGAGGAATTTTATCATTTTTAAACAATTCTCTTGCATCTTCAACAATCGACATAATTTTATTTAAATCATCAATCGTAGCTTTCCTAGTATAGATAACAGCCATATATTTTCCTGCCTCTCATTAGAATTTTGCTTTATATTATACATGTTTTCAGTGGAAATACTCTAGAAATAACTTATTTTTTAAAAAAATTCTTGCGTAACGTTATAAATTCTGGTAATATATTTCTTGTTGATACGCTATGGGTGGTTAGCTCAGCTGGCAGAGCAACGGACTCTTAATCCGTGGGTCCAGGGT
>OLOB01001047.1_pt1 | contig 19093 bp, 14 predicted proteins | sample 1671911 | NCBI WGS metagenome assembly OLOB01 (sample SAMEA3136625, study PRJEB25190) | human gut metagenome | biome: human gut; feature: human-associated habitat; material: faeces | place: Austria | collected 2013
GGCGCAGTCGCATCGTGCTTCACAGACTTGACGACGGCGATCGTCGTCGCACTTGCCTCGGTTCCGTCGGGCAGGGTGGCGGTCAGGTTCACCTGATTCCAATCAACGGCGTTACCGCCGGTGATCGTCGCGCTCTTGCCGTCCTCGGCCACCTTCAGGATGACCACACCGTCATACTCGAGGCTCCAGGACAGGGTGGCATCCTTGAACTTCTCGGGCAGCAGCGGCTTGAGGGTGACAGTCTCGCCCTCCTCGAAGTCCACGCGAAGGAAATTGACCGCAATCTCGTCCTTGCCCAGCTCACTGGCGCAGACCTGGACGGTAGCCATCACCGGGTCGAAGGCCGTGGGATCCATGTAGTCAGCGACGGCTCGGACGTCCGAGCAGCCCTCCTTCAGGGCAGTCACGCGGCCCGAGCGATCATCGACATTCAGGACGTCGATATCGTCACCAGTCCAGTTGACTTTCGTCATATTGGCGTTGTCCGGCTTGTGCGTGACGCCGATGTACGTCTGCTGACCGACAGTCATGTTCAGCTGACCGGACTCGATACCGAAGTCGAGGGAGGACATGGCAACGGGTGTGATCGCGACATCGGCGCGCTTAGACGGCAGACCGTCACTGCCCCAGGCGACGAGCCTGACGGTCGCGGGGAGGGCATCGGTATGGCCAGCCTGGGACCAGGCGGCCTGAATGTCGGAGAACTTGATGGTGAAGAGGTAATGATGAAGGCCGTCGGCGGTGACATTGCCAGGGAAGTCGACGACACGATGGTAGAAGATCGCGTCGGTCGCGGGGTCACGCAGGTCAATGCTGGACAGCCCGGGATTGTCGGTGACGGAGAAGGCGACCTGACCGCCGATGCCCTCGCTGGTGATGGCGAGGTTGGAGATCATCGGCCCATCCGTGTCAGGTGCGGGGGTTGCTGCCAGGGCAGGAGCGCCGAAGGCGACACCAGACGCTGCCATTGCGCCGGTCGCCAGGGCTGCGATCAACGCCCTGTGAAATGTGTATGACATGCTCACTCCAATGTTGATTCGTGCGAGCCATACCGACCGGTTAGGTTCATCGGCTCACAAACCGCACGATACTGCGCAACCAGATACCTAGCAACGGCTTACTCACTTACCATTCAGTAGCTACAAGGCATTATGAGGGGAAATGAGGGCGCCCTCAACGCTCTGGTCAGCAAAGTTTCAACACGTTCACTGACCACTGCACATATGTTCGTTTGACAAAGCACATTTTCCCACGAGTCAAACGCTGACATTCCTGAAATAACGGGCATAGAGAGCGGTTACTTGCCACGGCAAATACCGAGAGAGAACGCAACGAAGTAGCACGTTGTCACACGTCAGTCCTGACAAAGTGCCGCGCCGGGCACCAAGGCGCGGTCAGACCCTACTGGCGGTCTGACAGCTCCAGGTTCGCCCGCACCACGATGCCGATACGCCGAACCATTGCCTCGTCCACCCAGGACCCGTCGAGGGCCGCCAGACGCGGGTGGGTCGGCACCTCGTCAAAGAGGCGATCAAAGCCGAGGATCGCCCGCCACAGGGGGATCAGCTCCTCGTTATAGGTATGGCCGTGGCCGCCGGGGGCCGTACCCGCGACAGGCAGGTCGGCAAGCACCTGAATGAAGGTGACGAAGCGCGTGAACTCGACGAAGCGGGACACGTCGCGCCCCGCCCGCTCGCGCAGCCAATCCGGCTGGTTCCACAGGAGCTTGCGATTCCACCACACGACCGGGTCGGAGGGATGCTGAGCGTAGACGAGGCGCGGGAATCCCCACGGACCCAGCTCTCGGCCGTACAGGTCGGTGCGCAGGTCGGAGGGCTCGTTCACGAAGCGCACGCGCCGCCCGTTGTAGACGACGGGCGCCACCTCGGGGCTGCCCTTGTGGCGGGCCGCCGTGAGCTCGGCGTGCATCGGCGTGAACGCCGGCGTGCCCACCCACAGGGCACCGTCCACCTGGTCCAGCGCCTCCTCGACCGAGGAAAACACCGACTGCGAGGCAAAGGCACCCAGGGACTCGCCGCACACGAAGAGCGCGGGTCGGTCGGCCTCGTCCATCGTGTCGAGCTCGGCGCGCACGGCACGGAAGAGCGCGGCCGACGCCTCCTGCGCGGGCTCGAGGCCGGTCAGCCAGTTGAGGGCCGAGGGCACGTAGGAGTACTGCAACGAGGCGGTCGCACAGTTGCCGCGCGTGAGGAACTCGAGGGGCTGGACCTGCCACTCGTCGACCCAGCCGGACCCGGTTGACGCGGCAATAAGAATGACAGCGCGATCGAATGCGCCCGTGCGACGCAGCTCGGCGACGACGGTCGCCGCGGCCACCTCGATGCCCGCCCCGCCCGTGGGCATGCCGGAATAGACGCGGATGGGTTCCATGGCCTCGCCGCCGCTGACCTGGGCGATATCGAGGCGCGAGGGGCCTCGGCCGAGGAAGACGCGCCCCTGCCCTCCGACCGACTCCCAGGTGACGGGCGAGGCCGGGGAGGCGGAGCGCTCGGGGACGAAGGGCTTGTAGATGCCGCGCGCGGTGCGCATGTTCATCTGCTCGGCGTGATGACGGAAGAAGCCGATGCCGCCGCGCAGGATCACGTTCGAGGTCAGGAAGAAGACGATGACGGTCAGAATCGCCACGCCGACAACGACGGCAATGGGGTGCGGCATGTAGTCACCGAGCGCGGCGATAAGCATGCGTCCGAGACTGTTCAGGGCACCGACGATCGCGATGAGGCACCATGCGACGACGACGGTTCCGGCGGTTCCCAGGAGGTACTCTCCAAAGGTCTCTCCCGGCATGCTCACGAGTCTGGCGGCGACGCGGGCTCGGCGATACGACTGGATGACAGCGTACAGCCACCACATCGCGAAGAGTACTGCGGCGCAGACGCGGAAGCCGATCTCGACGGGCTCGGATGCGCGGATGGTCAGGCCCGTCATGGCGATCACGCGGGCGCCCACGTTCTGGACGATGACGCCGCCGACGTACCCGCAGGAGACAAGGACGCCCGAGGCGACCGCGTGCCACGCCCAGGAGCGCGCCATCAGCGACGGCGCCACGCTCACCGCATACATGGCGAGGGCAGCGATCACTCCCAGAAACGACAGACCCATGGTCCCATTGTGCCAGGGGTGGCCTCGCGCTTCAGGAGGGGCACGAGGCCCGGAGGAGCAGGTGGAGCAGCGACGTCTCGCGGACTCCGCCTTCGCCCCCGGAACAGTCGGGACGCCGCCGGAAGCAATCGCCTTTTCTCGGAGGCAACAATCGGATAAGTTGGGTACAACGTTCCCCGCCCCACGCACACCCACCGACAGGAGCACTGATGCACACCACTTTCATTCAAGGCGCCGGAGCCGCCATCGTCTCTCGCAAGATTGTTGAGCGCACAGGCAACATCAAGTGGCTGACCCGCGAGGAACCCTTCGCCCCTCAGGACTCCGGCTGGCGCGTGCTATCCGACCGCGACACCACCGAGTACCTGGATGATCCAAAAAACATGACCGTCGTTGACTTCAACGAGCTGTGCAACCTTGAGCCCGCCTGCATCGGCATCTACGACCTGCCCATCGGCTCCGACATTCAACTCGTCGTCGAGCCTGACGGACGTCGGCGATGGTTCGATAACAAGACCGAGAAAGAGATTTCCTTCCGCTGACTGACGCAGCAGCCACGCCCTCACAGGCGGGCGAGCCACACGAGGGACGTGTACGGGATGGTCACCGTCTCCCCCGACGCGTAGCCCAGGTGCTCTTAGAGGGACCAGCGCAGGTTCGCCTGCATGCGCGCCCGCACCGCCTCCGAGGACCGGCAAGTCCTCGCAGACCGTATCGACACCTACCTGCGCGCGCAGGATGACACCCACCGACAGGAGCACTGATGCACACCACCTACATTCGCGACGCCGGGTACGCCTTCGTCTCGCGCAAGATCGCCGAACGGACCGGCAACATCAAGTGGCTCATCCGCGAGACACCAATTGCGTTGGATGATTCCGGATGGCGCGTCCTCTCCGACCGCGACACCGCCGAGTACATCCGCGACTCGAAGAACCTCTTCCTGGCAGACTTTAACGACATCTGCAATCTCGAGCCCGCCTGCATCGCCATCTACGACCTGCCCATCGGCTCCAACATCCAACTGGTCGTCGAACCTGACGGCCGCCGACGCTGGTTCGACAACAAGACCAAGAAGGAGATTTCCTTCCGCTGACTCACGCAGCGGCTACGCCCTCACAGGTGGGTGAGCCACACGAGGGACGTGTAGTGGATCGTAACCTGCTCCCCCGGCGCGTAGCCAAGGTGCTCATACAGGTACCAGCGCAGGTTCACCTGCATGCGCGCCCGCCCCGCTTCCGAGGAGCGAATATACGAGGAGCGCGTCGTCCCCAGGGTGAGTATCTCCTCGGGTGTCATGCGGTCCTCCCAGGCGACCTGGGTGAGGGTCATCGGAGCGAAGCCGCCGCCCGGCGTGGGCGGCTTGTCGGGGCGGTGCACGTCGCCCGAGCGCATGATGCGCGTCAGGCGATGCACCCACGGGATCGACACGTCCATCTGGTTCCAGACGATCCCGAGCACGCCTCCCGGGGCGAGAATGCGCTCCACTGCGAGGCCCGCACGCTCAGAATCCCCCCAATGCCAGGACTGGGCAAACACAACGATGTCGTACATATCGTTCGGCAACCCCGTCTGCTCCGCGACGCCGTCATGCCACGTCACGCCCTCGATCGACGAGGCCTGGGCGCGCATCGCCTCGGAAGGCTCGACCGCGTCCACGAGGAGACCTGCGCGTGCCAACAGCTCGCTCATCTTGCCGGTGCCCGCGCCGATGTCTGCCGCTCGCAGCGGGCCATCCTGTCCCGACGCGGCGCTACCCCGAGCGCACCGCGCAGCATCGACCAACGCGGCCACGGCCTCGTCCGGGTAGGCGGGGCGCACGGAGTCGTACGCACCCCCCTCCCCGACGAAGGGGTTCACATCGAGTGCGCCTGACAGTGCGTTCGACAAAGCTTCCTTTTCCCTCTCAGTGGAGCGATTGATACCCGGACCATCATGAACGTTCACAGGAGTGAGCTCCCCAGTCGGCACACGTTGTCGACGTAGTGGACGTGCCACGGCTGGCCCTTCCACTCCTCGTACGTGAGCTCGCGGGATTGCCCGCGCGTGCGCTCGTCGTTGCCGTGCAGCATCTCGACCAGGCTCGCACTGTCGGCGACGAGCACGATCTCGTAGTTGAGGCCGAAGGAGCGCACGTCCATGTTGGAGGAGCCGATGATGCACAGGCTCCCGTCGACGATCATGTACTTCGAGTGGAGCATCCGCGGCTTGTGGTACAGGTGAATGCGTACGCCCGCCTTCAGGAGCGGCCCGTAGTAGGAGCGCTGCGCGTGGCCGACCAGGAACTGGTCGAATTGCTCGGAGACGAAGAGCTCGACCGTCACGCCCGACAGCGCGGCGTTCGTCAGTGCCGTCATGAGGGCCTCGTCGGGTATTAAGTAGGGTCTTGTGATCGACACGTGCGTGCGCGCCGAGGAGATCATGTGGATAAAGGCGCGCAGGTTCGGCTCACCCTTGTATGCGGGGCCCGACGGGATGATCTGCATCGCCGAGGCCTGCTCCTCCTCGCGCTCTCCCGTTTCCTGAGCGGCGGGCGGGGTGAGAACCTCGGGCGTGAGGACCTCCTTGCAGGCGTAGTACCAGTCGACCGCAAAGACCGCCTGGATCTGCGCGACGATGGGGCCCCTGACGGACACGCTCGTGTCGTCGTAGTGCATGCCGGCCTTCTGATACGAGGGGGTGTCATAGTCGGGGGCCACGAGGTTGTGAGACCCGATGTAGGCCTCGCGCCCGTCGATGACCAGAATCTTGCGGTGGTTGCGCAGGTCGGGGCGGCGAATCTGGCCGCGCAGCGGCGCAAAAGGCAGCATCTCGTGCCACTGGACGCCCATCGCGTTCAGGCGGCGACGGAAATCCCTGTGTCCGGGGATCGTGCGCATGCCGTGGTGGTCGACGAGCAGGCGGACGGTGACGCCGCGAGCGACGGCGCGTTCAAGGGCCTCGTAGAACGGGGCCGTGTACTCGTCCCAGGACGTCTGGTAGTACAGGGCGTTCACGTGGTGGGTGGCCGCGTCGATGCTGGCGGCCATGGCTCGGAAGGTTTCGGCCGTGTCGTTGTAGAGGCGGCCGACGCGCCCCGCCGAGGCCGGGAATCCGCTCAGGTTTCCGGACAGGCGCATGATCGAGGCCGTGTCGCCGTCCGACCCGAAGGGTAGGCCGTCCGGCCCGGTGGGAACCTCGAAGGACGCGGGCTGTGGCGCGGTCGAGTCCGCCACGATGGCGTCGACGAGCGCTCTGGCCTCCGGGTCGTCGTCGAGGCGTCGGCCCATCGCCCACCACGAACCGAAGATGATGTACAGCGGCACGCCGAGGAGGGGCCACAGGAAGATCAGCAGCAGCCACGCTGTCGAGGTCGACGCGCGCCGATGCTTGGGCACAACCCCCAGCGCGACAACGCGGATCACGAAATCGATGGCCCCGACAAGGAGCCACGCCCACAGCGGGGGTTCGGGAGGCGGCGGCAGCATGCGCCTAGTCTATCGAGCGACCCAGATCCTGCTCAGCCCACCTGCGCCAATGTGGCGCGTAGGTCTGCCCGTCGCGCGCCAGCGCCCGACTGCGCCGCTCATCCTCGCCGGGGTCGGCAATCCAGATGGCGAGGTCGGCCTCGGCCTCGATGGCACCGCAGCCCTCGATGATCGTCGGGGCGAGGGGGACGCGGGTCGTCTCCCCGGTTGCGTCATTCTCCCAGTCCCAGGCCTCGTAGGAGGAGGCACGCCCTCCCCGCAGGTCGGTGGCGATTCGCCGGGCGATGTCCGTACCCGCCGCGAGGCCGTCCCAGCCCGGGTACCAGTCGTCGAGGTGGAGCACCTGCCAGCCCGGTAGGAGGGAAGCGAGGGCGGCGGCCAGCGTGGACTTGCCCGACCCGGAGTAGCCGTCAATCGTCACGACCGGGACGCCGTGCAAGGCGCGCGCGGACTCACCGTGGGACGAGGCCGTGGCCCGCTCCCCCGCCAGGGCACTCAGGCGGGGGGCGAGCTCGCGGGCGGCCTCATCGGGGCTCATCACGACGGGGACGATGATCCGCCGACCCCCTCCGCGGCGCGCGTCCTCCCAGGTCAGGCCACTCATCGACCCACCAGGGCGAAGGTGCCCGCCATCACGCTGACGGTCAGAGCGATGGCCGGAAGGGCAACGGCGACAATCATGAGAACCGCGTCGGCAGCGCGCAGGCGCGAGACGCGCGCCCACGTGCGCTTGCCCGCAGCACCGAAGCCACGGGCCTCCATCGTCGTGGCCAGCTTGCCGGAGCGGCGCAGCGCGAACACCAGCAGCGAGAAGGAGCCTCGCAGGAAGGAACGGATGCGCGAGGAGTCGCCCACGCCTCGGGCGCGCCGCGCACGCTCGAGGGCCTTCCAGTCGGCCGCCATCAGCGACGTCATGCGCGCGCCCGCGAGCGCGGCGAGGACCGGGCGCGCGGGCAGATGCAGGATCTGCGCGAGGCCGTCGCCCATGTCGGTCGGATCGATGCGGTCGAGCAGGGCGATCGCGGGCATGACGATCGCGCACATGCGCAGGCCGATGCCCAGGGCCAGCCACATGGAGTGGTCCGAGATTGCTGCGGGTCCGAGCTGCCAGTACACGGTCCCGCCGGGCGAGGCGTACAGCAGCATGGACAGCGCGCCGAGCGGCGCGGCCACGAGCAGCGGCGTGGCCTTGAGGAAGAAGCTGCGTGCCGACACTCCCGATAGGGGCATGAGCGCGAGCTCGAGGGCGAGAGCCACGCCCGCGCTCACCGGGTCAATCGTGATCAGCAGGGGCGTCGTGGCTACCAAAAGGGCGAGCACGCGGGCGACCGGGTTCGTGCGGGCGAGCAGGCCACGGGCGCCGGGCTTCGTGCCGGTTTGCGCGCCCGGCTGCTCTGCGGTCTGCGCGGTTCTCTGCCCCGGCGCGGCTGCGTCCATTTCTACCTTTTCCGGGTCGGGGCGTGACCGCTGCGGGGGCTGCGGCGTTACCCGGTATTCCTGTGGAACGTCGCGCCCGTCGTACCATTCTGTAAAGGTGTTGCGGTTGTTGTAGATATAGCCCTTTTCGGTAAACATACCGTCGTCGTTAATGGAAGCGTCCCGCCCGTATTCCTCATACATGAAATACTTTTTCGCTTCTTCGGGAAGTTCCGGTTCTTCCAGTTCATCAACCAGATAACGCCCGTATTCTTCTTCATTGTGGACGGACGGATAAATCCAGTAGCAGTCAAGGTTTTGTGCAAGGTTGATGATGTCCTGTAAGCTGTCGGCATGGTCGCCGTATTCAATGGCTGCAATGAATTTCTCCCGGTCGTCGTCAAACTGCATTTCCAAGAGCTTCCCTAAATAGTTCAGCTCGTCGGGGTGGGAATACTCGCTTAAATGTTCCGCCAAGCCGGGGATAGGGGATTGAAATTCTGTGAAATGCCATTCCTCGTAATGCTTGAAGTCAATCCCGATACGGTCAAAGACTTCTTTCAGATGTTCGGCAGTCGTGGGGAACGTCACCCATTCGCCCGCGGGTCTGCCCTCGGTGTACTTCCCAAGATTGGAAAGATAGCCGCTTAAAATCGGTTCTGCCATTTGTTCGCTCCTTTCTTTTTCAATCATGCGGTGCATAAGCTCAAAATCCTCAATGCTCATGCTCCCGTCAAATACATAGGGGTTAAAATCCTCTCCGTCCCGGTAGGGCTTTTCGGAAAAGGGAAGCCCCGCTTCATGGGCGGCTGCCCTCGCTTCCTCGATAACCTCCGGGGGAAGCCTGTCGTCATGCGCCCCGATAAAACCGTCAATGTCGTTCATGCTGTTTTCGTAGTGGTAGCGCACTCCGGCGGTCAGCTCGTCAAGGCTCATGTCCTCGCCTAAATGCCCGCAATAGTAGCCGTTTAAGATAACGGCGGCGGGGTCAATGCTTTTTATTTCCTCTAACCGGCTCCTGTCCTCCGGGTAGAGCGTATCGTCCATATCAAGATGAAAATATTCCGCGTTCCATGAACGCCCCTGTTTCCAGAACGCCACCCATGCGATACCGTCCCTAAGCTCGTCTTGATAGTCCTTTACGGTGTCCCGTAAACTTGCCATAGTGAAAAACCTCCTTTCTCTGCGGCAGCGTCATAAGCTGCATTTTTTGGCTGCATGGTCTACTACGGGTACGCCCGCATTTCTGCCAAATATTTTTGAAAATTTTTAGAGGGTGAAGCCCTCCGCAAAAGAGGGTTTGGGAAACTTCCCAACAAGCAAAATCCCCGTCCGGCGCGTCAGCGTCGCAACGGGGATTTACGGAAGTGGGTACCCGCTTCCTATGCTTGCTATTCCAGTTCTTTGTCCTTTGAAATGGTTACTTTGTAGTTCACATACTTACCGCCCGTATCAGCTAAAAGCACCGTTCCGTCGTAGGTTTTTCCTGTTTTCGGAGAATACAGCTTTTTGACTGTTGCCTTGCCGGATTTCAAAAGTGCTGCGGCAATCTTCGGGGTAAAGACGGTTTTCCGTTCCTCAAAGAAGCGGTCATTTTTCCACATGGCAAAGCTGCACTCTTTGTTGGAACAGTAGTAGTTTTTCTTTCCCTCATAGACCGGGGACTTGCAGCGGGGACACTTTCCAAGCTCTGTTTTTTCTGTCTTGAAAAGCTCCTGTTTCTCGCCTAACACGGAAGCATAGGTTTTTACAAGCTCCTGTGCCATAGTTTCGATACCCTGCATGAAAGTGTCCGGGTCGGCGTTGCCCTTTGCAATCTGCGTCAGATTGTTTTCCCATGCAGCCGTAAGCTGCGGAGAAGTTAAGCTGTCCGGCAGGACGCAGACAAGATTTGTCCCGTCTTTGGTGGGAAGCAGCTGCTTGCCCTTGCGCTCGATAAAGCCGCCTTTCACTAACTTTTCAATGACGGCGGCGCGGGTGGCAGGCGTACCAAGCCCCCGGCGTTCTGCGTCCGGGTCGGTGTCCTCATTTCCGGCGCGTTCCATAGCAGACAACAGGCTTGCTTCATTGTGTGGCTTCGGGGGCGTGGTGTCATGCTCCGTAACTTTTACAGCGGGTTTATCAAAGGTCTGCCCCTCGGAAAAGTCCGGCACATTTAACGCAAGCTCGCTTTCCTCGTCGTCGCTGTCCGGCTTCCTTTTGAGGGTCGCCCGGTAAAGCCGTTCAAGCTCTTTCCACCCGGCAGCGATTACCATCTTTCCTCTTGCCGTAAAGTCATGGTCGGCGCAGGAGAATACCGCCGTTACCGCTTCGTAAACGTGCGGCTCTGCGGTCGCCATGAGTAGACGCGCCCCGGTAAGGATAAGGATATTTCTTTCACTTTCCGGCAGCGTAGTAAGGTCAGTTTTTGCAAGTTCCATAGTGGGAATGATTGCATGGTGGTCTGATACCTTTTTGCTGTTCAGCACCTTTGCAAGCTCCGGCGTAAAGGAAACGCCCTCCATAAAAGGCAGCTTGCCGCAGAGAAGCGTTACAATGCTTTTTGCCGTGTCGCCCATGTCGTCGGTCAGAAATGCGCTGTCCGTTCTCGGATAGGTCAAGAGCTTCTTTTCATAGAGGGCTTGCGCCAGGTCAAGGGTCTGCTTCGCGGTGTACCCGTAAATACGGTTTGCTTCCCGCTGTAAACTGGTAAGGTCAAAGAGCTTCGGCGGGGCAATGGTTTTCTTTTCTTTCACAAGGGAAGTACAGACAGCCGCCGACGCTTCGCAGGCTGCTTTCAGTTTGCCCGCTTCATCAGCGGCGCAGATCTTCGTGCTTGCCGCTTCTGCGCCGGGGAGAGTAAGGCGCACATGGTAGTAGGTTTCTTTCTGAAAGCCTGTAATCGCAGCGTTTCGGTCTACAAGCATTTTGAGGGTCGGGGTCTGGACGCGTCCCACGTTCAAGGTCTTTCCATACAGGCAGGAGAAAAGGCGGGTCGCGTTAATGCCGATAAGCCAGTCAGCCTTTGCCCTGCATAGTGCGGAATGGTAGAGGGCGTCGTATTCCCGCCCGTCCTTCAGATTGTCAAAGCCGCTTCGGATTGCTTCGTTTTCCATTGAGGAAATCCAAAGACGGGTAAAGGGTTTCTTGCAGCCCGCCATTTCATAGACAAAACGGAAAATCAATTCTCCCTCGCGTCCTGCGTCGCAGGCGTTCACGACTTCTGAAACGTCGGCGCGGTGCATGAGGCCTTTTAAGGTTTTGAATTGCTTCCCCTTGTCGGCAGCTACGGTGTACTGCCATTCCTGCGGCAGAATGGGTAAGCTGTCATAGCTCCATTTCTTGTACTGTTCCCCATAGGCGGCAGCTTCGGAAAGCTGTACCAAATGCCCGATACACCAAGAAATGATGTATTCGCCATTTTCGATATATCCGTCTTTCTTACCTGTAACGCCAAGGGCGGCGGCAACCGCCGCCCCGACGCTGGGCTTTTCACAAATCACAAGTTTCATTCTTCCTCGTCCTCCGGTTCGGTGTCTGCGCTGTCAGTTTCTTCCTCCGGCTCGTCCTCGTCGTATTCGTCAAAATCGAACTCGTCAAGGTCGGTGCTGCCTTTCACGCTCTGTTTTGGTTTCATAAACTTAACGTAGTAGAGGGCTGCGCCGCCGCCAAGCAAGCCCACAACAAGGAAAATCAAAAGCCCGCCCATGCCGTTTTGGGGCTGCTCCTGCTCGGTGGGTTCCTCCGGCGCGGCTTCCTTGCCTGTGCAGCTATCCATGTTGACAGAGCAGACGGGGCAGGCGGTGTTTACTTCGCCCGCCTTGCATTTCTCGGTACAGTTGCAGACAGCCGGGGGCTGCTCGGTCTGTTCCTCCCCGATAATCGCCATAAGGTCGTTTTCGTCTACTTGATTTAAGAAGTGGACGGAATTTTCCCCCTCGGCTGCCCGGTCAACGATAATGTAAAAATAGTTGCCGCCTTTGCTTTTCACGACGATAAACTGCTTATCCTCGGCAGCGTCCCCGTCGATGTCGTCCACAAGAGTCATGTTGCCCTCCGGGGTAAGGGGCTGCGGCTCGGTTTCCACGATTACGCCGCTGTCGTCGGTTTCCTCTGTCGGGGTCTGCGCGTAGGCAGTAACGGAAAAGCCGCCCACAAGGACAAGGGCGGCGCAAAGTGCGGTAATGCTTGCAAGGATTTTATTCTTCATTCTCGGTTTCCTCCTGTTCCTCATAGTCTGCGGGCATAGGGGCAATGCCCGGAATACCGCCGCCCGCAAGCATAGCGGTAAGCTCCTGCGGGGTAAGGCGCATAGAGCGCACAAGCTGAACGATTTGCAGATTTTCCGCTTCGGTTTTCTGTGCTTCCAGTCCGCGCAGCCTGTTCTGATACTCCGTGATTTTCTCACGGGTCTTTTGGATTTCCTTTTCAATTCTTTCGATTTTACTCATAGCCATAATGATTTTTCTCCTTTCGATTTTCAAATGTGTTGTTGTATGTCAGTTCCAGTTCATCAGCCCGTAGCCTTTGATACAGGCATAGTCAAGCGGGTAGCTTTTGATTTTGCAGGCGTCGCCGGAATTGCCCTCAACGGTGTAGACACGGTTTCCGTCCCTGCCGATGACAAGCCCTACATGGTCTGCGCTTCCGTCTAAGTCCCAGTCAAAAAAGATAGCGTCGCCGGGGGCAATGTTTTCATAGCCCCGCGCACCCCATTGCCCGTGAGAGGTAAACCACGGAATACCTTGCGACTGGCAGGCGGCAAAGCGCGGCTCGGAAAGCCCCATTTGCCCGTAGCACCAGGACACGAAGCAGGCGCACCATTCCACGCGGCTGTTAAAGCCGTACCAGCTCCAATACGGATAGCCGCCTGCGTTTCCAACTTGCCGCTTTGCAAGGTCAACAATGGCGGTATTGCCGGGGCGCGTTCCGTTTACAAAGTCCACACCGCTTAAATCCTCGGACGCGGAAGTGTCGGGAGAGCCGCCGCCAAAGATAAGGGGCTTGTTCCCGCTTGTCTGTAAGTACACCCGGTACATTTCCAGTTGTTCCGGGGTCAGATTGTTTTCCGCAATGGCAGATAGTGGGGTGTTCGTCAGCTTGACGTTCAAGATGTAATACTCATAAGGTACTTGTACGGTGTAGGTGTCGCTATGCTCGTTGCCGTCCTCGTCCGTCCATGTGTCAGTGCGTTCTTCCTCTCGGTAGCGTATTTCCACTTCCTCGGTCAGCGTCAGCTTGTATTGCTGATTGAAAATCCTTTGCAGCTCGCTTTGAACGTCAGCGCGGGTGTAGGTCTGATATTTTGCGGTCAGATAGGACGCTAATTCGTGTGGGTTATGTCCGATATTTTCAAGGTCATAGCGGTACTCGTCATAGCCCGGATTGTCGCGCTCGATATTGTCAACCCTGCTTTGCAGCTCGTTTTCCAATCCGGCGTAGCTGTTTTCCACTTCCACAAGGTCGCTGTCCTCGGAGGTATAGGACGTTCCAAGCACGCCGTTTAACGTGCCGGAAAACATTGCCCCACAAGAGGACAGCCCGGACATAACCATGATAAAGAGCAGCAGCACCCCGACAGCGATTGCCACGCCCGCCGGGTGCCTTGCCACAAACGCCGCTGTCTGCTTTGTTTTCTCGGCGGCTTTGGCTGCCGCCTTGCGGGTGCGTTCTGCCGCGCCCTTGATACCCTTTGCGGTATTGCGGGCTTCCTTTGCATACTGCCGCTTGATTTTCTGCTTCTGCCAAAACCGGGAAATGGGGTTAGAGGTAAGCTGCGGGTTCTCATGCAGGGTCTTGTGATACTGAAAATCCACATTTGCCCGAAAAGCCGCTTTTTCTGCCTTTGCCGCTTCCCGGTAGGGTTTCAGCTTATGGCTGCGGTAGCCCTGCTTGATTTTCCGCGCCCCGTACTTCAATCCCCGTTCTGCGGCTTCCTCGCTCTTGTGTGCGCCCTCCACGCCAGAATTATCCTTTTCGACAGAATGGATTTTGTTATGTACCAAAATCCCGGCTTCCTGTGTGGGGCGGGATAGCGGGTTGTGCTTCTCCTTAAATCCGGGCGGCTTGTCCTTTTCCTCAAAGTGCAGGCGGGTCTTGCCTTTCCCGGTAGTTTCGTCAAAAGTGCGCTCTTTTACCAGTTTCTTTTCTTTGGGGATAGCTGCCTTTGCCTTATCCAAGCGGTCGGCGGCTTTATCGGATTTCTTGATATACTTTTCAAGCTCCGGGGCAGCGCGTTCCTCGTCGGTAAATTGCAGCCGGGAAGATTTCGTCCCGGCGGTAGCTTCTGCCTGTGCCTTTCGTACCGCTTTTTTAGACGCTTTGCGGGTATGGGCGGCTTCGATATGCTCCATGACGCGCTCCGTTTTGCCCGTGTCTGCTTTTGGTGTGGCCCCCGGCGCGTGGGGAAGCGGGATTGTATCAGATACCGGGTTAAGCTGTGCCGCCGCGTCCTGTGCTGTCTGTTGCTCCGGGGATTTCTGTAAATCCGCGTCCTGCGTCCGTTTGCTGATACGCTCGGCGGTCTGCTGTGTTTCGTTTACTTCTACAAGCCCGTCGCGGGTCATTTTCTGCGTGATTTTATCGCGGGGCTTTAATGGGTCTTTCAAGTGTTACCACCTCCAATCCGCGCCCCTGCAAGGGCGCAATACTCGGCGTTCAGTTCAATGCCGATATAGCGGCGGTCAAGGCTTTTCGCTGCAAGCCCGGTGGTGCCGCTTCCAAAAAACGGGTCAAGGACAACGCCGCCTTTCGGACAGCCCGCCAGTATGCACGTTTCCACAAGTTTCGGGGGATAGGCGGCAAAATGCCCGCCCTTATACGGTACGGTATTGATAAGCCAAACGTCCCGCTTGTTCCTTGTGGTCGGCATAAGGGCGTCGTCATAATAGCCGCCGCTGCGGGTCTTATTGATACCCTGTACTTTGCCCTGTCCCGGTACTTCCTCGGCGTATTTGTGTCCTGCGCTGCGTCCCTGTCGGTACCGCGCTGCCGTTCCCGGCGCGATCGGCTCCGCAATGGCGGCAGCGTCATAGTAGTATTTCTTTGATTTCGTCAGTAAAAAGATATGCTCATAGCAGCGGCTCGGTCGGTCGCGGCAGCTCTCCGGCATGGGATTTTCTTTCAGCCAGATAATATCGCTACGTAAATACCATCCGTCAGAGCGCAGGGCAAAGGCAAGAAGCCACGGAATACCGATTAAATCCTTTTGCTTGCAGCCCGCTTTCATGCCGCTGCCGCAGTATGTGTCTGCGATATTCAGCCAAAATGTCCCGTCGTCTTTAAGTACCCGGCGCAGCTCCCGGAACACTTCTACAAGCCTGTCAATGTACTGCTCTGGCGTGTCCTCCCTTCCAATCTGTGCGTCAAGCCCGTAGTCCCTTAGTCCATAGTAAGGCGGGCTTGTGACGCAGCAGTTCACGCTTTCGCTCGGCAGCTCCCGCAGGGCATAGAGGGCTTCACGGTTGATGATTACGTCCGTTTTCATGGCTTGCTCACTTCCTCCGGCTTTGTCGTAAGCAGACGGTAAAGCTCGGTGTCCGTCGGGAAGCGGTCAATGAACGGCAGCACCACATTCCCGTAAAAGATAAGCCCCTCGCCCGCTTCGGTGTGGGTTACATACTTCATCTGCTGCGGGGAGATGTTAAGCTGCTTTGCAAGGATAGCCCGGTCGCCCTGTGCCTGATTGAGCATGAGGACAAAATCGGAGTTTTCAAAGATATTCTCGACTTCGCGGCTGCTTAAAAGGTCTTTGACGTTCTGTGTGATAGCCGTCGGTATGCCGCCCCATTTACGAAAACGCTTCCAAATCTCCACAGAATAGGCTGCGGTCTGTTCCTCTTTCAAAAGCAAATGAAATTCGTCCATATAGTAACGGGTTGCCTTTTTCTCGGCGCGGTTGACGGTCACGCGGTTCCACACCTGGTCTTGCACAATGAGCATACCTAATTTTTTGAGCTGCTTTCCAAGCTGCTTAATATCAAAGCAGACAAGACGGTTTGAAAGCTCCACGTTGGTACGGTGGTTAAAGACGTTCAGAGAGCCGGAAACATAAAGCTCCAATGCCGCCGCAATGCGGGCAGCTTCCGGCTCCGGCTGTTTCAGCAGTTCGTTGTAGAGGTCGCCCAAAATCGGCATTTTTGCCGGGTCGGGGTCTGCAAGGAAAGGTCGGTACACATTCCTAACGGCGCGGTCAATGACGGTCTTTTCCACGGGCTGCAAGCCCTCTTTGCCGCCGATAACAAGCTCGCAGAGGGAAAGGATAAAGTCGGATTTCAAGGCAAGCGGGTTGTCGTCCTCGGAGTAGTTGAGGTTAATATCCATAGGGTTCACATACTGGGGCTTGCCGTCCATGCCTTTTCCGGCAGGCGACAGACGTATCACTTGCCCGCCCAAACGCTGCACAAGGGAAAAATATTCTGCTTCCGGGTCGCAGATAATAATATCGTCGTCGGTAATGAGAAAGGCGTTTGTCATTTCCCGTTTTGCCGCAAAGGATTTACCGCTTCCCGGTGTTCCAAGAATAAGCCCGTTGGGATTTTTCAGTTGCTTGCGGTCGCAGAGTATCATGTTGTTACTAAGGGCATTTAAGCCGTAGTAAAGGGCTGCACCCCTTTGGAAAAGCTCCTGCGTGATGAACGGGATAAAAATAGCGGTGCTACTGGTCGTAAGCCCTCTTTGAATGGGGATAAGGTTCTCCCCAAGAGGAATAGAGGACATAAAGCCCGCTTCCTGCAAATAGTCAAGGCGGGTCAGAGCGCAGTTGTTTTTCTGTGCAAAGCCCGCCGTAGCAAAGATGTCATTATCCAGTTTCCGCTTCGTGTCTGCCATGTTTACCACAAGGAACGTCAGCAGAAACATTCTTTCATTTCTGCTCTGTAAATCCTGCAACAGGTTCTTTGCTTCGCTGCCAAAGGTGGCAAGGTCGGACGGAATTATATCCATATCGTACCCGCTGCGTACCGCCTTTTTCTGTTCCTCAATCTTCATCTTGTCGAGGTCGGTAATTTTGCGCTTGATAGTCTTGATTGCTTCGCTCTGGTCGATACTGCGGATATGCAGATTGACGATAATTCCGTTTTCAAGGTCGAGAATGTCCGAAAGCATACGGTCGTTCAGCTCCGGCGCAAGGATTTCAAGGAAGCTAACAGCACCGAGCTTGCGCCCCATGCGAAACGTCCTGCCGTCGCCAAAGCGGAACGAGGACGGGGCGATAAAGTCCTTTGTGGTAAGCCCGGACGGTACAAGCCAGTCCCAAGAGAAACGGAACGGCTCGCCCTCCGGGTGGAAAATCCCATGCAGTACGTTCAAGCGTTCCTGTCCGTTCATGGGGCGGGCGGTTACACCAAGCACCTTAAAATTATTGAGTACGTCGGTTTCGATACGGGAAAGGCGGGCTTTTGCGGCTGCGAGATTGTCCGCTTCAATGGAAAAGGTAATGTACTTGCACTTTTCCAGTCCGTTGTTGCCTTTTTCAAGCTGATTTTTCAGCATATCCGCGTACTCCCTGCGGATAGAGTTAAAAGCGTCGTCCTGCGCCGGAATTTCGATAGCCGCCTGTGCCTTTTCCTTTCTTGCGCCCTGATTGATGAAAGAGAGCTGCACCGATACGGAAGCGTCAAAGTAGTTGAGAAAATCGCACCAGTTTTCAAAAATGGCGGTCTTATCGTCTGCCTGTGCAAGCTGATAGTTAATATCTTCAAAGACAAGGCTTTTACTATATTTCTTTTCCGTTACCCTGCAAATCCCGTCCGGGTACATCTGCAAGTAGGGAATGGTCTGCTGTGCGGTGTGGGGCTTCCCGTCGCCCTTTGCCGCCTGTATCACGGCGGCGATTTCTTTCTTTTCTGCGCGGGTCAGCTTACGCTTCACGGGATTTTTTACCGCGCGGGTCATGGTTTTTCGTTCTGCCATTGACAATAGCCGATACCTCCTTTTCCAGTTTTCGTTGTTTTTCTATGACGGCATAAAAATTTTCCGTCTGATAGGGGCGTTCCTTTGGTCGGATAAACTTTGTCTGAATGACGTTCTTTATCACGACTTCAAGGGGCTGCCCGTGTTTTTCATACATTGCCAAGAGGAAGCAGGGAAGCATAACGACAATCATTGCAAATGCCGCCATGCTTGTTCCCGCGCTGTCTTTGAGCAAAAAGAAAAGCGGTAGTCCCATAGCGAGGGCTGCCGCAAAACAAATGATTTGCCGCTTTGTCAGATTAAAAGCGACTTTCGTTTTGATTTTTGATAAGTCTTTGGGTACGGGTACATACGCCAAGTGAAAACCTCCTTTCGGTCTTAATGGGCATTAAAGATTGACTTCGCAAGTGCGCCTGTTTTGAATAGGGAGAAGCACAAAATCACGGTGTAGGCTGCAAGGGAGAAAATCGCGCTGTGCAGGTTGTCCGCTACAATCATGCTGCCAACCAAAACCGCATAAATGCCGACGCATATCATAATGAGGAAGCCTTGAAAACCGAGGGCGAACAGGGCTTTTAAGTAGTTATTGCCTATCTGTCCCCACTCTCTGTTGGTCATAGTTGCAAACGGGATAGGCGATACCGAACAGTAAAGGTAAATTTCTATCATTCTGCCGTACAGGATAACCGTGATAAGCACCGACATGATTTTCATGCAAAGGCTCACAAGGCTTGTTTCCATAACAAGCAGTAACAGTTCGGGGATTTCCATAGCGTCAAGTCCGGCTTGCATGGACGAGAGGGCGGCGTCAACGTCGATATTCGTATTGCCGCCGATCACGCCCGCCGCGCCGGAAACAACGTGCTGCGCCATATCGAACACCGCCATAGTGATAGTAAAGGTGTGGGTAACGAGATACACTGCTACCCACGCCTTGAAAAACCACTTAAAGAACATGAACGTGTCAATATCGTGCATATTGTTCTTTTCCGTTACCATGCTGATAAGCTCCACGCATAGAACGTAGGTAATGACAAGCCCCGCAATGGGTACAATCACATTTTCCGACAAGCCCTGTATCATGGAAAATATGCCTGCGTTCCACCCCTGCGGGGTTTGTCCTACCTCTGCGGCGATAGTTCCGACTTTTTCGTTTACGTCCCCGAACATAGTTGACAGATTACCGTTTATCGCTC
>OLOB01001052.1_pt1 | contig 19020 bp, 23 predicted proteins | sample 1671911 | NCBI WGS metagenome assembly OLOB01 (sample SAMEA3136625, study PRJEB25190) | human gut metagenome | biome: human gut; feature: human-associated habitat; material: faeces | place: Austria | collected 2013
CCCCTAACCCGCCCGGTAAAATGGATTGTTAGGAGGGTGACACCTAGAAGTTGCGATTCTAGGTGCTGATCCCCGTTAGCACTGCTATTGCTGACGAGGACGCCCTCTTTTTTTGATTGTTTCTTTATCCATTCAATGCCTTCCAATGAAATTAATTTAACTGTGCCGGTTTCCATTAAATATTCTTCAGGCATGCTATTTGGGTGCCGCCTTAACCACAAGCTTACATATGATCGGTCATGCCCTAGCTTGATACCGGCTTGGGATAAACTAATCCATTTGTTTTGTCTTGCCACATGCAGGTAACTCCTTTCTTAAATGATTAACTTAATTATAGCACCTATTGAACACATATGTGTACATTTATCTTTACATTTTGATTACAAGTGCATACCCCCATCTTCATGCCGGTTCCGGGTTTGGTGTTGCCGTTGCTTTTTCGTCATTTCCCACTCGGTTTCTTTCAGTCCACGTTCTTGCTTTTGCCGTTGGTAATCTTCATCACGAGCATATAGAACAGTCATGATCGCATCACTAAAGGCCGTCTTTAAGTAGTAGCTTGGACTAACTGGCTTGTAATTTAGCGGTTGATAATGTCCAATATTTGCTTTTCTGTACTGGTCGTCCTTGGCTTGTTGCTCTTTTAACTGCTTTTGGATTTTCTCGATTTGACTGTTCTTAATCGTTGGATCGACTTTGCATTCGCCAAAAAAGAGTTGTTTAGTGCCATCATGCTTTAAAACCCGTTGTAAGTGATGATTTTCTAACTGATCTAAGCTAAGCTGTCCCGACAAATAAGCTAACCCTAATTGATGTTCTTGGGTACTGAAAACCTGTGGTGGATTTGATTGCCATTGTTCCATTGTTTCGACTTTTAATGGCTTTAAAGTTGGATCATAGTACATCACGGCTGTATAAGCCTGTTCCTGTTTAGTCAATGGCAATCCATCTAAATCGCCTTTGGGAAAGGCCCTTTTCAATACTTCATGGTATTGCGTTTGAATAACTTGCTTAACAGCCATGATTGTTCGCAAATCTTTGACTGCGCGAGTAATCTTTTGCTGTTCGATTGGTGAATATTTCTCTAGTAACCCTTGATCGACGTGTTCTAGACTTTCTAAGTTATCGTCATGAATCATCAGCGTATATTTCAGTTCGATTTTGACTTCCTTTTCCTGTTGCATTAATAACTTCCAGCCAACGTATGGCCGTTTGGTAAAGGTCAATAATTGTTGGGTCAACAAATCATCACGAATGTTCATTAAACGTTCGTTTAATTCACTACCCTTGAAAACTGTTTGTTCGCTATCGGTTTCCTTAATTAATTCTCGTCTTTCAGCTTGCGTGGTCTGTTCAAAATTAAGCTCTGGATAAAGTTTTTTCGTAGTGCGATCAACCACTTTATTTAAGAGTTCATCTGCTTTTTTGAGTGAGCTTTCTTGTTGGTTAATTGTCAATAATTGTTTAGTCACATCTTCACCAACCGCATGTTTAATTAAGGTACTGTTTTTCCAATTAAATAGCATGCGCCGCTTATCATCTAAGTTCTCCAAACTGATATAAGTTTTCAGTTCATGGCTTAGCTCTTTAACTACCCGTTTTTCATTAAACGAGAAGTGTTTACTTAGGCTATCTAAATGACCTCTATTGATTGCTTTTTCTTGGTTATTTTTATAACTGGCTTTGGCCTTGCGATAGTCCTTAACTTGTTGATTAAATTCTTTTCTTTCATGCCGCTTACTATTGATTCCCTCATGTTGAGTTGGAACTTCATCTATTCCTTGATTTTCAAAGGATTTTTCGCTGATCCGATCGGGAATATTTTTTTGCTCTAAAACTTGATTGACACTAACCGCCCAATTGTGCCGCCATTCAGTTATTTTTTCTTTTTTATCCCAATCAACCAACCAAATTTTTCGGTTTCTTACATTCCCTGCAGGGGTCTTAGTTTTATTACCATGACTATCTAAAATGTATTCGGTTTTTGTTTTCTGTCCCCAAGTACCATCGGGGTTAAATGGGCGATTGGTTAACATCACATGAGCGTGCGGATTATCTGGGTGGTCGCGATGAATTGCCACGTCGGCTACCATGCCCTCATCAACAAAATTTTCTTGCACATATTTTGTCAGTAATTCTTTCTGTTCGGATTCACTTAATTCTACCGGTAAAGCCACGTTAAACTCTTTTGCATACCGTGAGTTTGATTTACGATCTTTCTTTTCAACTTCATTCCACAACTGCTCTCGATCACTGGCCCATTCTGGTGCATTTTTTGGCGTCAAAATAAAGCTTTCTGGCATAACCGAGCGGGCATAAAAATAGTGGCGACCTTCCTTATCATCAAATAGCTTTTCACCACTTCGATAAGCGGCACTGGCAATCGCACTTCGTCCTTTACCAGCACTAATATTACTAAAACTCATGTGAAAAATTGCCATGTCGGTCACCACCTTTATTTGGGTTTATGGGTTTGATTTTGTTGTCGCCATCGGCGACTTCTAATACAGGTTTTAGTGGGTTTAGCACAACGTCATCAAAGATGACGTGTAAGTGCGCATTGACCTCGTTTCACTCGTTCTTCTGATTCTCTTAACTTTAACTTAGTGTATGCCTTCCGCTTCGCTATTTCAACTTTTATACTTTGACTTAACGTTTCCCTTATGATATAGTGTCGATGATTATTTCTAATATGATTGGAGGGATCGTTATGTCTCAAAGTAACTTAGAAAAACAAGAAGCTAAATTAAAAGCCCTTAATCAAAAAATTAAGGACGAAAAAAATAAGATTGAACAACGGCTAGGTAAACAAATCATCAGTCAAGCCAATTTAGATTATGCTAATTTGTCTAACGATCAGATTAAGCTTTTAGCTAAGCAATTTTCTGAATTTTTAAAGGTAAAGTCCGTAGATCATTAGCCATACGAGATGGGGAAATTCCATGTCTAATCAATATGAAAAACTAGTCGAACAGCAAGCGCGTTTAAAACAAAAAATTGAGCGGGAAGATTTTAAATTACGGCAATCTAAATACTATGAAAATCGGCAAGCCCGCAAAGCCCGTTCTCGCCGATTAATTCAAAAAGGAGCTTTGCTAGAAAAATACTTCCAAGCTAATAACCTCTCGGTCGAACAAACCGAAGAACTTTTAAAAATATTTGCTGACTATGTTAACGCCCATAAACCGGATAAATTAAAAAACGATCAACCTAATAACTAGGCCGATCGTTTTTATTTTCTGGATCATTTTTAGGCTTTACTTCTGGGTTTTGATCTGCAAAATTGGGGTTTATCTATCAACGGACAAAGTCCTTTCGCTTAATAACCTCATCTTGCCTTTTATCTAAAAAGTAGGTATACAAAGCATCATATACTTTACGCTTTTCTGGATCTGGCTCATGTAATGATTTATCAAGTAAATCTTTCAAATCAGTTTGTTTGGCGATTTCAAAAAAGTCATTAATTGTGATTGTATCTTTCATGTTCATCACACTTCCAAGTTATTAATTTATTTAATCTGATAAGCCATTAGTCCTCATCTGGATCATTGAGCCAATCAGCGACTTCTTTAGCGTCTTTGAACTCTGTTACTGGTGTCTCTTTGGTAGCCTTTAAAAAGCGTAAATTAGCTCTTTCTTCTTCGCTTAAAGACACATTAAAAGGTAAGGCACCATTAGCAACAATCCGCTTATAAAACATATTGATCGCGGTAGTTGGGTTTAGACCTAACTGGCTTAAAACGGCTTCGGTATTATCTGCCAATTCTTTGTCAATCTGGACTTGTACGCGTTTCTTTTCCTTAACTGCCATGATTTTCTCGTCCCCCTTTATTACTACTCACATTATACTAATCTTTGAGTACCATCTCAATTAGCCTGCTTCTTTAAAAGTTGTGAATTTAAGTTTGCTGTCCTTTCCGCAATGGCGCTTATACAACGTTCCTAAAGTGCCCGTAAGCGCATTTTAAAACTCGTTTAATATAATTATGCATGTAACACTTAAAACGGCTTAAATGAGCTTATACGGCGTTTAATTCCAAGCACGCTCATTGTCAGTGTTCTGTTCTTCGGGGTGTTTGGCCGCATATTCTCTAGCCGCTTGTTTATTCCACCAAGCGCCAATTCAGCCACTCAAGGTGTCTATTTTTGCTTCTAAGCGATTTTAAAGCGATTTTAATATAATTATGCATGTAACACTTAAAACGGCTTAAATGAGCTTATACGGCGTTTAATTCCAAGCACGCTCATTGTCAGTGTTCTGTTCTTCGGGGTGTTTGGCCGCATATTCTCTAGCCGCTTGTTTATTCCACCAAACGCCAAATAGGTTTTGCATGGTGCCGTACAAGTAGTTTTCCACGTTCTTGATATGCTTCTCATTGCTTCTTAGGGCGTTGAAGTAGCGTCTTAAGGTTTTAGTCATCAAAGGTTTCAGTTCCTCATCATCAAGTGGGATTATGACACCAATATCTTTGTGATCTTTCTCAACTCGGTACTTAGCATTTAAGATAATGCCAATGAAGCGCCGCATTTGTTGTGGGGTACGGCACCAAAAGCTAAGTAGTTGCACAGCTTCTGGTTCTAAGAAAACCGGTAAGCCACTGTCTTCATCAGTTAAGAAGTCATTAGCATGGTGCACCAAATCCTGGTTTTGCTTTTGAATTTCTGCTGGTGAAAAATGGGCTGTGGAAAAGTCCAACTTTTGAGTATCTATATTGTATCTATTAGTATCTCTTGCTTTAAGTTCTTTATCTAGATCGTGTCTATTTTTTAGACTTTCGCTCGTAGCAAGGGTTTGCGGGGTGTCATCAACGGACTTTCGCGAAGGTCTATTTTTTAGACTTTCGCTCGTAGCAAGGGTTTCAACGGTCTCCCGCGAAGGTCTATTTTTTAGACTTTCGCTCGTAGCAAGGGTTTGCGGCTCTTTTTGGCCATATTCACCGCGTAAATAGACGTCCGTTGATCGCATATCTAGTTCGGCCAGGTAAAGTCGGTTGGGTTCATTTTTCCCTGTTTTGGGATTAAAATGCATGGCTTTTTGATAAAGTAAGCCAGCTTTTTCTAGTTCTTTCTTGACGTTGGCTAATTTTCCCTTTGAACAGTTGAACAAGTCCATTAATTCTTGATTGGTAAAAATAAAATAGACGTGACCTTCCTCATCAATCCAGTGATTGCGTAAGGAATACTCGAGCCGATCTTTCAGTACCATATAGGCCAATTTGGCTTCACTACTTAAATACCGATATTGTTCGCCATACATCAATACTTTGGGAAACTGAAAGAACAAGGCCCCATAAACGTTGTCAGCTTGATAAAACTTGAAATTTGTTTGATCCATTATAAAAACTCCCTTTCTTGACTGACACACGCTGTCTCAAAAGAGAGTTGCTAAAACATTTGATTTGCTTTAAAATACAAATCTGATATGCTCTAACTGAATTACAAAGCTTTCATTGGTCTGGTGGCTTTGTAATTCATCAGCATGTGTCTGTGTGTGAGTTGCCCAGTCGGCAACTTTTTTAATTTCTAACAACAAAAAATGGACTAAATAGCTCCAGTTAGCTACTTAGTCCATTGGATTTAATTTGTTTTTTAACTATCCTTAACTTGTCCTTTGGGACTGGTTTGCGGTATAATTAACCTACAAATTAAGAACAATGTTCAGTCGATTTTAACTTGCAGGTCTAAATCGACTGAATCTAAGTAGCTGTTGTGTAGCTACTTGCTAAACCAAAAATCCCTGATTCCTCGTGAATCGGGGATTTTTCTGTTTAGCTTGATCTCTTTATTCGGTTGTTAAATTAATCTTAGTCTAGCATAGCGCTTACCTAGCGGCAACTTTATTTGGTCTTGTATATTTTGCCAGCTTTTGGTTGAAACCAGTAGGCGATAGAAGATACCAGTAAATATTCAAATAATATAAAAACACTAAAATGCTTGGCTGTATTAATATCAAAAGCACTAAACACGAGGAGCATAAGTAACCCGCAAAAATACGTGATAAACAGAGACATTATCTGTAAAATTCTTACGACAATACGACGGTTACCGCTGATTCTTTCAAATAATAGCTGTAACCAATACTGCATTGGAAATAACCACTGTCGAATAAAAAAGCGGTCATCTACCAGGTGATTTTTTGCAATTCCAATGCCTGGGATTATCCAAAAGACAATAAGGCTGGTAAACAAAAATATAACACTTATTGGAATTCCCATAACAAGGCCCTCTTTCTAAATATCATTGTCTGAAAAGGCATTAAATCCTCCTTGCAAGCGTTCTTTGGAATTAGATGGTGATTCTGTGCTATTTTTAGGTGCTTCTGGAGCTTTTATTTCATCTTTAACATAAGGATCACCTTGAGCCTTTAACCGTTCAATTTCGTGAATTAAAGCGGTTTTAACAAGGGTGGTTTTAGGAATTAATGATTTATCAAAGTAATCAAGGATTTCTTTGTCGACAATTTTCTCGGGATTTAGTCGGACGTTCAAGGTTTTAACTTTTCCCATGATTACTTGCTCCCTTCGTTTTGAGCTTGTTGACTTAATCCGTACTTATAAAATCCGTTAACATTAGCAACTTCTGTATTTTTAACAATAACTGCGTTAGTGAAAGTAGTATTCAAGATTTTTTGGTTAAGCAAATTGGCTCCACCACCGGTAAAGAACAAAGTATCAATACTATTAAGGTTCTTTAACGTTGAAGTTACATTAGCAACTAAGCGCCGGGTAAACCGGTCAATTTCCTTGCAAACCAAATCAGTAATATCATCTTGACGATTTTTAGAAAAGCGATAACTCCAATGATGTTGCTGGTTGCCTTGCCGTAAATCTTTTTCTAATTGATAAAGGCTAGTATCACCATTAATCCCGTTGGCAATGGCTTCATATAGATCATTTACACCCGTGTTAAATTGATGGCGGTTTTTGCCACTTAGCTCAAAGTTTAAAATCGTATCAATTAAAATTGTGCCACCACCTACATCAACAATTCCAACTTTTTCGTCTAGTAAATCTTTGTTCTTGATAAAGCCCTCACCATCTAATAGCTCGTTATATAAGGTGCCGATTGGTTGGGGCAAAATATAAACTTTACGAACTCTTACCGTCACGATTTTATCGTCAATAGTAACTTGGTGTTGGCCCTCTAAGACTTTTAATAAAGCTTTTAATTGTCCTTGGTCAGCATAATCTCCAGTTGGAAGTCCAGCAGTGACGACTACTTCTAAAACTTGATCTTTAGCCGCTTTGAAATCACTTGCTAGTAATCCCAGCGCAAAATTGGCTAGTAATTTAAATGCTTCACTATCGTATCGAGCACCATACATGATTGTATCCGCTAAATATTCGTCAAGGTGAAGTCCGTCAATATCTCGACCCCATACGTACTTATCGTCGCTAAAAGGGACTGAATAAGTGTGTAGGTCATTATTCATTGTAGAATTGCCAACTGACATCGGCATGTCTGCTTGGTTTAAATATCTTGAAGGCAGTACATATTCAGCTTTGCTACTTTTTAATTTGGTCTGTTTGTTTCCTAAATCTAAGCTAAAAATATCCATAAAGCATTCTCCTTTATTTGCATTATATTGTGTATATACAATATACCACATTACATGCTATTTGTAAATAAACAGAATCACAAAAAATGCAACTAAATTAAGTTGCATTACAAAAAGTACCGCTTTGCATGTCATTTTCGTTTAATCTTGAATTTCTTTCGATACCGAATAAAGGTTGTCCGCTTAATCCCAGTATTTCGGGACACATCAATGTCACTCATGCCAGCTCGATAAAGCTTAAAAGCATGTTGCAAGCGGGGATCGTCTTGGGTGTATTGGGGTTTGCGCCCGTGATATTTACCTTGCTGTTTTGCTAGGGCAATTCCTTGTTGCTGACGTTCGATGATCCGCTTACGTTCGCTTTCCGCCTGATATTTATACAGTTCAATGATGAGGTTAGTCATTAGTTGACGCAAGTTAGGATCAGCAATCCCTGTCATGGACGGCAAATTTAACACATCTAGGGTGGCGCCTTTATTTTGAATGGTGTTCATAATCTGAGTTAGGTCCTGATTATTTCTGCCTAAACGGTCTAGTTCAGTGACTATGACAATATCACCATCGCGAATATAAGCCAGAAGTTTTTGCAGTTCTGGCCGATTAGTATTAGCTCCACTTAGTTTATCCGTGAATAGTTTGTCAACGCCTTTTAAGGCAACTAATTGCCGATCTAAATGCTGCTCTTTAGAGCTCACGCGAGCATAACCTATTTTAGCCATTGTCAACACTTCCTTTTGGACAGTTCTAATGAACATTTATAATCACCAGTATAGCACTAAGCCAAAAAAGGCCACTAGGGTATACCCTAGTGGCCTTTTTTTGCTTTTCTAACCTGATTATTTAAACTCTGCTTTCACAATAATGTTCTAATGCAATAAAATCACAACAAATGTCTCACTGATTTCATCTTCATTGATCCCGATATAGCGTTTGGTGATTTTTTCGCTGCTGTGACCGAATATTTCCATGAGTGTAGCCACGTCTTTGGTTTTCTTGTAATAGTGGTAACCAAATGTCTTGCGCAGCGTGTGCGTGCCAATATCGTCCCGATCTAATAATGCGGCGACCTTTTGAAACATCTGATAGACCGTATTGACTTCTAAATGACCGCCTTTAGTACTGGGAAACAAATAATCTTCTGGCTTCAGGTCTTTCGTGTAGTCCTGGATCAACTCCTGCAGGCTGCTTAAATATAAAATGCGTGTTTTTCCGGTTTTTTGCTCCACAATACGTGGGTTTTTCGAGGAAATCACGTCTTTTTTCTTTAATTTCACGATATCAGACATGCGTAAACCGCTATTAATGCCGATCAAAAACAAGAAAACGTCGCGTTCGGCGTTTTTGTTGCGTCTCAAACAGAATAAAAAGTCGTTGATTTCTTGCTGCGTTCGTAATGGTTGTACATTATAACTCATTGAAATGGTCTCTCCTCTCACAAAAAGGATACATGATTTCATTCATTATACCACGAAATCGTGTATTGGACACCGGTATAAAAAAAGAACCCTATAGATATAGGATTCTCGATACACGATTTTATACAATTTCATGTATCTTATATTCAACCCGCGCCACAAGAGTATGGTTGATATATCATTTTGACTTTGAACATCTAGATAAATATAAACAAGTAATAGAGATAAAAAATGTAGTGTAATCCTTAATTATCTCTATTACTCGATTAATTTGAAGTTGTGCAATCATTCTTTAGACTGCCTTTAGCAATCGAAGTCCATTCAAAATAACAACCAAAGTACTTCCTTCATGAATAATGACACTGATTGCAATATCCGTTAAGCCTAAGAAACTAACGACAATTAAAAAAGCAACAACGGCCATTGAAAAAATAATATTCTGCCAAATAACACGGTTCATTTTCGAAGAAATATTATGAGATTGTACCAATTTAGATAAATTGTTTTGCATTAAAACTAAATCAGATACCTCTACTGCCACATCAGTCCCATCTCCCATAGCGATTCCCACATCTGCATTAACAAGAGCAGGAGCATCATTTACACCGTCTCCAACCATGGCGGTCACGCCGTATTTTTCTTTTTGTTCGTCTATAATTCTGGATTTGTCTTCCGGCATGACATTCGTAATCACTTCATCTATTCCTAATTGTTTAGCAACCGCTTTTCCCGTCATTTCTGAGTCACCAGTAATTAATGTGGTGTGTATACCTTGTTTCCTAAAATATTCAATGGTTTCTTTAGCATATTCACTCGGAACGTCCATAAGGGCAATAAGGCCTATAACCTCTTCATCTACTGCTACGTATACGACTGTCTTACCTTCTGATGCCCATTCATTATTTAAACGACTATATTCATCTGAAACATCATCAAACGAAGTCGGTTTTCCTATACGATAATTTCTCCCTTTGTAATCTCCCGTCAATCCTTTACCAATTTGGTTTTCTACTTCAATAGTTAGTTTGTTTTTTTGCTCAAACTTTCTTAGAATAGCATCTGCTAAGGGGTGATTGGATTCTTTTTCAAGAGCTACTACGATATCAATCATGTTTTCTTCGTTCACGGAATCAGCAAAATAATAATTGGTTACTTCAGGTTTTCCTTTGGTCAAGGTGCCCGTCTTATCAAATGCAATTGCTTTAATATCGGCTAATTGAGACAGGTAAGAACTACCTTTTGAAAGGACTCCTTTTTTGGCTAAATTAGAAGTCGTCGATAGCGTTGCCGAGACAGTAGCTGCTGCTAAAGCACACGGTGAAGCTGCAACTAAAAGGACCAATCCTCTATAGACACTTTGTGACCATGTCCAATCAAGTAGAAAAGGAGCCAATAACATGAATAGAGGAATGGCAATTAAAACAACTGTGACATATTTCGGTTCAAATTTTTGGATAATACTCGCAGCTTTTGTTTGGTTATCTTGGTTCTGATTCACTAATTGTAAAATTTTTGAAAATACTGTATCTTTGTTTTCTTTGGTGACTTTCATCGTGAAGGTACCTGTTCCATTGATTGTACTCCCGAAGACGCCATCTCCTTTGGATTTCTCTTTCGGGATACTTTCTCCATTAATAGACGACTCATCAATGGATGTAGATCCAGACAAAATGACGCCATCAATAGGTACTTGATCGCCATTCAACACTTGAAGTTGATCTCCCACTTTTAATTCACTGACATCCACATTTTTTGTACTACCATCAGGCAGGATTAACCGGGCAGTCGTTGGATTCATTTCGAGTAATTTCGTTATTTCTCGTTTGCTTCTTCCTTCTGCATAATCTTCCAAAAAATGTGCGCCAGAAAAAATAAGAATCAATAATGTTCCTTCCCAAAAATTCCCCATCAAAGAAGCTCCAATTGCCGCTAATCCCATTAAAATATGAGAATTAGGTATGAACTTTTTTTGTGCTTTTGAATTCTCAATTGTTTCTCCAAGGCCTTCAAGAAGAATAACGTGATACCCGGCACTGATTGTAGCGATTGAGAACAAAACATTTTGTACCAACTGATAATCTTCATTCAAAAATAGAGCAATCACTGCTAATGCTAAACCAACAAAGTACAAAACGACTGGCATTTTCCCATGATTATGCTTTTCTTGAGACTGTTGTTCTTGGATAGTTTTCACTTCTATTGCCTCCCTATATAATTTATAATTCCTTTGTTTTCCATCATTTACTTCTTGAATCACATAAATTTCTGCTATTTCTGACTCCTTTCGTTTATTCCAAAAGTAAATCGTAATGAATCCACTTTACATATGACTAATTAATCATATGTTTGTATACTCATTTTATATCGCTATATAAATTTTGTCAAGATAAAGAGAACGCCACTTCTCTTTTATAAACAAAAGATTAGCATTGTTTCGCTCATATGGTAATATAGATATGAACGAAAGGTCATATGAAAGGAATAAAAACACTATGGATATAAAAACAACTTCTCCAATCGATAAAGGATCTATTCTGTCAATAAGCAAACTATTTAAGGTGATTAGTGATCCTACACGATTGTCGGTTCTCTTTCTTTTACAGAAAAAAGAGTGTAGTGTTGGAAATATCGCTATTTCTCTGGACATGGAACAGTCCGCTATTTCTCATCAATTAAAAACGTTGAAAGACGCACGCTTAGTGAAATCAAGAAGAGAAGGAAAAAGTATGCTTTACAGTTTAGATGACCTTCATGTTTTTAGTATTCTCGAACGAGTCTTAACTCATGTTAATGAATTAGAAAAATAAAACCAATTAGTATGTAGCATACAAACTTAGGAGGTTTTTAAATGTCAAAATCAGATAAAGACCATAATCACTCGAATCAGAATCAACCGAAAAAGAATATTAAAATTGCTTTCTTCATAAATCTTATTTTCTCTATAAGCGAATTTTTCTTTGGCTTTCTTTTCAATAGTGTGTCCATTATGTCCGACGCAGTTCATGATTTAGAAGCTGTCCAAGATCTATGATTTTTGATATACTTCTATGTAAAAAGCGAGTTTAAGCTATGAAAAATTATCCCAGCAATATTACTCGGCAACAATTTGAATTAATTCGACCAGCTTTAGAAAATTTTCGTAAGCGAACTAAGCCTCGAAAATATGACCTCTACGAGGTCTTCTGTGCGGTCCTATATGTCTTGAAAACCGGTTGCCAATGGCGTCAAGTCCCCGGCGATTTCCCAGAATGGCGGTCAGTTTACAACTATTACAAAATTTGGTCAACTAAAGCTGAGCCTACGGCTGATTCTTTATTGGAACAAGTTTTAAAAAAATTGTCATTGCTCGGCGAACTTACCAAGGACGTTCAGCTTTAACTTCCTTTATTATCGTTGACGCTCAGAGCGTCAAAAACACCGCTACTGCTGAAAACAAAGGTTACGACGCTGGTAAGAAAATCTCGGGGATTAAGCGCCATCTGGCAGTTGATATCAATGGCTTTCCGCAGGCCATTCACATGACGCGAGCGAACGTCTCTGATCGAGACGGGGCCAGTGCAATGATTGCTTTACATGCCATGCATTTACGCCAGGTTCAAAATGTCTTAGTTGATGGTGGTTATTCAGGCGTTAATTTTCAGCTCGATGTAGCCAGTAATTTAAACGCAACCGTGCAGGTTGCGAAGCGCAATGAGTTGCATCGATTCGAAGTCATGCCCCAACGTTGGGTAGTCGAACGATCTTTTAGTTGGCTAGAGAATTGTCGGCGACTTTGGAAAAATTGTGAGCGTCAATTAACCACCAGTCTGCAAATGGTCGTTTTAGCGTTTTTAGCACTATTACTTAAGAGATTTTAGACAGCTTCTTAGGGGACTCTATTTCAATTGGATTCGCTTGGTTTTTTCAAGGTTATTCAGAGAAAAAACAAGATGAACGGTTCACTTTTGGCTATAACCGCTTTTCTTTACTGGGCGCGCTGATAACTGGCGTTGTGCTAATTAGTGGCTCGTTTTTTATGATCTATCGTAGTGTGCCACGTTTGATTGACCCACAACCCGTAAATTATAGTGGCATGTTCTGGCTTTCTCTCGTAGCTATTGCATTGAATGGATATGCTGCGTGGATTTTAAGCAAAGGCACATCCAAAAACGAGAGCATGTTGAACCTCCATATGCTGGAAGACGTATTAGGGTGGATTGGAGTCTTGATTGTGAGTATTCTAATGAACTTTACCGAGGCTTATCGATTGGATCCTATCTTATCGATTTTGATTGCACTTTATATCCTCTACAAAACCGTTCCTGAATTTTTCACCACAATGAAAATTTTATTGAATGGTTCGCCTGAAAATGTAAACGTAAAGAGCTTGGCGGACTCCATTAAAAATGTTCCTGCTGTAAAAGACCTCTCACATTTTCACATTTGGTCACTGGACGGGGAAGAAAACGCCCTTATCGTCACGGTTCTTATAGATTCTTCCGATATAAACAAGGCTAGGGAAATCAAAGAAGAAATTGCAGAGCTTGCCCATACATCGGGTGTAAAGAATCATATCACAATAGAAATAACTACAAGTAAAGACGAACTGGAAAAAGGGTATGCTTATGGCAGTTAAAGTATTTATATATTGAAAAAAGGACTATTTTAAATTGAGTAGGAGACTAGTCAATTAATGGCTAGTCTCCTACTCGATTTATTAGTGCAAAGCACCCCTTAAATTTAATGCAAAATAAAATTACAATTTACAGGTTGATCTATCTTCTTATTTGTTGCGTTTCTTCTTTCTCTGGTTGTTTCACTTCCGGATTATGCTTAACAAAATCTTTTAACTGGTTCTGTGTACGGTTGCTTATTTCTTGGTGTACTTGTTTTAGTTGCTTTTCAGCTTGTTGGTTATTTTTAGCAGGGTCTTGTACTTGCTTTAGTAAATTTTTGTACTGTTGAGATAGGGTAGGGTGTTCTGGATCATTATTCTTTAAAATAGACTGATTAGCAGAATGAGGGTTGTTGTCATTACGTTCAATGTATTCATCTGCATAATAGCCATGTCCTAAGTCTTTTATAGCATTATTTGATTTTTCAATGTCCGCTACATCTTCCCATGTGGCAGTCTTTCTAAAATAATCAGCTTCTTTTTCTGATATATCTGAAAGGGTATAACTTTCTTGAACGGCGTTTTGTAAATTGTTGTTATAGAGTTTTTTAACGGCTTCTACTGGATTATCAGCTTTTACTACTAATTTTTCTTTAGCAATATCTTCAATTTTTTCAGTTATTTTGTTAGCTTTTTCTTGTTGTAAGCCTAATTGTTTGGTTAAGCCATCGCTAAGCTCAATCACTTTGTTGCTCACTTGCTGGATCTCACTTAAAGCACTATGGATCACGGCTTTATCTTTGGCCCAGGTGGCCACGTAACCGAGTGAGTAGTTGCTGGTATCAACGCCAATATTTTGCATGGCAACATACGCAACCGCTTCGGCTTGGGTTTCCTGATAGGCTCGTGGCCGATCTTTAAAGGCTGATTTTAAGCCGTGTAGCTGGCTATGCGCATATTCGTGGTATAACGTCTTTAGTTTCAAAGCATTGTCGGGCTCATCGCCACCAATGACGATTTCATTAGTGCTGGGTTGAAAATACCCCTTAGCCCCATTTAGCGTCGCTAAAGGCACTTCACTGACTTTAAGGTCGGTTTGCTGGTTTAGATAGTCCTTGAATGCGTTATACAAGCTTGTCACATTCTGATGATCCGCTAAATTTTCTTTGACAAAATCTTTAGCACTTAGGACTGGTTCGCCGCTTGTCTGTGATATGTCAAATACTGGAATATAGCGATAACCAACTATGGCTTTTTCTTCGGTCGTATCAAGCCTTTTCTGATCCTCTGGAGTTAGTTTTTTAATAATAGGGGCCGCAATCCTGATCCCTTTTTCTCCTTTATTTACTGATCGTTTAAAATCATTCTGCCATTTTTTAAAGCCTGCAACTTGGCTGGCACTTGGATTTTGAGAATAGATAAGGTCAATATTACGTTGGCTATACCGGTGAAACTTTGCTAAGGTATCAAGATAACTTTTAAACTTTTCACTATCAGTTAAGTTCAAAATTTGCTGTTCTGCATTATCTACAAGTTGTTTCTTCCATTCTTCTGCTTCTTCTTTAGTTGGCATATTTAAACCTCCTCGGCGTCTACAAACTCTACAGAATTATCAATTTGGGGTAACTTGATAGATTGTGTGCCGTAAAGTGCTAAATATTCAGCATTCTTTTTTTGCCACGCAACTTGAATATATTTGCCATTACCCGCAACTTCTGATAGGTACTTATAACTGCTTTTATCCGTCAAAATAGGTAATTCGCTTGCTAATGCTTCCAGTTCATTTTTCATGATATATCCTCCTTCTTTTACAATTACACTCGTTGGTTAGGTTCACTTTTTGGTTTTTGAAAAGTAAACCTAAATGACGAGTTCACCAACCGCAACAACGTGCAGGGCGGTAGGCTGGTTTAATCAAAATCAAAACTTAATTTATGGCCGTCAAGCTTTAACTTGGCGTCAAACGACTTTCCTTTTTTGCTCTTGAAACCCTTTAATTTGCTGGTTTCCCCCTTGGTGACCAGCGCTTTAATTGCGGTCTTCCCGAGCGTCTTGCTACTCCATTTTTTAGGTAAGGTAAAATCTTCACCTTGCTTGGGCTTCACAATGTAAAACTTCTGTTTATTTAAAACGGTCGCTTGCGGTGTTTCTAAGAATACTTCGGCGGCTTTTTGCGCTTGCTGTTGGTGATCGATTTGTTGCTTAATGGCTGCACTGCCAGTCAATTGTGTGGGAACATCAGCGATCAATTTTTCCACGAACTTTTTAATCTGGCTCAAAAAGTTATCCGGGGTGCGTTCTTCGGTACTGATTTGTTGTAACGCTTGCTCCCATTTTGCTGTCATCTCTGGGCTAGTTAACAAGGGTTCGAGTTCAACCGCTTTACATAAAGTAATTCCGGCTTCACTGACGTGTAGCTTGTTCTTTTCAGTGACGAGATAGCCGCGCTTCTTTAACACTTCCAGCACATTGGCCCGGGTTGCACTCGTTCCAATGCCTTGCACATCTTTAAGAATCGCTTGGGCTTCTTCATCATCAAGTGTTTTACCGGCCGTCTTCATGGCCGTAATTAAGGTACCTTCGGTAAAGGGCACCGGTGGTGTCGTTTCTTTTTGCGGTGTTTGCAGATTTGCTTGAACCTGATCGCCCTGATGAACGAGTGGTAAGGTGGCTGTTTCTTGCTGGTCGGCTTTGTGATCATCAAATAAAGCTTGCCAGCCTTGCTTAGTTGGGACCTTACCGGTTGCTTTAAAATTGGCGGCACCAACTTGGGTGATAATGGTGGTTTCCTCGTACTCGTACGGATCAGCAAACATCGCTAACGTCGTTCTTAAAACCAAGTCATAGACTTGTTGCTGTAATTTAGGTAAGCTGGCTAGTTTCTCTTTCGTCGGCACAACTTTAGTCATGATAATGGCGTAATGTTCTTCAACCTTTTTCCCATTAACGTAACGTTTATTTGGGGTGGTATTGGTTAAAGCGACTGGCTTAGATACCAAACCCAGATACTTCGTCAGATTAGCCACTAAATAATCAAATTCTTCATCAGTGATATAAGCACAATCGGTGCGGGGATAACTGAGCAGTTTGTCTTCGTATAAGCTTTGAATAGCCGCTAAGGTTTGGCTGGCGCTGGCGTGATAACGTTTATTCATGGCACTTTGCAGACTGGATAGTGAGAATAGTTGGGGACTAGCACGCTTTTTAGCCTGTTTTTGGACGTCCTTGATTAAACCGTCCTGTGAGCCTTTCTGAACGTGTTTAGCTTGCATGAATGTTATTAGCCCTGTTTCGTCTTTAAATCGCTGATAGGGGTCTAATTTTGCGACGAATTTTTGCTGATTGGCTAAAATTTCCGCATTTAGTTCAAAATAGGGTTCCGGCTTAAAGTTTTTGATTGCCTGGTCTCTTTGATAGACCATATACAAGGTTGGCGTCTGCACGCGACCAATTGAGTACACCCCACGCACCCCATTTTTCCTCAACAATAAAGTATATAAGGGACTACCATTCATACCGATCAACCAATCACTAATTTGCCGGGTTTGAGCTTCTTTATAAGCCAAATAGTCTTTGTGCCAATCACCAAGATTTTTAAAGCCGGTAATAATGGCGTCTTTTTCCAAACTATTCAACCATAGCCGCTTAATGGTCTTCTTTTTAACGTCAATCTGGGCTTGGTTCATGATTGACCATGCGATATTGGAGCCTTCCCGACCACTATCGGTAGCAACAATAATGGTATCGGCCTTCGTTAACAGGTCTTTGACGACCTTGAATTGATCTTTTTTACTAGCTGACACCACAAACTTGTATTTATCGGGGAAAATCGGTAAATTAGATAGGGCCCATTGCTGATATTTCTGATCATATTTATCCGGTGTGGCCAGTTCAACTAAATGTCCGAGACCATATGTCACAAGCGTATTTTCGGGCAAAATAGGGTCACTAACCATATAGTAACCCTGTTTTTTTGTGCTCTTTTGAAAGGCTTGGACGTATGAACGGGCTTGACTGGGTTTTTCAGCTAAGATAACAGTGGTCATGTTCGTTCACTCCTTGTGATTAAGTTTCTGTTCTAATTCTTCTTTGCCTTGGTTCGCACTATCCAACCAGGCTTGTTTTCTAAGTGCTTGCATGTCTTCTTGTTTGACCTGCTCATAAGCCTGTTGACGTTCCTTTAAGCAATCTTTGTAAGCTTTATGTTCACTTTTAGCTCCGCTTCTTAGAATCATGACTAGGCCACTGCCACCCACTAGCAAAACGATTACTTCAAGCCACAGGTAAGCTAAAACTTCATATAGAACTAGCAAACCTCCCATAACGATGACGAACCATTCTAGTGATCGATACAGATAGTAGAAGATCAAGTGGTCAAGTGGATTTCCTTTAAAAACATTGACATGCGAATCAACTCGCCACTTCGTTTTTATTTTTTCTCGCCACTTCATTTAAGTAACCCCCCTTTGGCCTAATGCTTCATTCTATTTTTTAACATTCTCATAGCCCCTGCCAAACCGCTTTTGGTAGCACCAGTTGAACTCCAAAAATCTTCGATAGCCTTTGGTGTGTGCAATACCAGCCACCCCATACCAATGGATAAAGCAAAGGCACCAATTCCATTACTACCCCAATGAGTAACCCCCCAAACACATAGGGTCATGGATAACACTTGTGAGAGCATAGAAGCGTTTAGGTAAATTAACTTCTTCCACCACGTGCCACTATAATCCCACGTCTCGGTTGCGATACTGATGGCCGCAAACGGGATTGTTAGATAGAACCAGGCTATATCAGCCATAAAGATACACATTTTGAAGAAGAAGAACACGGTCACTATCGCAAAGAATCCTAATAATATCAGTGACATAACCGATCCTATCGCCAATGTTCCACCAATATTTTTTGAACCGGTAATCATTGAAGCTGTGTACTTACTATTCATTGAAAACATAAATTTACCGAGTGGAAACACGATTGCTTTCAGTAAAAATCCTTGTAAAAAGACCATGACCGGAATTGCGGCGGCTGATTTAAGACTGTCCATCACAATATTGGCCCAAGTAACATCGGTACTTTCATCGGCCTCTTTTAGCAAAGTTCCAATTATTCTTCCTAGGACAACCACGACTACTAAGGACGTCGCAAAAGTAAGAAAGATTGCATACCATTGGTCTAGGACAGATTCATGTTGACCGATTTGATCAAAAATAGCTCTGCACCATGAGGTTATACCATTCATTGCCCCACTAAAAACTCCTTTAAGCCATTCATTAATTGCACCCGAAATTTTATCACCTAAGAAGCTTGCTAAAACTGGGTGGAAGTAAAAACTTTTCATATTTTAACTCCCCTTTCCTATTCATTAGCCAAATAAGTTGTTATCGTCGTCCTCTTTTGGCTCCTCTGTTTGACTATCTTTATTTGAAACTCTCTCTAAGTCGCTGTCTAGG
>OLOB01001054.1_pt1 | contig 19001 bp, 29 predicted proteins | sample 1671911 | NCBI WGS metagenome assembly OLOB01 (sample SAMEA3136625, study PRJEB25190) | human gut metagenome | biome: human gut; feature: human-associated habitat; material: faeces | place: Austria | collected 2013
ATATTCGTGAGGGTGATATTGTCCTGGTCACTGAATTAGATCGCTTAGGCAGAAACAACCAGGATTTAACTAAGATCATGAACACCATTCAAAATAAGGGGGCCACCTTAGATGTGTTAAATTTGCCGTCCATGACAGGGATTGCTGACCCAAATTTACGTCAACTGATGACCAACTTGATTATTGAACTCTATAAGTATCAGGCCGAAAGTGAACGTAAGCGAATTATTGAGCGCCAGCAGCAAGGGATTGCCTTAGCTAAGCAGCAGGGTAAATATCATGGACGCAAACCCCAATACACCCAAGACGATCCCCGCTTGCAACATGCTTTTAAACTTTATCAAGCAGGCATGAGTGACGTGGACGTTGCTAGGAATACTGGGATTAAACGGACAACCTTTATCAGATATCGCAAAAAGTTTAATATAAAAAGATGAGTCTTATATGTCAGTGACGTGTACCCCCAAATTAAAAACCGTTTTTTATAAGCAGCAAAACTATTTTGAGAAAATGATGGGAATCATGTTAGAGTGGTATCATTTATTAATCGGAATGCAAACAACTGTACTTCTTACCATAGTTTTTTAGGAATAGCGGTTTTACTAATTGATGACTTAATTCGAAGTAAGGACCTGCCGATAAATCAACATCCTACTATTTCATTTGGTGTTAATTTCTTTCTCTCGAATATAACCTATGCGTCAATTATAAAGTCTGGTCTACTGCAACGAGCTTTCTTGGCCCCTAAATCTAAAGAGAGCGTGTATTGAAATCCAAGGATTTCGATACACGCTCTCGCTTTTTACTACGTCTCCTTCTAGCAGAGATTAGAAATGAAAACAAAAATCCACCCGGCGCGACGAAGACGGCGGGTGAAAGTGGAAGGCCGGATTGGGCCTATCCCAGGGAAAGCAAGGCCTTGTAAAGGTCGTTGACCTTCGTGGGCATGTAGTCGTTCATCATTATCTGGTGGGAGTCCCCTGGGAGTAGGTAGAGCCAGTGGCGAAAATCATGGAAGCCCTCCTTTCATTCTTGCGTATCTTCGGAAAGCCGGAAGGTATCGACGAACTGCTTGTATTCCGAGCTGGAAGTTCCAAAGGATTCGAGGCCATAGAGGCCAGCGGACGAGTAAACGACCTCTCGACGCATGATCACCGAGGAGTCCTCGCTATCGTGACCGGTGTAGGAAATGGCCATATGCCCGTCCACGGTGGTGAAGGAATACTTGTCAATCTGCAGAAGACGAGCGACATTGGTCAAGACCTTACGTTTCTGCGCGTCATTGAACCCCTTGGAGTCCTCAACTTGCTTCCGAGTGAATTTGGTGACGGACACAGCGTAGTTGATGTGATCCTTGTTATTGACCGTCGAATAGCGGGCATAAGCGCCGGTGGGATCCTTATAGGTGTCCTTCTCCGGAACGCCCGGGAAATAGACGGAATAGCCCAGATCCTTGGACGTGAACTTCTTCCAGCCCTGGGGGGCAGTGACGGAGGAAGTGGCTTTGTTCGCCGATGGGGCAGTCGACTGGGAGGAACCGCAGGCGGCCAGACCTGTCGTGAAAGCCATCGTTGCTATGACAGCGGAAATCCGCCTGAAAGACCTTTTCATATCAAACCTCTTTTTCTTTCTTGTCGTTTCTTGCTTTTTCATTGTAACACCTTCTAAAGTATGTGGATAAAAATAATCTGGAATGGTTTTATCTTCAATTAAACACTGAATAATATATTTCCAAGGACTCCGCTTTTGATCATCAAGCTCTTGAGGTAGTGAACTTTTAAATATTGAACGCCACTTGGGGTCTTGCGCCGCTTTTTGAACTGTTTTTTAAAAGTTTTGGTATATTTAATTACTCTCGCCATTTATTTTGAAGACTCCAATGCGTTATCGGAGCTAAACAATTGATCTAATTCTTTAAGGTTACGGGCTTCGGGTAGTTTTTCTTTTCCAGATAGATCATCAATAACTTCTTGAATCGAATTTTTTAACTGCCGATTAGGGATTGAATAATATTTAGGTAAACCATCATGAGCAACTGTTGTTAATGTCATGCGCATAAAATCAGAAATTGTTAGACCATGATTAGCCAATACGTCTTTGGCTTTACTTTTAATAGTTCCGTCAATTCGAGCTTCAATTCTTGCCATTCTCATCACCTCAGCAATATTGTACGTTATCTGGCGTACAAATTCAACCATATTTAACTAGGTTAAACTCTTTACAGAACGAGCAAAGATTCTTACATTAAAGACAACCATACAGTCAGAAAGCCGGGAGCAAGCTGCTTTTTTAGTATTTCTTATGATATACTTAAATTAAAAGTCGAGGTGGCCTTTATGTTTTTATTAAAACTACATGATTTAATCAAGCATAATTATGAAAATGGCTTGTATTCCAAAGATTACAGCTATAGGTCTAATAATTCTAATAGCCTATCAGACTTTGATAAAGGAAAGTTTCAAGCTCAGACTGATTATCAAAGTGGAAAAGCGTTCAAACACTATCCTAAATTACTATTTGAATTTTTAAATTTTGTTTTTTTACGAAAGATACAGGAAATCGTAAATTTCATAAATGGATATAACTATGAAATAAGAAGACTGCAAAAAATGGATAAAAATTAGATTAGCTAATTATTCAAACCAGTGGTAGGGTTCCTGCAGGGTTAATATTCACTTTTGATATATCAGAAAGGAGCTAAATAATAACTAAACCTTATAAAGAGCCTCTTTATAATATAAGCCAACTGAAACTTGAAAGCGCAGAATGACAGGTTAAACCCGCGTGAAATACGGTATTAAAGGAAAATAGGGAACCCCTTCAGCTAGCTAAAGAGCAATACAAGAGTTGAAAAAATTAAATATTTAAGTTACTAAGACATGATTCTGATATGCCACCAGGGTCATGCCTTTTATTTTGAAAGAAGTTCGGAAGTTATTGAATATTGAACTAGGTCAAAGATAGTAACTTAAGTTCATCAAGATCACGGCATAATGGACGGTCACTGAGTAGTTCCGTTCTATGCAAGTAGAAGAAGCTTTCTACCGGTGCGCTATTAAGACAATTTCAGACTGTATCTAACCATAGAAAAAGCACCTCACAATGGTTAGATAAAAGTTCTAACCATTGTGAGGTGCTTTTTCTAGAATCTTTACAATAGGTTCAGCCACCACATTTCTGTCTATATCAGTAATTTTATTTCTTAACTGGTGGGTAAACCCGTGGATGTTTCGCCGCTGCATCAGCTGTGAACCACCATTCTTTATCTGGAATTTTCCAATCATATTGAAACTCACGAGCATATTTAACTATATAAGATGCTTTGTATAGTTTGTTATACGTATATACCAATACTAGATATATAGCCATCAGCATCAAAAGTTTAAACATCATGTCTAAGAGAACCAATTCTAAAGATATATGTCCAAACATAACAAATCTAAAAGCTGCCGAAACTAAATCAATAACTACCAAGGAAATTACCGTTATCTTTAGATTAAATCTATCGATAGCGCTCTTTTTTAGTTGTCCATTGAATATTTTTTCTCTTACTTCATTACGATACGATCTGATCTTAAACAATATATATATAAGCAATAAAATCGCTTGGAGTATAACTGTAGGTAATCCATAAAGATATACCGTTGTTCCAAAGGTTAAAGGGAATACAACAACTGGTACACTAATTATTAATCCAAATAGCAATACATTACTTCTCATGTTAAACGAAGCGATATTTCTCCTTGGTGCAATAACAGAAATCCAATATCCTATTACTGTTACTGAAATAAGAATAGTTATTACTGGTGTAATTACTTGACTTATTAACGGAATATTTATTCTAAAAAGTTCTTCAAGTGAATTTGATGTCCCAATTCCGAGGATCATAGCTAAAGGTCCCATAAAAATAGTCATCAAAAATGCACTTATAAATCTACTTCCAAAAGTACTTCCGTTATAAGTGGGCGTAGAAAATAATTCTCCTCTATTAACTAGCTTCTTAGCTTGATCATAAGATAACCTAAACATATTAAGCACCTGCTAACTTTCCAAGGAAATTAAGATAATTCTTAGCACTATTTTCAAATGAATCGTAGACTGTACCTAAACCTTGTTCAGCCTTGTTATACAAATCGTTCTTACTATTTGTGCCTAGTACTTTATCAGCTAAGCCCCAGCCCCAATTAGCTGTGCCTAATAAGAATCCTGCAGCAGCACCATATGGGCCACCAATTGCGGCTCCCTCATCTGGTTGGAAACCACCATGGTAAGGTGCCCCAAGGTAGTCTGCGTAGACCGTTTCTCCTTTATCATCTTCAAAAACGGGACCCCGGGCGATGACCATCAACTTCATATCGCCACCCTTTAAATAAACTAACGAACCCATTGGTAATAAATCTGCTTTTCCCATCCTACTTATTTCCTTTCTCTTTGCGCCACTTTTTAAACATTGCCTTGATTAATCCATAAACTGCGATGAAGGGTATTACGCCGATACAATTGACGATCCAAAAGAGTGTGCTATTTCCAGCTCCCGTTTGTAGGCGATTCTTTATAATTGGTAACCAAACAAGGAGCGTATAAATTAATGCGAAAACTATAAAGCCGACAATTCCCCATAAATAGGTTTTATACGAGAAATTAGACTCGTCATCATCCATGCTTATTTCCCTCCTTTGGCGTTGGTTCCTTTGTTCCTTCCTCTACTGGCGGATAAACCCGCGGATGTTTCGCCGCTGTTTCAGCTGTAAACCACCATTCTTCGTCAGGAATTTTCCAATCATATTGAAATTGACGAGCATACTTAACTACGTAAATTTCCTTATAAATCTTACCAAACATATAAAAATTGAATAAAATCATAAAAGGCATAAAGATACTATAGATCATACTGATTAAAGATAATCCAAGTGGTACCTTATTTGTAAATAGATTAATTATGATCAGTGCAGCATCCATGGCTATTAAGATAATCATTGTATGACCTAGGTTAAACCAGCTTATAACCCTTCTATAAGCCGTTTTTTTGGTTTCACGCTTATTTCCTAACGTACTAATCTTAAAAACTAAATATAGCAATATTACGATTGTTTGTATCAAAAACACAGTATAACCATAACTATATATCAATGAACCAACACCTAATGGTACAACAAGAAATATCATTCCAAATATAAGCGGAGACCAGATGATATCACTTCTAAGACCAAATTCAGCAATATTCTTTCTTGGAATAAACACGGATATTAGAAAACCTAATTCTGATAAAGACCCTATAATAATAAATATAGGTACAAAAATCTTTGATAATAACGGAATGTTAATCCCAAATAAATTATCTAATGATATAGTAGTACCAATTCCAACTATCATAACTAAAGGGATCATGAAGAAAGTGGCTACTAATAGGCTGGTAATCCTTGCTCCTAGCCCAGATTCAACATATGATCGCATATCATATAGTACCGACTTTTTTATAAATTGTCTTACTTGGTTATACGTAAGTTTAAACATATCATGCACCTGCCCACTTTCTAAATAATTCAAAGGTATTTTGGGCCATTTTACCGGCTGCGTCATAACCCTTACCTTCACTATTAGTTTTCAAAATTTTATCGACCTTGGTCCCAATTCCAACTTACTCATTTTTTCGTAACCTATCCAGTTCTTTTGTCAACATCTGAACAATCGCAGTATACTGTGCAATACCATATTTCACAGTTATTTTCTGCGTCTTACTCATCCCATTTTTTATAATTTGTAGTTAATTGATCTATCTTTTCGTTTTTACGTTCTATCTCTTGCTTAACAGCTTTAATGATTTCTTGATTGGATAATAAGGTTCCAAAGAAGAGACGCATTAAAAAGTCAGATTTATATATATCATCTTGAATAGAAGAGGCTAAATATTGCGGTGTGGAGAACACAAATATCAGTGCAGACACCAGCAATCCAGACTTCATCAATCCGCCGTTCCCGCAGGTAGTTATCCAAATTAGCGTTTTGGAAGGAGGAGTAACGGTTCTTATTGAGTTTGTAGACATGGGAGTCGTCATGATGTTGATCAAACCAGCTGCCGACTTGGCCGTATAGTTTCTGACCGGTCGTCCCAATAATATTATGGGCCGGATATAGTTTGGTTTCTGGATTGAATGGGTCATTAAGCCGGTTACCATCAGTAGGAAAGATCACATAATCATGCTAGCTTAAGAATTGATCGGCTAACCGCATAATTTCTGGGGCCAGCGTCTGCGCTGGCTTGCCAACCGTTAGTGATCCCTTATCAGCCACAAAGTCATTTGTATAGTCAATAATTAAGAGCGCTTTAGCCATCTTAATGTTCCTCCGTAAATTGAGCTTTAGTAATTAGCTGTTCTTGCAATTCAGCCAATGTAGCTGTTAAGTAAACTGGGTACCGATCGGGGTTAACTAACCGTTTTGTGGCTTCTGGTAATTCTGCTACTTGATCCATTGAGAATTGCTGAATCTTAAAGAGATCATTTTTGATTGGGGAAGCATTGGAACCCAGATATTCTTGCATCAATGGCTTAGCATTAAAGTTAGTCAGAACTTGGCTGGCGTGCGTGGCTACCAAATTAGCATTAACCACTTTCAATGGAGCCGTGATGTGCTCATCAGCCAGGGCAATCACATCGGCGATCGCTTGATGAAGGTTATCTTGCTGGTAAATCCGGTAAACTTGCTTATTACCAGGCAGGGTGATCTTTTCTCTGCTATCACTAACCTTAATTTTTGGGATCCATTGATCATTAATCTTTTCTTCGGCGAGCTTATAAACGCCACTTAATACCGGACTGGAGGAACTGGTAATTAAACGTTCCCCAATCCCAAAGTTATCAATTGGAGCTCCTTCATCCAACAACGACTTAACTACATGCGCATCAAGGGCATTTGAAGCTGTAATCTTTGCCTTGGGGAAGCCAGCATCATCGAGCATCTTCCGGGCTTTGATGGCTAATTGCGAAATGTCACCGGAATCGATCCTGATCCCGACTGGTTGGTGCCCTTGAGCGCTAACTTGCTTGAAGACCCGAATCGCGTTCGGCACTCCTGACTTCAAGACATCATAAGTATCAACGAGCAAGGAAACTTTGTCAGGATAAACCTTGGCCCAAGCTTGAAAGGCACTTAATTCATCAGAGAAGCTTTCGACCCAGGCATGTGCCATTGTGCCGGCCGCGGGAATATTAAATTTACTGGCTGCTTGTAAGTTCGACGTGCTGGTACAACCGCCGATCACCGCGGCTCGCGCCCCATACGTGGCGGCATCAGGGCCTTGCGCCCGCCGTGCGCCAAATTCCATAATTGGTCGGCCTTGAGCGGCATGGTTGATTTGCCAAGACTTCGTCGCAATTAATGATTGATGGTTAATGATGTTTAGAATAAAGGTTTCTAACAGCTGGGCTTCAATCAACGGTCCACTAATTGAAATAATTGGTTCCCGTGGGAAAACAGGGGTTCCTTCTGGCAAAGCCTTAATCGAGCAGTGATTTTTAATCTTGCTCAGGTAATCCAAAAACTCGGGAGTAAATTCATTCAGGGAGGTCAGGTATTCAATATTCTCCTTAGTGAAATGCCAATTTTGAACTTGTTCTACCACTTGCTGGAGACCAGCGACAATGACAAAACTACCGTTGTCGGGAACCCGGCGGTAAAAGACGTCGAAGCGAGCTTGTCGATCATGGGGTAGGGTAGCGTAGTACCCATTGGCCATGGAAAATTCATATAAGTCGGTTAATAGTTGTAGATTCATCTTAAATGCTTCCTTTTAAGTAAAAATTACTTTAATTTGGCTAAAAATAAAAGTATGGTTAACTTTTATTTACGTCTAGTATAAATATTTTGCAGCAAAATGCAAATGATGCCCTTTAGTTAAGTTGGTAGAGCTTTGGTGGCCGCCCAGAATGGTTCAAAGTGGCGGCCCCGACTTCTTTGAAGAGGTGGTTGTGAGTTTTCTTAAAGTTGGAATTATCAATCTTGTCAATTGTCGTACCTAAGAAAGCTGCAAAGACTTCGCGCGCTTGGCGCAGGGTAAAGGTATTACCTAAGATCCGAAGAATTTGGGGTTGATAGTCCAGCTTGTTTTTAATCCGATTAATGGCGGTGGTAATGATTTGAATATGATCAAAGACCAGGTGACCGGCGGGACTTAGGATAATCTCCTGTTGGTCATGGGTGATCACATAGTTGTCCTGATCTTTATCAAGCACAAACCATTGGGCATCTGTGGCTCCATACCCTGGATGCAATTTTGGGGTTGATGGTAAATAGGTCATATAGGCGAGTGCCAGTGCCCGAGTTCCCGTAACCCGCTTGGGATCTGTAAAGGTGGCCAGTTGTTCGGTTGAATTCATCGGAACTTGCAGGCCAATTTTATCGTCAATTAGACGAATACAGGCCGCGTCGGCACTCTCTTTACTCCGCAAGAGGGTTTCGGGGAGGGCCCAATGTCCCTTTAGAGGTTCATCTGCCCGCTTAATCAATAGTAATTGTGGTCGGTGTAATTCAGTATTAAAACTCCAAATAACGTTGGTGATGGTCACTAATGGCCGGGCAATAATTTCACTATCCAATTGACGCTCCTCCCTTCATAATTGTTAACTCAACTCTATTTTAGCATTTCTCGGCCACTAGTAATTGCCCAGTTGCTTTAAATCATGTTTGACGAGGATTGCTAAATTTTGAATGGTGATTGACGTCGGCTGGGCTAACCATAAGCAAAAAGAAAGTATTCCAGAAAATACCGACGACAATGCGGGTCATATATGAAGCGGGCCCTGTCAATAGGGAACCCTTTTAGCTAGCACGTGTTACTTGAAGGAGCTCCCTATTTTTTACTTAATAAACTTAATCAAATTAGTAAATATACTTAGGCCTTTTCTGGATATAAATAGTTAATTAAAATTTCAACGATAACAATGATGACTACTACGAATAAAGCTAAATACCAATTTACTTGAATTCCCAGGCGGAGATTGGGGACTGTTAAATTAATTAAAGTTGACCCTATAGCCGTACCACTTGCAATGGTAATATTCTGAATCATTCGTTGTAGTGAACCGATTATGCCCTGATTACTGGCAGAACCTGATTGCATAATAGTAGCAATATTAGCTGGCTGAAAATAGCCACCACCGATTCCAAATAAGAATAGGCAACCGGTTACGATAATCGGCGGCCATTGAACACCAACTAAAAGCAAGCCAACGAAAGCTAGCGCAATAATCATAAGCCCCCAACGGCTAAACTTCTGATTTTTGGAACCATCGTTTTGACTACCAGAAATCCGTGAAAAAATGACCAATCCAGCCGGGGCGCCCAAGACTAATAATCCCGTTACTCCAACATCAATATGCATAACTTTTTCAAAAAGAAAAGGTGGAATTAAAAAGACAATTGCCGATGCAAACCCAAAGATCGCAGTTTGTGACAAATATAGCCAGACCCTAGGAGCTTTAGAAAGGGTTCGAAAGTCTACTAGGGGCTCATTTAGTCTAAATTCGAAGGTATAGAAGAATAGTCCTAAAACCAAGCCACAAACAATTAGTGGTATAGCAAACTTGAAACTAGCTGTCTTACTGAGAAGCAAAAATCCAGCCAACAAACAAATAATCATTATAGCATTAATAAGACTACCCCAGAAATCAAAACTTCGTTTGGTGGTATTTTCGTGAATTTGGGAAATCAATAATTGATTGCAGATCAATCCTAAGATTGCGAAAGGAATATTGATCCAGAAAATAAGACGCCAAGCATTGAAAGCTAAAAAGAAGCCACCAATTGATGGTCCTAGAATGGGTCCCAAACCAATCATAATTCCTAGTACTCCCAAAGCCCTGGGAATATGGTCATTATCCATAAGCGTGGTGATTAGCGCAGCTGATGTCGATTGTAAGGCAGCTGCACCTACTCCTTGAATAACCCGAAAGATAATCAAATCGACGATATTGGTCGCTAATCCACATAAAACTGATCCGAAACCAAACATAAGTAATCCGACTAAAGATACTTTGAGTTTTCCAATTCGATCGCTTAAGTAACCAATGGGCAAAATTAATACTGCTAAACTAGTCGTGTAGCCAACCACACTAAGAGCCGTAATACTAGTGGTTGATTGAAATTGGTGTTGTAAAAAAGGGAGGGCAACATTGATAATCCCGGTATCTAATGTTGAGAGTAACATACCCAGACCAGCGACGGTGATAATTAGTTGGTTCTTTATCCGGCTATTCATGAAACTTAGTCCTTTCCTTAGGAACGGTTAGCTTAAGATTTCTAACACCCATACGAACTAATCGCTGAGGTAACTGACCACCAATATTACCTGGACCAGCAATCCCGACTACTGTATTTTTGAGTTTTTTAGCATTGTATACTAAATATTTTTTATTACGAATCATTGAAATTATCTCCCTTGAATTATTATATTTTCATGATAAAATTAATTCAAAATATAATCAAACGATTCCATAATTTTGAAATTGAAAGGCAAATATTGATGACTATTAAAATTAAGTTTAGCAACTATGCCCGCCAAACTAATGCAACCCTGACCCAGCAAGTTCAGTTTGTATATTCACCATTAAATGAGTTATTTAGAAGTTTACACGTACTATTGAACCCCCGTCACCACGGTATGCATATTGATTGGGCACTAGCAGCGCGCCGATCCTTAACTGACGATTTTTTAATCAACTTCACTATTTTGAATTAATTTACGAATTAGGAACACCACCAATCTTTTTTAATAATTTTGAACGACTAACCGATAACTTAGATGAAGAAATTAATAATTTAAAGCAGTTTTTAACTCGCGAAGATCCACAAGTTATCGTCAAAAGTTTGGTAAAAGTTGCTCAGGAACGTGAAAATCAATTTATTCCTAAAATGGCTAAAAGCTTGGAGTGGCGAGATTATCAACCAACTAATCCACAGCAACTCTTAACAGACTTGCGCATTAATCCTCAAAAAGTTTATGGGCAGCTATTTTCATTTATTGCAGATTATCGAAACCTAGTTTTTGATCAAACTTGGAAAGACCGTTCCCTAAGTCAATTTCTGATCAATGAAATCAAGGAACAGTCAAAATATTTACGAGATCATGGTTTTGTCAAGCTTGTTAACCATCTGGAGGTTGATCGATTGTATTGGCAAAAGGATCAGTTGATGATCGTCAAACCTTTTGACCAGCAAATTAATTTAGGGAACCATGATGTCGTTTTGCTAGTACCAAGCTATTTTGTTTGGCCACACCTTTTTATTGATCATTTTTCCGACGGAGTAACCATTACTTATGATGCTCTTAATAAAATCAAAACTAAAGTGAGTTCAGATGAGTTAGCTGGCGTATTTAAATCTTTAAGTGACCCTATTCGCTTGCAAATGATGAAGTTTTTAGCTGATGAACCACTAACAACTCAGTCACTGGCGCAGATTATGACCATGAGTGCGTCCACGGTTTCTCACCATCTAAAGCTTCTAAAGCAAGCTAAATTAGTCAAAACGCAAAAAGACCGTAAATTTGTATTATACTCACCAACCAGCCTAATTGACGATCTCATTCCCGGGTTCTATTCATATTTAAACCAGGAAGATTAATTAGAAGGAGGATCTTAAACGTGTTAACTGATCAATTACTATCAGCATTGAGCTGTCAGAGATTTTTGACTCTAAATGAAGTTTGCAAAGCAACCAATATTGATCGCCTAATTGGCCTACAGCAGCTGAAAATATTAGAGAAAAGCCAATTAGTAGAGCAACGTTTTTTCGCCGGTAGGCATTATTTCAAATTAAATGATGTAACTAGACTAGAATCTGACCTTGGCAAACGAACATGGAATAAACTGGCTCAGCGAAAAATGGCTATCCGAATTGGTCAAGCTAGAACTTGTTATCATCATTTAGCCGGGCAGGCCGGGGTTCAATTATTTCAGTGGTTAAACCAAAATCATTTAGTTAAAGAATCGTCTCCAGCTTACTATGTATTAACCAACCAGGGAAAATATGTATTTAATCAATTTTTAGCGGAACCAATCCAGCAAACACATTTGCAGACCTGTATTGATTTTTCGGAGCGCCTACCTCATTTATCAGGAGCGTTGGGAACCAAACTATTGTCACAACTAATTAAAGACGATGTGGTTACATTAGCTAGTAACCGTCAGATACGGGTTAATATTCCTTTGGCGTGTTGGTTTAAGGAGGATTTTCTTGAAAGAAAAAATAACTAGATGTTCATGGGCTAATACAGATAATATTCTTCTAAGAAATTATCACGACAATGAATGGGGACGACCGTGCCATGATAACCAAAAGCTCTTTGAATTATTGTCATTAGAAATTATGCAAGCTGGATTAAGTTGGCAGACCGTACTTAATAAGCGACAGGCTTTCAAAGGCGCATTGGCTAATTTTGATTATCAAATAGTTCAAACGTTAACCCCTCAACTCCCCCAATTATTGACTAATAGTAAGATCATTCGTAATCAAAAAAACTCTCAGCTATTATTTCTAATGCAAAGGTGCTGACTTTAATGGAATTACGACAGAAAACATTTGATCAATACCTTTGGAATTTTGTCAACAATATTCCAATTCAGCATCACTATCACTCACATGAAGAAATTCCCCGAACCAACCAAATTGCTAAACAAATTAGCCGTCAGATGAAAAAAGATGGTTTTAGGTTTACTGGTCCTATAGTTGTTTACTCCTTTATGCAAGCAGCTGGGCTAATCAATGATCATGAAATTTCTTGTTACCGTTACACAGAATTACTCAAATGCATGGATAATGGTTACAAGTAAGAAATAATTTTATCCCGCATCTTATTGTCTTCGTCAAGCATTAAGCTGAATGCCGTAGTTATGAATACAACATGCTCTTAATCTTTATCAGGCAGGCATGAGTGACATTGATGTGGCTCGAAATACCGAGATTAAACGGACGACCTTTATTCGATACCGTGTAAAACACGGTATTAAAAGAAAATAGGGAACCTCTTTAGCTAGCTGAAGGGCAATACAAAAGTTGGAAAAAATTAAATATTTAAGCTACTAAGACATGATTCTGATATGCCACCAGAGTCATGCCTTTTGTTTTGAAAGAGGTTCGGAAGTTATTGAATATTGAACTTATCTACATAGGCCAAAGATAGTAACTTAAGTTCATCAAGATCACGGCATAATGGACGACTGAGTAGTTCCGTTCTATGCAAGTAAAAGAAGCTTTCTACCGGTGCGTTATTAAGACAATTTCGGACTGTATTTAACCATGGAAAAAACACCTCACAATGGTTAGATAAAAGTTCTAACCATTGTGAAGTGCTTCATCTAGAATCTTTACAATAGGTTTAGCCACCACATTTCTGTCTATATCAGTAATTTTATTTCTTAACTGGTGGGTAAACCCGCGGATGTTTCGCTGCCCTTTTGGCCGTAAACCACCATTTTTTATCTGGTATTTTGTATGCAACTCTAAATTGACGATTGTATTTCTGGATATAAATCAATTTATAAACTCTATCTAATTGATAGAAAAGCAAGAAAATTAATAGTATATATAGTATTACTGATGCAGAACCTAATGCTAATTCAAAGTTTAAATGTTTCACAATAATTGAGTATATCACCATTACAATATTAATAATTAGCATCAGTGCTAATGTGGTAATGGTCGCTTTTAAATTACTAATTTTTGTTTCTTTATCATGTACTTTCATAATCCATATATAAGTCGATACGCAAAGATACATAAAAATAATAAAAAGTTGAACAAAAAAGGAAATCCATCCTTGTACTATTACAAGAACTAATGTAATTATTGAGGAAATTGAAAAAAATGTCGTTATACCCCAAACTAATCCGATTAAAGACCCTTGAACTGATGCAACGCCTCGATTGTAATATGGCATAATAACCCACGCCAATAGCATCAGGAAAAAGATACAATCAGATATTTTTACCAGTGGGCCCACGATATCCAGTAATATTCTAGCGACCATGTTCCCTGTTTCTCCCCAATTTCCTTGGGCGGGCCCAATACCAACAGTGTATAACCCAAAGACGAAACCCATAGCTAAGATAAATACACCAAATTTTTTAAAGAAACCAGAATAAGAAAAACTTAATACGGTATCGATATCTTTTTTGCGAATATATTTTGATATTTTCTTATAAGTAAAATTAAACATGTCATATACCTATCAACTTTCTAGTTAAACTAACTTAACTTTTTTTACCGGCCACCATATTGACCAGATTGTAGGTCAGTTTTAGCTCCCGTTAATGTTTTCAAATAAAATTTGAAGGGGATATATTTTTTATAATTAGGTCTAATTTTAGCACACACTTGTTTTCCACATACACTATAAATTTAAGGATAAAAGTTCAATGGCCAAAGATAGTGACTTAAGCTCATCAAGATAGTTTCGGACTATATTTAACCATAGAAAAAGTACCTCACAATTGTTAGAACTTTTGTCTACCTATTATGAGGCACTAGTAGTAGAAGCAACGTACATAATATAGTACAATATAATGTAAGGGAAAAGAAAGGAGTCCTTATTATGCCAATTGCTACTACCCAAAGTGATTTCCGTAATCATATTAAAGACTACTTAGATAAAGTCAATGATGAAAACCAAACAGTACTAATTACACGTTCTAATCAACGAGCAGCGGCTGTTATCTCACAAGAACAACTCAATACCCTTCTTGAAGCTGTTAATGCTAAAGAAGATTCACTAGATTATGCTATTGCCAGAGATAAGTTAATCGAAATGCATATCTTACCTGATGATCCTATCGTTGAACCAACTGACAATTATTGGAACAGTTTTAAGCCAAAGGATAACAGTAACCAATGAGATATCAATATAAACCACGAAAATCGTTTGAACGAAACTTAGTTTATCTTGCACAGCTTGATGTAACAATTATTGATGAAGTAAAAGATGCTATTTTTATTCTCCTCGATGGCGACATACTTCCCAATGACTTTCATGATCACAAACTGACAACCATGCAATATGTTAATGACCACGATGCTTTTTACGATGCTTAGCTAATCGTTTTTGATAACGAAGCTCCTGTGCTAATCGTTTTTCAGTAGAATGCTGTGCTTTTCGTAATTTTTTCTTTTCCTCAAATTGTTTTTGTAAGGTGCTTTGTGCTTGGGTACTAATACCGTGAGATTTCATTGCTTTGTTGGCTAATCGTTGGGCGCGTTTTGGATTGATGTGTTTCGTAACTATTCGCGCTCCGTCTGGTTCATAATGAAAATGGAACCGTTGATAATCTTGATTTATCAGTTTCAGAATTAATGACATTTTGGGTTCTGAACTACCAAGGATAACTGATGCAACCGAATAGCTGTTATCATCGTGACATTCCAAAATGGCCTTATAGAAGCTACCATCAAAAACAATTGTTAGACAAGATTGAATAACCATCATGTCCCCTCCTTAAATTAGATTAAGAAAGCGGGACATCCCGGAGGGGAAGGATACTGATCAGCATGTGCTGACGTCCGGACTACCAACCGAACTGTGTTTTTGCTTTCTAAGATATAGTATCATAGTTCTGTATAATATTAAGTTAAGGCCATCATATCTTTAAGGAGGTGCTTACCTTGAAAATCCCCCATACCCTATCTGAATTTACACAAAATTATTACTATAAAACGGAATTAGTTAAGTTATGTCAACAATATAAATTGCCTACTTCGGGAACCAAGGCAGAACTAAATTCGTATATTATAAAATATTTCAAGGGAATACCTTCTTCGCAAATTAAACCAATTCGAAATAATAGTAAGCATCGCCCATTACCGTATAGCAAGATTAGCTTGGACACAAAGTTAATTAACTCCGGCTTCTGTTTTAACAATGCTGCCCGTCAGTGGTTTACTGATTATTTTGGTGTCGCTAAGTTTTCCTTTAGCAAGAAAATGGCGATTATCAAAAGAAAAGCTGAGGCAGAACATGATGAGAAAGCTACTGTTGGCGATTTAATTCAACAGATGCAGAATTGGAATCAAAATAAAACTGCGTCATCTGCAGAAGAAAATACTTATCAGTGGAATAACTTTGTTCGGGCGTTTTTCAAGGATCCGGCGACTAAACAATATAATCAGCGATTAAAAGTTGCTTCATTGTTATGGAAAAAAGTGCGAATGTCTTCGGATAATAAAGTTTATCATCACAATATGTTAAAAAGGTACGGTAAAGAAATCCAGATATATAAGAATAGGCAGGAACATATGAATTTCAAACAAAAATGAGGGGGGTAGATATGTTAGAGTATCAAGATCTTAAAGCCGATTTTGCAGCCAATGCTAACGCTAAACTGGCCAGTGGTATGAAAAAATACATGCGTAACCAGTTTGACTTTTATGGTTATCGGACCAAAGTGCGTAAAGCACTTTATCATGAGGGACTTCTACAAGCGAAAAAGGAGAAGCAAATCGATTGGGGATTATTAAATCAAGCGTGGAATGATCAGTACCGTGGTTTACAATATTTTGTTTGTGATTATTTAATTGCGATGAAAAAATTCCTCACTTATGATGATTTACCGCGTATCGAGAAGTTTGTACGGCCCAAGCAATGGTGGGTTTAGTTAAGCCGATTGACTATTTAGAAACGCAAGATCAGCATGTGGATCGATTGATGCTTAAATGGTCGCAGGATTCAGATTTTTGGGTCAGGCGAGTCGCAATTGAATATCAACTCCTGAAAAAGGATCAGACCAATAAAGAGTTATTACGACAAATCTTGCAAAATAATTTGAATGATCAGGAATTCTTTATCAATAAAGCGATTGGTTGGGCTTTACGGGATTACTCAAAGACTAATCCCGAATGGGTAAATGAATTTATTGAAGAAAATCGAGATGGGTTATCAAAGCTATCTATTCGTGAAGGCAGCAAGTATTTAACTGCACACCATTAGCATGGTTAAAGAGGTGACAGAGATGAAAATTCAAAAACTAGAAGGAAACTATACTGGCTATCGAGAATTTCATCTTCGTGATACTCCCAAGGGGCAGCAACCAACTGAAACAAATGACATTGTAGTTATCTATAAAGTCAACAATCAAGATTTAGTACTCGTTGCTGTTAATCTTGGTTCTCATAAAAAATTATTCCATGGTCGTTATCATAAGAAGCGTTAAAAGCTGTTGGCTAGGGACTAGCCTTGGTAAAATAGCAAAGTTCTGTAAGTGATTCTTTATTAAGCCGGCTAAAATTGTTACGTTAGTTATTTAATAAATTGTTTATTTATTTGTCTGCTAACGATATAATTAAACTAGACAAAGGAGGTATCAAGATGAAAATTATTACTTTTACTGCTATCAAGGGTGGTGTCGGTAAAACAACCTTGACTTTAAATTATGGTGATTGGTTAGCCAAACATGGCAAGAAGGTTCTATTAATCGATTTAGATCATCAGTGTAATTTAACAACCGTTTTTGAAAAGACACGACGAAACAATACTATCGCTGAAGCATTTAAAGAAGACGATAATGCTCAAAAAGTAAAAATTGACAGTGTCGGACCAAATCTAGATTTAATCGCCGGTTTTATAGACCTAGATGTTTTGGGAAGTTATCTAGAAAATAACAGTAACAAAGAAATGATGTTGTTCATGTGGTTTAAAAACAACTCCGATTCATTAAGCTTAAACGACTATGACTATATCTTAATTGATACACACCCAGATTTTAGTACCATCACTAAAAATGCTATTGCTATCAGTAATTACCTTCTTAGTCCCATCACACCCAGTGAGCATGGCTACAATGCTAAATTTGACCTAGAAACACGACTCGAAAAATTCAGAAAATCACTTTTTGATTATCGAACTGGCGAAACTTACGTAGACGCAAAACTTTTCTTTATCGTTAATATGATTAGACATAATACAAGTATGTCTCGCGATTTGCTAAAACATATAGAAGGTGATGAAACAGTCGCAACTATAATTCCAGAAAGAGAGCTCTTTAATAAAGCTACTGCAAGGCACACTTCGATATTTGAATTAGCCAATCATGATAAATCCGTTTTAAAGCAAAATCAAAAGTTCATAAAAAAAGCCGATCATCTTTTTCAAGAATTAGCAAGTAAAACCAAGTAAGGAGAGTTAGCTTATGAGTTTAGATTCATTCAACCATAAAAAAGACGAAGAAATGAGAGAAAGTTACGAAACTACATTGAAAGATAACAAGAACGATGCAGTAGCATTTTTAAAAAATATCAGTCGAAAAGAAGTAGAGCGTAAGCGATCAGTAACCTTCTCAATTACTGAAAGTCAATTAAAAAAAATGGACACAGCTGCCCGAAAAAACGGATTTAAAAATCGGTCAGAATTCTTAGCTTCAATCATAGATGCAATTTAATAATTAAATAAATAATTAATCAAACAGTTTATTTAATTATCTCGCAATTAGATAAAAGCTTGTAAAGTATACTGGACCAAATAAAGTTGCCGGTTAGGAAGTACTATGCTAAACTAAAACTAATTTAACAACCGAATAAAGAGATCAAGCTAAACCAAAAAGGTCCCCAATTCACGAGAAATCAGGGACCTTTGGTTTAGCAAGTAGCTAGTAGGCAGCTACTTAGATTCAGCCGATTTTCACCGCCAAGTTAAAATCGGCTGAACATTGCTCTTAATTTGTAGGTTAATTATACCGCAAACCAGTCCGAAAGGGCAAGTTAAGGATAGTTAAAAACAAATTAAAGTCAATGGACTAAGTAGCTAACTGGAGCTATTCAGTCCATTTTTTGTTGTTAGAAATAAAAAAAGTTGCCGGATGGGCAACTCACAAACAAATAACAGATACATGCTGGTAAATTACAAAGCTTTCATTTAGCGTGCGAGACTTTATAATTTAGTTAAAGTATACCAGATTTGTATTATAATGCAAATCAAATGTTTTAGCAACTCTCTTTTGAGACAGCGTGTGTCAGTCAAGAAA
>OLOB01001066.1_pt1 | contig 18903 bp, 17 predicted proteins | sample 1671911 | NCBI WGS metagenome assembly OLOB01 (sample SAMEA3136625, study PRJEB25190) | human gut metagenome | biome: human gut; feature: human-associated habitat; material: faeces | place: Austria | collected 2013
CAGAACAAAGGGGTTTGGGGCACTCCCCAACAAGCATTTTGCAACGCAAAAAGTGTTTTTGTATAGACGAAAACATTGCTTGCCACAACAATACGACCTTTCAGTCCGTATTCAACTGCTTTCTGTTCTATCGCAATTTTCAAAAATAGTGCCTATTAAAACGGCATATTTGCGATATGCAGTTTGCGGATGTTGCTTGTGCATTAAAAACGCAAACTGCTATCATTACAGCTTTTCAAATACAAGGAACCGGAACGAGATATCGGTTTCCAGCTGGGACAGCGCAGCAAGGCGCTCCGCCCCGCCGCGCGGCGTTTTCCAGTAATAGGGTGTCATGGCGAACAGCGCTTCCAGCTGGTCGTGGGGCACCGTGATGGTGCCCTGTACTTCCCGCTCGCCGATGGCCCGGAAGCCCGGGTAGGCAACTTCCTGCACCGGGTTCTTGTAGGGCGTGTCATAGAGCACGGCCTTCATCTGGTAGAGGTGTTCCGCGCCGGGCACCACATAGATCATGCGTCCGCCGGGGCGCAATACCCGCTGGAACTCTTCCTGCGCAAAGGGCGAGAAGCAGTTCAGCAGCAGGTCGGCCCAGCCGGTGCGCACCGGCTGGCTGAAGCTGGAGGCCACCGCGTACCGGGCGGCAGGCAATGCTTTGGCGGCCAGACGCACGGCAGGCTTGGCAATGTCGAACCCGGCCAGCTGCAGCGGCCTGCCCGCCTTGGCAAACTGCTGCGCGATGCAGCGGTCATACCAGCCCTCGCCGCAGCCCGCATCCAGCAGATGCAGTGCGGCACCCGGGGCAGCAGGCTGGCCGTATTCCAGGCACAGCTCCCCCGCCGCCCGCCCGAAGATACCGTAATATCCGGCGTTCAGGAAAGCGCGGCGAGCCGCCACCATCTCTTTGCTGTCTCCGGGGGCTTTGGTGCGCATGCTCTGCACCGGCAGCAGATGCCAGTAGCCCTCTTTTGCACGGTCAAAGCTGTGGTTCCGAGCACATTTCAGGGACACATCCCCGGCAAGCGGCGCGCCGCACAGGGGGCACTGCCAGGGGGCAAATTCGTTCAGGTTCATACCTCGTCGCTGTGGTCCTCAATGGGGGCGGTGGCACCGCCGTGGGCGTTCATGTACTCCTCAAAGTTCGTGAACTTCTGCTGCGGCGGGCGGCGGCTGATGAGCACAAGGCCCGGGTCCTCGTCCTTTGCAGCGGGCTGACGGCTGCGGCGGCCGGTGTCGGCCTTGGGGGCGCGGCCTGCGCCGCCGGCGGCACTGCGGGGGCTGCCGGTGCGCTCATTGCGCTCACTGCGCGGGGCACGGCCTGCACCACCGGCTGCAGCCGGGCGGGCATTGCGGTCATTCGGGGTGTTCCGGTCGCTGCGGCGGCCTGCATTGCGGCGGTCGCCGTTCGGGGCATTCTGGCCCTGCACGGCCTGAGCACCCTGCGCGGTCTTGATGGCCGGGGCAGCGGGAGCAGCCGGGGCCTTTCTGGCCGAGCGCAGCGGCGTTGCCTCCGGGGCGCTCACAAAGTGCGGGTCAAATTTGGGCTGGGCATTGCTGCCGCGGGCCGGGGCGTTCTGCTCCCGGCGGGGGCGGCTGTTGTTATTGTTGGAACGGCGGTCATTGCTGCGCCCGCCGGAAGTACGCTTGGGATCATCCATGGTTCGTTCCTCTTTTTCCAGTTTTACGGGCTGCTTTGCCTGCGCTTTGGGCACGGCAGCAGCCTTTTTTTCAGGCTTTGCAGGGGCGGCCGCCTTCGCGGGCTTTGCCTGCTGTTCCGGCTGCTTCCCGGCCTGTTCGGGGGCAGCTTTGGGCTTTTTGCCGCGCACGGGCGGCTCCGGGCGCACCGGGGCGGGCACGCCGTCCCACGGGTGGCCGGACACCACTGGGATCTTCCGGCGGTTCAGCTTTTCGATGCCGGCCAGATACTCCTGCTCCTCCGGGGCGCAGAAGCTGACGGCGGTGCCGTCGGCTCCGGCACGGGCCGTGCGGCCAATGCGGTGCACATAGGTCTCCGGCACCTCGGGCAGGTCGTAGTTGAACACATGCGACAGCTCGCTGATGTCGATGCCGCGGGCGGCGATGTCGGTGGCCACCAGTACCCTGGTCTTACCGGCCTTGAAGTCCTCCAATGCGGTCACGCGGGCGGTCTGGCTCTTGTTGCCGTGGATGGCCGCCGCCGGGATGCCCTGTTTGGTGAGGTCTCTTGCGATCTTGTCGGCCCCGTGCTTGGTGCGGCTGAACACCAGCGCGTTGACCACCGGGGGCTGCAGGTTCTTGATGAGCCAGGGCAGCAGGAATTTCTTGTTTCCCTTCTCCACATGGTACAGGCTCTGCTGGATGCGGTCCACGGTGCTGGACACCGGGTCCACCTTGACAAAGGCCGGGTCCCGCAGGATGCCGGCGGCCAGCTGCTCGATCTCGGCGGGCATGGTGGCGCTGAACATCAGGTTCTGGCGCACCTTGGGCAGCTTGGCGATCACCTTCTTCACATCGTGCACGAAGCCCATATCCAGCATACGGTCGGCTTCGTCCAGCACAAAGATCTCCAGATCCGACAGGTCGATAAAGCCCTGCCCGATCAGGTCGTTCAAGCGGCCCGGGCAGGCCACAAGGATGTCCACGCCCTTTTTCAGGGCCTCCACCTGCGGGGCCTGGCCCACGCCGCCAAAGATCACGGTGCTGCGCAGGTTCAGGTACTTGCCGTAGGCGTCAAAGCTCTCGCCGATCTGCAAGGCAAGCTCCCGGGTGGGGGTCAGGATCAGCGCGCGGACGGCCCCCTTGCGGCGGGGCGGGTTGGCAGTGAGGCGATCCAGCATAGGCAGCGCAAAAGCAGCCGTCTTGCCGGTGCCGGTCTGGGCACAGCCCATCAGATCCCGGCCGGACAGCACCGGCGGGATGGCCGCTGCCTGAATGGGCGACGGGGTCTCATAGCCTGCCTCCTGCACAGCGCGCAGAAGCGGGGCGGACAGATTCAGTTCTTCAAATGTCATGGTTCTCCTATAATAGCCTTCCCCCAAGGGGGAAGGCTATTGCGCTCTCTCATTCCGTAATTTTCCGGCACTCGATATAATAGCGCTTTTCCTCCGCATGGCCCATGCTGAAGGTCTTGCGGGGCAGCACGCCGCCCAGCACAACACCCTTGAACAGGTCGCTCTTGGCAAAGGGCGGCATCAGGAAGGCCACAGCCCCCTTCTTGCACAGCGCGCGCACAGCCGGTTCATCGTGTACATAGTCCACCCGGCCCTCCGGGTGACGCTCCAGATAATACTCAATAAATTCGTCGATGGTGCCCACAGTAAGCGGCGCGGTGGGCTCCTCAAAGCTCAGCACGTTGGCCATGTGAGGGCCGGCCAGCGTAAAGGGCTGCTTTTTCTCGCCGCCAAAGCAGCAGCCTGCCATGTTCTCGTCGCTCCAGGTGATCAGCGCCAGCAGCACGGCAGCGCAGTCCACATTGAACAGCACCCGATGGATGGGCTCAATCTCGATGGCGGGCGAGTGGACGTTGCACACCTCGGCCAGGCACCACCGGGCCGGGTGGTTCTCGGCCTGCTCCGGGGTCAGGGTCTTTTTCAGCTCCTCCCAGCAGGCCTTGGCGGTGGCCAGCGAATGGTTGCCGTCGCCCACGGCCAGGGTCAGCGGGTCGCGGCGGGCAGCGTCCGGGTATTTGGCATCAAAGGCCTCCTGACTGCCCAGCGCAGCCAGTGCCGTCTCGATCTGGTCGATCATGGCCGGGTCCTCCACGGCCCAACCGGCCACATGGCCGCCGCCCAGCATCAGTTCGCCCTCGTACACTTTGCGCAGCTCGTTCTTGCGGGCCGCGATGGGCTCGATGAGGGTGCACTGAGGGTCGTCGGCCAGCATCATGATGTGGGGCGTTTCCAGTGCGGCACCGGTGCGCACCTTCATGCGGGGCGGGATGCGGCTCTCCACCGTGCTCTCGCTGGGCCGCACGGTGCACTTTGCTCCGCGCTGATAGCTGTAGGCTTCCAGATCCACCTTGCCCACAAGACCCTGCCGCACCCTGCCGCTCTGCTCGGTGCGCTCCACATACACAAAGCCGTCCACGGCGCGGGTGAGCACGTTCTGTGCATAATCCGCCATCGTGGCATGGATCTGCTCCACCCGGGCGTCCGCGTCGCCGTCCTCCAGATACACCTCCGGCAGGATCAGGTTCAGGGTGCTGGGGCTGCCGTCAGCCGCTTCTTTGGCCCGCTGCCAGTACTCGCGGTCGCTGGTGAACTGGTCGCAGGCAATGCAGCCCCACTGTTCCAGCGGGATCTGCTCCGCAGGCAGAAGGATGTGCGCAGGTGCAAAGCAAGTTGTGGTGTTCATGGTCGATTCCTCACTTTCCCGTATCATCAAAGACAATTACTGCATCACTCAGCCCGAAACGCGGTCGGTCTCAAAGCGGTCTGCGGCGTGTACGGTCAGGTTCTCCACCCCTGCATCCGTGGCCGCCGTTTCCAGCGCCTGCAGGGCATCGGCATCCATGGCCGCGTCCGAGGTCACCAGCAGGTTCTGCACGCCCAGGGTCAGGGCCGGCACGTCCAGCGCCACACTGCTGTTCTTGCACTGATCCAGCGTGTAGCTGAACCACAGGGTCACCTTGCCCGACAAACGGTCCTGCAGGGCGGCGATGTCCGCCTTCAGCTGGTCGGCACGGGAGACCCCGTTGGTGGTACCGTAGTCCTGCTTTTTGCTCAGCTTGGGGAACTGCACATTGGTCAGCACCACCTGCTCAAAGCCCAGCTGCTGCACCTCTTCCACCAGGTCGCCCACATACTCCACTGCCGCCGTGGAATAAGGGTTCAGCCAGGGGTTGCCGTTCTTCTGGGCATCCAGCCACAGGGCGCTGCCGTTGTAGTGGATGGCCATGGAGGGGTCGGTGCGGGGCGAGATGGGGTCCTTGAAGGCCGCCAGCTGCGCCACCGGAATGAGCTTTTCTTCCCGCAGGATGGCCGCGATGTGCCCGGCGTCCAGCGGTTCGGCCACGATGCCGCCCGCCGCAGCCGCCGCCTGCGATGCATAGTAGATGTTTCCGGCCGCATCTTTCAGGGTCAGCACAGCGTATTCCACGCCCTGCGCCTTCAGCTGCTGTGCCGTGGTGCGGAGGGTGTCATCGTCCGTGAGGGCCGCCGTGTCCAGCTCCGCCCACCGGCCGGAAACGATCGCCTTGCCGTCAAAGACGTCCTCTTCCGGCTCCGATGCCGCCGAGGAAGCAGCCTCCGACGCAGCTGCCGAAGCCGCTGCCTGGGAGGATGCCGCCGCGCGGGATGCGCTCTCGGCTTCCAGATCCCGGTCCTTGACCACGGTGTACCAGGTGTGGGTAGCCCAGTCCAGCACATGGGGCGCGGCGAACCATGCCGCGGCCAGCACCACGGCCACCAGCACGACGATGCCCACGATCTTGCGGATGCGCATGCCGCGGCTGTAAAAGCTGCGGCGGTAGCGCTTGACCTTGGGCCGACGTTTATACTTTGCCATTTTGACTTACCTCCCTTTACAGGATCACCGAATGGCCGGTAAAGCCATAAATGGCCAGCGCCAGCACGCCGATGTACACCAGCGTGATGGGCAGGCCGCGGAACGCGGAGGGGATAGCCTTGCTGCGCAGGCGGTGCTGGGCCTCTGTGACCAGCAGCACAGCCAGCAGGTAGCCCACGCCGCTGCCCAGGCCAAAGCCCAGGCTCTGCATCAGCGTAAAGCTCTGGGTGCGCTCCACCAGCACGGTGCCCAGCACGCAGCTGTTCAGGGCTGCAGCGGGCACGATGCGCAGCAGCTTGCCCGCAAGGGGCAGCCGGCGGCCCAGGCCGAGCACCAGCTCTTCGGCGGTGCAGACCACGGCAATGGCGGCCACATACGCCAGCGGGCGCAGCTGGGCGCGGTTTTCCAGCGGCACGATCCAGCTGCCGGCATACCAGGCCAGCGGGGCCACCAGCACCTGCGTGATGCACAGCTGCAGGCCGAACAGCCAGCTGCTGGTGCGGTCATCCCCCACCAGCTGCACCAGACGGGACACGCCCAGTGCGCGGGTAAAGATGGCATTCTGGGCAAACACGGCCAGCACCGCATAGCCAAAGAACACCACCCAGGCATTCACAACATCTCTCATTGCTCGCCGTCCGCCTCCTTCTGTGCATGCACATCCACAAGGCTGCGCGCTTCCCGTACCAGATAGGCCTTGCGCCGGGCTGCCAGTGCACGCCACACGGCGCACAGCACGCCCAGCACGATAAAGCCGCCCGCCGGCATCCCGGCCATGGGCAGCACGGCCCGTTGCCCCACCGGGGTGCCGAACACCGTGCCCAGTGCCAGCCACTCGCGCACGCAGCCCAGCAGCATCAGCAGCAGCGCATAGCCCACCGTGATGCGCAGGCCTTTGGACACGGCCTTATGCAGCGTTTCCTGCACGCGGCCAAAGCGGTAGGTCAGCAGCGGCTCCACCACCAGCAGGGGCAGGTAGATGCCCAGGGTCAGCAGGCTGGTGCCGAACATTGCATTCAGGATGGGATAGGCCGCCAGATACACCACCGACGCGCTCAGACTGTACACCAGCGCACGGGGCAGCAGCTTTTTCTGCAGCTCTTCCGGGGCCGGATTCTCGCTGTTCAGGGGGAACAGACGGCTCAGCAGGCAGGCCAGCACGCGGGAGGGCACCAGCAGCAGCGTGACCGCAGCCGCCAGCATCACACCGTTATGGGCGGTGGTGGCCAGCACCACCAGCGGGGCCAGACCCATGCCCTGCATGACCACGGGGTTGTTCAGGAACACGCGGTCGTGGTGGGCAAAGCGGTCGGGATCCTTCAAAATCAGTTCTGCGGTCGCTTTTCTCATTCTGCGGCCTCCTTTCCGGCACCGGATGCGGGCAGGTGCAGCAGACGGTACAGCCGCACCTCGGTGCGGTCGATCCACGCCGAGATGCTGTTGACGGCCAGCACGGCAAAGCACACGCCCGTTTCGTACACGCCGTAATAACGGAAGCCCATGCTTACCACGCCCACCAGCACACCGTACAGGATGCGTCCCATCCGGTGGTGGGCACAGGTGTAGGGCTCATTGATGAGGAACACCGCGCTGAACAGCACCGCGCCGGTGAGCAGCTCGTCCCGCACGCACTGCAGACGGGGCAGGGCGTTGACCAGCACATCGCTTTCTGCCAGACCCGCCTGCCGCGGGAAGAAGAAGGCGATGAGGGCGCAGGTGGCCAGAAAGCTCACCGATGCCGTCATATGGGCATCCTTCTGGCTCCACAGGAACAGCCCGCAGGCCAGCAGCACCAGGGCGGCACCGGTGCCCATGGGGGCGGCGTATTCGCCCAGGCTCAGCGCGATCGAACTGTAGTTCAGCATGCCGCCGCTGCTCAGGGTGTCCTCAATGGCACTGGACACCGGCACGCTGGAGGCATCCCACAGCGGGATGGCCGTATAGGGCTGCGGGTAGCGGAACACCTGTTCTGGCCAGGACACCGCCGCCACGGCATAGCCCACGGCGGCCGGGTTGAAGGGGTAGCTGCCGTAGCCGCCAAAGACCTCCTTGCCGATGAGCACACCGGCCAGCACCGCCGCCACCAGCACATAGATGTCCACGGTGACCGGCATCAGCAGGGCGATGACCAGCCCAAAGCTCTCGTTGGACAGGTCGCTGTTCTGATATACGCGGTGCCGCAGCAGCGACACCAGACGGTCGCACAGGTTGCCGGTGAGCATGGCAATGCCGCACAGCAGCAACGGGCGCAGGCCGTACAGGTAGCAGGCCATGCACAGCGGCGGCACCGCCATCCAGCAGATGTGCTTGTAATATTTTCCGGTCTTTTGCAGCTGCTGTTCCTGCTCCCGGATCAATGCTTCATCCATACAACGCTCCCTCTCACAGGGCAGCCAGACGGCGCACGGCGGCGGTCCTGTCGTCCTTGCCGAACACGGCACTGCCTGCCACCAGAACGTCGGCACCGGCCTTCACGCACAGCGGGGCGGTGGTGTCGTCCACGCCGCCGTCCACTTCCAGCAGATAGTGCAGGCCGCGCTTCTCGCGCTCCGCCTTCAGCCAGCGCAGCTTGTCCAGTGCCGAGGGCATGAACTTCTGGCCGCCGAAGCCGGGCTCCACGCTCATCACCAGCACCAGGTCCAGCTGGTCCAGATAGGGGGCCAGCGCCTCCGGGGCGGTGCCGGGCTTGATGGTCAGGCCCGTCTTGCAGCCCAGCGCCTTCACGGCATCCAGCGTCTGCTGGATATCGTCCTCGCATTCCAGATGGAAGTTGTACAGGGTGGCACCGGCCTTGATGAAGGGTTCTGCGTACTGCAGCGGGTGGCTGATCATCAGATGCACATCGTAAAAGGCATCCGGCAGGGTCTTGTGCAGGCTCTTGAGCACCGGCACGCCAAAGCTGATGTTGGGCACAAAATGGCCGTCCATCACGTCGTAGTGCAGCATCTGTGCACCGGCGTCCAGCACCGTGCGGCAGTCCGCGCCCAGCTTGCCAAAATCAGCCGAAAGGATCGAAGGACTTACAATCGCCATAGTATATCGTTACGCTCCGTTATATTCAAAAGTTTTTATCCTCACAGGCCCGGTATTCTTCCGGTTTTGCGGTTTCCGGAATACCGGGGCATGGATATCTTTAGTTTACATGAAAACGCACAAAAAATCAAACCTGCCGGCCTGTTTTTCACCGAAAAGTCGTAATTTGAAAGATTTGTCCATCTGCCCTCTTTCTTTTGGCCCTGCGGGCGGCGTATTGACGATTTGAAATGGCTTCGCCTGCGCGTCGAAATCGCTGGTGGTTTTCCGGTTCTCTTTTGCCATCAAAAGAGAACATTTTCCATTCCTGAAACACAAAACAGCCAGACCGCCCTGACGTCCGGGCAGTCTGGCTGTGCGGTTATTCCACCGGTTTCATGCTGGCCGGGTCCTCCACGGCGGGGGCACCGCCGGCCTCGTCAGGCAGGCGCTTCATGCCGCCGGGGTTCGGGGCCTGCGAGGGCAGGGTGAATACGAACCGGCACCACTCGCCCTGCTGGCTCTCCACCCGGATCTGTCCGCCGGACAGGTTGACCAGCACCTTGCAGATGTTCAGGCCCAGGCCCGCGCCGCGGGCGTGCAGGCCGCGGGAGCGGTCCTCCTTGTAGAAGCGCTGGAACACATAGGGCAGTGCCTCCGGGCTGATGCCCTGACCGGAGTTCCAGACGGCGATCTCGGTTTCCGGGCCCAGTTTTTCCACGCTGAAGCGGATGGTGCCGCCCGCCGGGGTGAACTTGATGGCGTTGTCCAGCAGGTTGTACACCACCTGATGGATCAGGTCCGGGTCGGCGTACACCAGCGCCTTTTCGTCCATGGTCAGGCCCTCGATCTCGATCATGCCGTCGTTGATGCGCTGCTCGGCCGAGAGCGCCACGCCGGTGAGGGTGTCCCAGATGTTGAACATCCGGGCATTGACCTGGTATTCGCCGCTTTCCAGCTTGGACAGATCCAGCATGTTCTGGATCAGACGGGCCAGACGGCCCGTCTCCTCGCTGACCAGCTGCAGATAATGGTTCTGCATGTCGGGCGGGATGGTGCCGTCCAGCATGCCGTCCACAAAGCCCTTGATGGTGGTCATGGGGGTGCGCAGCTCGTGGGCGATGTTGCCCATGAACTGGCCCCGGGAGTTGTCGTTGGTCTGGATGTTGTCGGCCATGCGGTTGAAGGTGCGGGCCAGATCGGCCACTTCCCCTTCGCCTTCCACGCCTTCCACACGCACGGACAGGTCGCCGCCGCCAAAGCGCTGGGCCGCGTCGGTCACCTTCTGCAGCGGGTCGGTGAGTTTGCGCATCAACAGCTTGGTCAGGATGCTGGCGCACAGCAGCATCACGCAGGCCGACAGCAGGAAGTTGGACCAGAACTGCTGCTTGAACTCGGTGAGCTGCCTGCCGGAGGAGCACAAAAAGATCCAGCCGCTCTGGCTGCCGCGCTCGTCGCACATCTCACTGACGGTGATATAGCTTTTTTCGGTCAGCACCCCATCCAGCGTACCGAACACATGGTAGTAGTCCGCGCCGGAGGCCGCCGCCTTCTTCATCGTCTCATCCGGCACGGCCTGTGCGGTGAGCATTTCCGGGCTGGAAGCGATCAGCACCCGGCCGTCGTTGTCGGTGAAGAACAGATAGGCCTCCGCGCTCTCGCCGATGATCTCCAGCTTGGTGTTCAGGGCGTCCAGCTCGTCGCCCTCCGGCAGCGCCGCCTGCTGGGCCAGATACTGGGCCGTGCGGCGGGTGACCCCCACCACCTGGTCCAGCGTCTCATAGCGGTCCCGGGCAAAATAATTCTTGAACAGCACCCATTCCGAACAGCCCATCAGCACGATGCCCAGCACCATCAGGGTGGACACCAGCGAGAAGAATGCCGTCGAGATACTCTTGCGCATTACTGACGCACCTCGAATTTATAGCCCACGCCCCACACGGTTTTCAGCTCCCACTTGTCGGAAGCACCGGCCAGCTTTTCGCGCAGGCGTTTGACGTGCACGTCGATGGTACGGCTGTCGCCGTAATACTCAAAGCCCCACACCTCGTCCAGCAGCTGGTCGCGGGTGTACACGCGGTTGGGGTGGGAAGCCAGGCAGTTGAGCAGTTCCAGCTCCTTGGGCGGAGCCTCCACCACCTTGCCCTTGACCCGCAGCTCATAGCTGTTCATGTCCAGGCGCAGGTTGTCGAACTCGATCACGCCCTCGGTGCTCTCGGCTGCAGCCGAGGTGGTCTGGCAGCGGCGCAGCACCGCCTTGATGCGGGCCACCACTTCCTTGGCGTCAAAGGGCTTGACCATGTAATCGTCGGCGCCCAGCTCCAGGCCCAGCACCTTGTCAAAGGTCTCGCCCTTGGCGGTGAGCATCATCACCGGGGTATTGCCCGCCTTGCGGATGCGGCGGCACACTTCCAGGCCGTCCATCCGGGGCATCATCACATCCAGCAGCACCATGTCGGGCTTGATCTGGTTGAACTTTTCCAGGCCCTCCTCGCCGTCGCCGGCCGTGGTGACCTGATAGCCCTCCTTGGTCAGGTACAGGCGCAGCAGCTCACAGATGTTGGCGTCATCATCCACCACAAGGATCTTTTCGTTTGCCATAAAGGTTTCCTCCCGTCTGGTCTATCCAATGACCGCCGCGCTTGCGGCAGGCCGTGTGTCAAAAAGGCTCTCCATCTTTTATTATACTGGAGAGTTATGACAAAATAAAGAAGGTTTTGTATGATTTTTTCACAAACTCCGTTCTTCTGCCCATCCGGATGTGCCCGGCCCGGCGGCCGCATTTCGGTCTGACATCACACGTCGGTCGATGGATGCATTTCGCCGGGTCAGGTCCGCTCCTGTCGACGAGGCATCAGCGGCGCGTTTTTGCCCCTTCGAGCCGAAAAACCGCACAAAACAGCGTCATCCGGTTTGTACAGGCCGCCAAAATTGCCGCCGGGCGGGAAAAGTTCCTTGCATTTTACCGGGCGGGATGTATACTGAAACCGTACCGGGTTTGTACTACAAGCCGGGGCTTCATTCCTGCATCGCAAGCGGTGCCGCACCGCTTTATGTTTTGAGAGAAGAGAGGTATTCCCCATGGCTGAATGTTTTTACTGTGAAAAAGACAACGAAAAGCGCAAGGCTCTGATGCTGGACGTCTGCGAGCTGCCCTACAGCATCGTATACCTGTTCCGCGACCAGAAGAACAAGGGCCGCTGCGTGGTGGCCTTCAAGGGCCACAAGACCGAGTACTTCCAGCTGACCCCGGAGGAGAACGCCGGTTACTTTGCCGACGTGGCCAAGGTGGCGAAGGTCCTGGATGAGCTGTACCACCCGGACAAGATCAACTACGCCACCTACGGCGACGGCATGCCCCATGTGCATGTGCACATCGTGCCCAAGTACAAGGGCGGCGTGAGCTGGGGCCAGCCCTTCAGCGACAGCCTGCCCAAGGTGCTGCTGACCGACGCCGAGTACGACGCCATGATCGCCGACCTGCGCGCAAAGCTGCTGTAATTTTCACCTGTCCCGGCCCGTCGGGGGATGCCTTGCTCCCCGGCGGGCTTTTTGTCTGCCCCAAAGGGCCAATCTTGCCAAAACGCTTGCGCTCCCCCGGTGCTTTGCGTATAATGATAGATGTATTGTTATGCCCAAAAAACGTGTAAGGAGCGTATTTTATATGAAGTTAGGTATCGTCGGCCTGCCGAACGTCGGCAAGTCCACCCTGTTCAACGCCATCACCTCCACCAAGAACGCGGAGGCGGCCAACTATCCTTTCTGCACCATCGAGCCCAACAGCGGCATCGTGGCCGTGCCGGACAAGCGTCTGGACAAGCTGGCAGAGATCTGGCAGACCAACAAAAAGACCCCCGCCATCGTGGAGTTCGTGGACATCGCCGGTCTGGTGAAGGGTGCCAGCCAGGGTGCCGGCCTGGGCAACAAGTTCCTGGGCCACATCCGCGAGTGCGACGCCATCGTGCATGTGGTGCGCTGCTTTGACGACGACAACATCATCCATGTGGTGGAGGACGTCTCCAAGGCCGAGGCCGTGGACCCCATCTCGGACATTGACGCCATCGACTACGAGCTGATCCTGTCCGACCTGGAAGTGGTGCAGAACCGCGCCGGCCGCATGGCCAAGGCCGCCAAGAGCGGCAACAACAAGGGTGCCGCCGCCGAGGCCGCCTGGCTGCAGCAGCTAGCAGACCACCTGAGCGCCGGCAAGCCCGCCCGCAGCTTCGACTTTGACGAGGGTGACGCCGAGCAGCAGGCTGTGCTGCACGAGATGGGCCTGCTGAGCGCAAAGCCGGTGCTGTACGCCTGCAACGTGGGCGAGGATGACCTGATGGAGGGCATCGAGAACAATAAGTATGTTCCGCTGGTGGCCGCCCGCGCCAAGGAAGAGGGCGCCCGTTACATCCCCATCTGCGCCAAGACCGAAGAGGACATTGCCGACTACTCCCCCGAGGAGAAGAAGGAATTCCTGGCTGAGATGGGCATCGAGGCCAGCGGTCTGGACAACCTGATCACCGCCAGCTACGACCTGCTGGGCCTGATCTCCTTCCTGACCGACGGCAAGAAGGAGTGCCGCGCCTGGACCATCCGCAAGGGCACCAAGGCCCCGCAGGCTGCCGGCAAGATCCACAGCGATTTTGAACGCGGCTTCATCCGCGCCAGCGTCATCGGCTACAAGGATCTGGAAGCCAACAACTTCGACTACGCCGCCGTCAAGGCCAAGGGCCTGCAGCGCACCGAAGGCAAGGAGTACGTCGTGAACGACGGCGACGTCATCGAGTTCCTGTTCAACGTGTAAGGAGAGTTCTATGATTTTTGGTATTATGGGCGCAATGCCCGATGAAGTCGATCAGCTGTGTGCCCGCTTGGAAAACGTCACCGTGGAACCCTACGGCGGCGTGGAGTACCACAAGGGCACGCTGGCAGGCAAGCAGGTGGTGGTGTGCTGTGCCGGCATGGGCAAGGCCAACGCCGCCGCCACCACCCAGGTGCTCATCACCAAGTTCGGTGCCGAGAAGATCATCTTCTCCGGCATTGCAGGCAACATGACCTCGAAGATCGGCATCGGCGACGTGGTCATCGGCAAGACCGTGCTGTACCACGACGCCCAGCTGGACATGATCTGCCAGAACCCGCCGTATCGGAAGGAATACACCGGTGACCCGGAGCTGATCGCCGCTGCCGAAAAGGCCTGTGCCGAGGCCGGTGTCAAGGCACTGGTGGGCAAGATCGCCACCGGCGACCTGTTTGTGGGCGACAGCGCCACCAAGGCCGCCATCGAGGCCAAGTGCGCCCCGGACTGCGTGGAGATGGAAGGTGCAGCCGTGAGCCAGATCGCCGCCAAGAACGGCGTGCCCTGCGTCATCCTGCGCGCCATGAGCGACAATGCCGACGAGGACGGCCACGAGGTGCTGGTGGTCAAGAAGTTCAGCATCGCAGAGTACGTTGCCACCGCCACGAAGATCGTGGCCGCCATGGTGGAAGCACTGTAAAATACAAAACCCTCTCAGTCAATGCTTCGCATTGCCAGCTCCCCCGAAAGGGGGGAGCTTTTGACATTCCGGAAAAGTTTTCCGTTTTGCCAAGGGCTCGCCCTTCGGGAGAGCTGGCGAACAACGTGAGCCTGAGAGGGTTTCTTTTTTATAAAAACTGTTCCAGCCGGACGCGGTTGTCCTCTTCAAATTCCATCAGCCGCTGGGCAAGGCGCTTGGTGCCGGGTGCGGCATTGGGGTAGTCCTTCTGTGCCTTCACGCAGTCCACCACTCCCATGCCGCTGCCCTGGGTCAGCATCTCGGCCAGGTTGCGGGTGGACTTGTCGGTCAGGGTCTTCATGCTGATGCCCATCTTCGTGTTGAATTTTGCCATGGCGCTCTGGCCCTGGGCGGTGCCGCCGCAGGCTTCCATGGCGGTGTGGGCCTCCTGATTGAGCTGGTGGTAGAGGTTGCGCTGGCGCAGCAGCTCCGCCTTGAACTGGGTGTCGTCGGTCATAGGCACGATCTGTTCCAGCGTGTTCTTGCCCATTTCGGTGTTCTGCACCACGGCTTCCAGGAGATTGAGGTTGTCGTTTTTCTGGTTTTCCATACAAAAAGCCCCCTTTGGCAGCCAGTGTGCGCCAAAAGGGGCTTTTCTATACATGATCGTTATTCGGCACAGCCGATCCGGTCGCCGCCGGAAGCCTGCACCTTGCGCAGGCGGGCATCGCACAGCTCGTAGAGGGCGGGCCAGTTCTTGGCCTCCACCTCGTCCAGCCCGGCGGCCGCGCCGCTCATGGTGAACTGCACCCGGTGCATCATGCCGGTGGTGGTGATGCACTCGTGCGGCATCTGCTCGTACAGCTCCTGCATCCGGGCCGCCAGCTGCGGGCCGGTGGTGTCCACGCTGCCCACCACAAAAATGCTGCCGGTCAGACGGCACACCACCTGGTGCAGGGGGGTGTCGTAGTGCTTTTTCCACTGGTTGCCCACAAAGCAATGGAGCTGGTCCATCACCGGCTGGCCGTAAGTATCGCAGAGCTGAGGGCCCTTGTCCAGAGCCACCAGGGCCACAGCGGCGCTGCGGCCCTGCCGGGCCCACTGTTCCAGCTTTGCACCGAACACCCGCTCCAGATACTGGCGGTTGTACACACCGGTCAGAAAATCGTGGCTCATATCGTCGCGGCACAGCTCCCGTTCCCGGGGCGTCATGCGCTCTTCGGGCAGGACATTGCCTGCCAGCGGTGCCGACATCTGCAGCTTCCAGCGCTTGCCGTCCGCTTCCACGATGCGGCGCAGCACACAGTCCACCCGTCCGCCGCGCAGCTCATAGTCCACCTGCAGGCTTTCGTCCTGCCAGCCGGGTTCCGGCTGTTCTTCGGTCAGGCTGACGCTGTCAAACACCGCCTGTGCAGCCTGCACAAAACTGTGCAGATCCTGCTCGGTCCATTGTTTTTCCATTGCATTTTCCCCATCATCATGCATCGTGCTGCCGTGCACCGGCAGCTGACGGATTCCCGGCACTCTCCGGGAACTCATAGCCATTATAGCATTCAGGCGGGGCCATTGCCAGCAGAACGCACAATTTTTCACTGGAATTTTTGCATTTTCGTCAGATTGCCAAACAATTTACAAAGTGCCCGCCGGAATTAGACGCGGCAGTACACACTGCACTCGTCGGCAATGGTCTTTGCCAGCGTTTTGCTCTCAAAACCGGCCGCTGCACGCCATGCCCAGTTGCCGCCCAGCTTGCCCGGGGTGTTCAGGTGTGCTTCCTCACCCAGACCCAGCCAGTCGTACATGGGGATGATGGCACGGTCGGCCACCGAACCCAGGGCTGCCCGCAGCAGAGCGGTGCGGGCGTCCGCCGTTTTGACGGCGGCCAGTTCCTTTGCGGTAGGGTGTGCGCCGGTCAGGTGCAGGTAGGCCGCCGCCGTGGCCTTTTCCTTGGGGGTGGCAGCGCTCTCCCACCAGGCCGTGATGGTGGTGTTGTCGTGGGTGCCGGGGTAGACCACACCGTTCTTGACATGGTTGTGGGGCAGGTACTCGTTATCCCCGCCGCTGAAGGCAAACTGCAGCACTTTCATGCCGGGAAAGGTGCTGTCGGCCAGCAGCTTCCGCACGCTGGGGAACAGCTCGCCCAGGTCCTCGGCAATGATGGGCAGCTGGCCCAGCGCCTGCTCCAGCGCGTCGAACAGCTCCATGCCGGGGCCGTTTTCCCACTTGCCGGTCTTGGCGGTGGCACTGTCGGCAGGGATGGCCCAGTAGGTATCGAAGCCCCGGAAGTGGTCGATGCGCAGCAGGTCGTAGATGCCCAGGGCATGGCGCACCCGCTGGACCCACCATGCATATCCAGTCTGTTTATGATACGCCCAGTTATACAGCGGGTTGCCCCACAGCTGACCATCGGCGGAGAAATAATCCGGCGGGCAGCCTGCCACACGGGCAAAACGGCCCTCGGCATCCAGCTCGAACAGCTTGCCGCCCACCCAGGCATCCACCGAGTCGGCAGAGACATAGATGGGGATATCGCCCAGGATCTGCACGCCCTTGTCGTTGGCATACTGCTTCACAGCCTGCCACTGGGTGCTGAACTTGTACTGTACAAACTTCCAGAAGCCGATCTCTTCCTCGTTTTCGGCAGCAAAGGCGGCCAGCGCAGCCTTGTCCCGCAGGCGGTAGGGGCGCTCCCACTCCACCCAGTTCTTCATGCCGTTGGCCACTTTCAGAGCCATGTACAGGGCATAATCCTCCAGCCATGCCTCGTTGCTCAGGGTGAAGGCATAGTAGTCATCCGGGAAGTAATCGCTGCAGCCGTGCAGGCCCTTGCAGGCCTTGCGCCAAGCCGCATAGGCGGTGCGCAGCACCTTGTAGCGGCTGGTGTACAGGGTGCCGTAGTCCACCTGCTTCGGGTCATCGCCCCAGGGCTCTGCCTTGAGCTGGGCTGCCGTGAGCAGGCCTTCTTCCTTCAGGGCATCAAGGTCGATGAAGTAGGGGTTGCCCGCAAAGGCGGAGCAGCTCTGATAGGGGCTGTCGCCGTAGCCGGTGGGGCTCAGGGGCAGCAGCTGCCAGATCTTCTGCCCGGCATCGGCCAGAAAATCCACAAATTTGAATGCTTCCTTGCCAAAGCAGCCAATTCCATAAGGGCCGGGCAGGCTGGACACCGGCATCAGGATTCCACTTTCACGCATGGTTTTACCTTCCTCACATTCCACATTTTGACCGGAAACTTGTTGATTCTTATCATAACATAATCGCAGACTATTTTCCACAGGCAAAAATCGTGGTATACTGTGGTATACTTGGTATTTGTCTGCCGCTTGCACGCGGTATGGGCCGGTGCGCCGGCAAACAGCATCAGGAGGTCTTACGCACCATGCAGTGCACTGAAAAATATTTTGAAGCGGATGCCTTCCGCACCCGGGCCGAAAGCGTCCTGCTGGCCGCCGTGCCGGACAGCCGTACCGGCGGCGGACTCATCGCGCTGGAAGGTACGGTGTTCTACCCGGAAGGCGGCGGTCAGCCTGCCGACCGGGGCACCCTGACCCTGCCGGACGGCACCGGCTTCGACTTCTGCCGGGAGGTGCGCCGCACTTCCGGGGTGCCCATCCTGTTTCTGACCGCGTCGGATGAGGAAATGGACATCATCACCGGGCTGGACCTGGGTGGTGACGATTACATCACCAAGCCCTTCAAGCTGGGGGTGCTGCTGAGTCGGGTGCACGCACTGCTGCGCCGGGCCGGAGGGTTCGGGGCACAGCAGGCCACCGAGCTGTGCTCCGGCGGCATCCGGGTAGATCTGCTGGCCGGCCGGGCCGAAAAGAACGGCATTCCGCTGGAACTCACGGCAGCGGAGTACAAGCTGCTGTGCCTGTTTCTGCGCAGCCCGGGGCAGGTGCTGACCAAAGAGACCATTCTGAACGCCCTGTGGGATTGCGAGGGCAATTATGTAGATACCAACACCCTCACGGTGTACATCCGGCGGCTGCGGCTCAAGGTGGAGGATGACCCCGGCAGCCCGCAGCGGCTGGTCACGGTGCGAGGCATGGGCTACCGCTGGAACGGGGATGTGTGAGATGAAATTTCTGGTGGAGGACGATGTCCGGCAGCTGTTTGCCCGGTTGTGCACCGGGCTGGCTGCGGCCCTGCTGGCGGCAGAATGCACGTCGTGGGCACTGTGCCCGGCACTGTGCCTGCCGCTGCTGGGGCTGTTTGTCCTTCTGGCGGCCGGGGTGCTGGGCAGTACCGCTGCTTATTTTGCTCGACGGCAGAAACGGCTGGAGGAAGCGGCTGCGCAGGTACGTGCCCTGCTGGACGGGGACGCCACTGCCCGGCTGGACAGCGGCCGTGAAGGGCAGTTGTACCGGCTGTTCCATGAAGTGAATGAGATGGCGGCAGTGCTCAACGCCCATGCCGACCGGGAACAGCGGGAAAAGCAGTTTTTGAAGAACACCATGGCCGATATCTCTCACCAGCTCAAGACGCCGCTGGCCGCTCTGAATATCTACAACGGTCTGCTGCAGGCCGGAACGGATGACGCAGAAAATGTGCGTGAGCTGGCCGAACTTTCCGAACAGGAGCTGGACCGGATGGAACAGCTGGTGCAAAGTCTGCTCAAGCTCACCCGGCTGGATGCGGGGACTGTACAGCTGGAAAAAACGGAACAAGATCTGCAAGGTCTGCTGGAGCAGACTGCCCGGCCCTTTGCCTGCCGCGCCCGGCAGGAGCAAAAGCAGCTGGCCGTCGCGGCAGAGCAGGGGGTGTGCCTGTGCTGTGACCGGGTGTGGATGCGCGAGGCCGTGGGCAACCTGATCAAGAATGCGCTGGACCACACCCGCGCCGGGGACACCGTGACGGTAGAGGGCAGCCGCTTTGCCGACTTTGTGCGCATCCGGGTGGTGGACACCGGCACCGGCATCCACCCGGAGGACCTGCCCCA
>OLOB01001072.1_pt1 | contig 18824 bp, 16 predicted proteins | sample 1671911 | NCBI WGS metagenome assembly OLOB01 (sample SAMEA3136625, study PRJEB25190) | human gut metagenome | biome: human gut; feature: human-associated habitat; material: faeces | place: Austria | collected 2013
GTACAGGAAATGGCTCAGCAAGTGACCCATACACAATAAAAGAAACTACAAGTGGGTGCTAGACCCATTAACTTAACTGTGTTTCTAACGATTAATTTACTAATATAATTACTATAAAGTAATCAATCAATTAAAAAGTCTTAATGATAACTTAGATGTAGTTAAAATTAATAATACGGGTAGGTATAAATATGAATATATTAATAGTATGTTAATACATAATTTAATTAAAAGGTTTAAATATGAATATATTAACATGCTTTTTTTATGTTTAAGTTGAAATTTCTTCTTTAATTAATGATAATTTTAAGTTATAATATTATACGTGATGTATTATGAAAATGAGTGAAGTAGATATAAGTATGTTAAGTCCTATGATGAAAGAGTACTATAAAACTAAAAGTGAATATATGGACGTTTTATTATTCTATCGCCTAGGGGACTTTTATGAGATGTTTTTTGAAGACGCTATAACAGCTAGCCATGAACTAGAGCTTACTTTAACTGGCAAAAATGCTGGCTTAAAAGAAAGAGTTCCTATGTGTGGTGTACCACATCATGCAGTAAACGTGTACTTAGAAAAACTAATTGATAAAGGCTATAAAGTAGCAATCTGTGAGCAAGTAGAAGATCCTAAGTTAGCAAAGGGTATAGTTAAAAGAGAAGTAACACAGATAGTTAGTAAGGGAACTCTTACAAACACTGATTGTTTAGATGAAAACGACTACAATTTTATCGCTAGTATTACTGATTATAATTACATATACGCTTTATCATATTTAGACTTATTAAGTGGTAAAGTATTTGCAACATTTGTAAGTAAATCAAGTGATAAACTAATTAGTGAAATAGTAAGTCTTGGAATAAAAGAAGTAGTAGTGACAAGTGATTTTGATAACTCTATTACTAAAGTATTAAAGAATAACTATAATATATATGTTAGTATATATGACAAAGATTATTCTAATATTAATAGAAGTAAAGTAAGTAATTTAGCTGATGCTAAGTTAGAAGATAATACTTTAAAATTAATTAGTTATATAACATTTAACCAAAAGAAAGAAATTAACCATTTAATGAAACCTGTTATAGTAAATTCTAAAGATTATTTAAGTTTAAACAGGGAATGTATAAGAAACTTAGAATTAGTAGAAACTATAAGAAATAAAGATAAGATGTATAGTTTATTATGGTTTTTAGATAAAACTAAAACTAGTATGGGCTCTAGAATGTTAAAAGAGTTTATTTTAAAGCCAGTTGTAAGTGAAAGTGAAATTAATAAAAGACATGATTTAATAGATTTGTTTAAGAAAGAATTTATGAGTATTAGTGAGTTAAGAGACTTTTTATATCAAATATATGACTTAGAAAGACTTGTAGGTAAAGTATCAATTAATACTTTAAATGGAAGAGACCTGCTTCAGTTAAAAAGCAGTTTAGGAGTACTTCCTGATATTAACTTAATATTAGAGAACATCGGCTTAGAAAAAGTAGAGACTTTTAGTGAGTTATACGATTTACTTGATAAATCAATAGACTTAGACGCGCCTGTCACTATTAAGGAAGGTGGCTTAATTAAGGATGGCTTTAATAAAGAACTAGACGAGTTAAAAAGTATTAGAAAGAATGGTAAAGACTTTATAAGTAAGTTTGAAAGTGAAGAAAGAGAAAGAACTGGTATTAAAAATCTTAAAGTGGGTTATAACAAAGTATTTGGTTACTATATTGAAGTAAGTAAAGGTCAAAAAGATAACATAAAAGAAGAATTTGGTTATGTTAGAAAACAAACTATAAGTAATAGTGAAAGATATATAACAAACTCATTAAAAGAAAAAGAAGATATGATACTTAATGCAGAAGATAAAATTAAAGATATGGAATATAATATTTTCTTGAGTATTAAAAGTGAAGTTAGTAAGTATATTGGTAATTTACAAAAAGTAAGTGACTATATAGCATATTTAGATGTGATGCAAAGTTTAACTAAAGTAAGTGAAGAAAATAACTTTGTTAGACCTATAATTAATCATGAACACAACATTAATATAGTGGACGCTAAGCATCCTGTTGTTATGAAAGTAATAAAGGATGACTACGTAAGTAATAATATTGTAATGGATGAATATACTAATATTTTAATGATTACTGGCCCTAATATGAGTGGTAAATCTACTTATATGAGAACACTTGCAATTATAGTTATACTTAATCAAATAGGATGTTTTGTACCTGCAAGTAGTTGTGAGTTACCTATATTTGATAAGATATTCACAAGAATTGGAGCCTCTGATGATTTAGTTGGAGGAGAAAGTACATTCATGGTTGAAATGAAGGAAAGCGCTTATGCTCTTAAGAATGCTACAGAAAATAGTTTAATATTATTTGACGAATTAGGTCGCGGTACTTCAACATATGATGGAATGAGCTTAGCCGGTAGTATTATTGAATATGTAAATAAATACTTAAAATGTAAGACTATGTTTAGTACTCATTACCATGAACTTACTAAAATGGCAGAATACACACCAAGCATTAAGAATGTACACGTAAGTATTAATGAAACTGATGGTAAAGTAGTATTTCTTCATAAAGTAATGGATGGAGCAGTAGATAAAAGTTACGGAATAAATGTAGCAAAATTAGCAGGACTACCTGATGAAGTAATAGAAGGTGCAGGTAAGTTACTAGAGACATATGAAAGTACAAGTAAAACTGAAAAGAAACACATTAAACAGTTTGAACTTGACCTTGAAACACCTAATAAAGACCCATTAAGAGAGTTTTTAAGAAACATTAATCCACTTGAAGTAACACCAATGGAAGCTTTAAAACTCTTAGACGAAATGAAGAAAATCAAATAAAAAGAAAACACTGATTAGGAAATTATCCTTTCAGTGTTTTTAAAACTAATTTTAGCAATATTATTAAGTATATCTTTACCTTTTTCTTTAACGATAAGTTTACCAACTTCGTCTACCTTAACTCCAGCACCCTTAGGAATAGACATGCCTAGTTCTTTTTCTAGTTTTTCTTGTTCTTTTAAGAAAAGATATCTACTTATAATACTCGCGCATGCAACACTTAAGTTTTTATCTTCTGCTTTAGTAATAAAAGTAATACCAGTAACTTTGTTAGGTACCTCTTTTAAATAGTTATAATATACACCAGGTAAACAGAACTGATCAACTATTATCTTTTGATATTCAAAACCTTTATTCTTCATTTTATATAACATCTTATTGTGCATTATTGCTTTAACCTTATTCATGTTAATACCTTTATTAACCCATTCGTTGTATTCTTTATTAGTAAGTATTATAGTTTCATAAGGAATTTTTTTCATAATAACAGGTGCAGCACTAAGTATCTTTTTATCAGTAAGTTTTTTTGAGTCATGCACTCCTAAACTTTCTAAAAATTTAATATTAGCTTTATCCATAAAGCAAGCTGTTACTACTATTGGAAGAAAATAATCTCCAGTTCCAACTTCGTCACTTCCAATAGCAGAATAGTAGTAATATGTTTTATCTATACTATCTTCTTTCTTTTCTTCAGTACTTCTTGTGTCAACTTCTATATTATTTAAAAACTTTTCTTGGTCTTTCCACATATTCGCGTCCACGTCAGCACTAATACCTTGAAACATAACTTTACCACTTTCATACAAAGTAACTACAGTATCAGCTTCTACTGCTTGAAACACAGCATAAGGTGGAGTTTTTTCTTTTCTTTTATCCATATAATATTCTATCATTTTCTCTTTAATGTTATCACTTACTTTAAAAACTATTGTCACACTTGTCACCTCTAGATAAAATTCTACCATAAATTTGTTTATTTTTAAAGAAAAATAGTTTTTTCATTGATACAATGTTTTGTTAGAGGCTTAAACATTAATGTTTATTTCCAAAACCAAACGAAATTAGACACTTTTGGAAAAATATTTCCAAAACTTGACTTTGCATTGATTTTGATTTATAATGTAATTGAGGTGAAACTTATGATAGAAAGAACAGAATACCTTGAATTATTAAAAAGGTTCAAAGATAAAGATTTGATAAAAGTTGTAACAGGAATAAGAAGATGTGGTAAATCTACATTATTTGATTTATACATAAATTACTTAAAAAAAATAGGAATAAAAGAAGACCAAATAATAAAAATAAACTTAGAAGATGTAGAATATAGCTTTGAAACTTATAAAGAACTATATGACTATGTTAACGAAAAGTTAGATACTAAAAAACAATATTATGTATTTTTAGATGAAGTACAAAATGTTCCAATGTTTCAAAAAGCAGTAGATAGTTTGTACATAAAGAAAAATGTTGATGTATATATAACTGGTTCAAATGCTTATTTATTATCAGGAGAACTTGCAACATTATTGTCAGGTAGATATATTAAAATTAAAATGTTACCTTTATCATTTAAAGAATACTTAAGTGCATTTAATGAGCCAAATAAAAGCCGTTATGAATACTTTTTAGATTATATGAAAAATGGTGGTATGCCTGGAAATATATCAATTTTAAAAGATAATCCTAATGATTTAGATAAATATTTAGAAGGTATATTTAGTACGATAGTTTATAAAGATATATTAGCTAGAAATAATATAACAGATAAAATGCTTTTAGAAAGTGTCTTAAAATTTATTTTTGATAGTATAGGTAGTCCGGTTTCAACAAAAAAAATAAGCGATACACTAACTAGTAAAGGCTTGTCTACAAGTAACCATACAGTTGAAAAATATATATCATCATTTGTTGAAAGTTTTCTAATTTATAAAGCAGAAAGATATGATGTAAAAGGTAAAAACTTACTTGCAAGAGATTATAAATATTATGTCGTCGATCAAGGCTTAAGAAGTTATTTGTTAGGTAAAAAATCAGATAGTGACATGGGACATATACTAGAAAATATAGTTTATCTTGAATTATTAAGAAGAGGATATAAAGTTTATGTTGGAAAAGTAGATGATTTAGAAATAGATTTTGTAGCAGAAAATAGAGATGGTTTAAAATACTATCAAGTAGCTTTAACAGTAAGAGAGCCTAAAGTTTTAGAAAGAGAATTAAAGTCTTTACAGAAAACAAATGACCATTATCCAAAATATTTAATAACTTTTGATATGGATATGGAAGCAGATTATGAAGGAATTAGAAAAATAAATGTAGTTGACTGGCTATTAAATCAAGACAAATACAAATAGACTGTAAATAGTTGACAAGTATATAATGATACAAAAACATTATATTGAACAACATATTTACTTGTGGTAAACTATACATATAGGTTCTAAATTAAAAAAATGGAAGAAATAATTAATTTAGTACATATTATTAAAAGGAGGAAAGATTATGGGATTAATGGATGCAATTTTAATTATAGTGCTTTTAATTGGTGCATTAGATGGTGCTAGAAAGGGAGTAGTAAAAAGTTTAGTAGGACTAGTAGGTAGCATAATTGTTATATTTTTGTCATGGATACTAAAGGGAAGCTTAGCTAACGTATTAATAGGTGTACTTCCTCAAATAGGAAAAAACGCTAGTGTAAGTGTACTATTGTATCACGTTATTAGTTTTGTACTTTTGCTTATTGTATTTAGTATAATTTATAGAGTTATCTTAAAAGTAACTGATGTAATAGAAAAAATATTTGATGCGACTATTGTTTTAGGTTTTGTTTCACGTATACTAGGCGCAGTAGTAGGGTTTATTGAAACATATATAATTTTGTTCTTTGTATTATTTATACTAAGTGTGTTTAATATTCCTATGTTAAGTAATAGCAAAGTAAACAATTTTATACTAGATAAAACTCCAGTAATAACACCAGTTATAAAAGATACTTGGGAAGGGGCTAAAGAAATATATAGTAGTTCAAACTTTGAAGAAAGTATAAGAATACTTTTTGAAAAGAATATAATAAATGAAGACAACATGAATAAAATACTTAAGAAAGGAGAAAAATAATGACTTATTATAAAGGAGAAGACTTTGATACTTTAGTAAGTAAAGGAAACTTTTTAATAGACTTTTACGCTGATTGGTGTGGACCATGTAAAATGCTTGGAAGTGTATTAGAAACTATTAGTGACATTGAAATAATTAAAGTAAATGTTGACGAGTATCCAGAACTTGCTAATAGATTTAAAATAATGAGTATACCACACTTGAAATTCTTTAGTGATGGTAAAGAAATAGATCAAATTGTAGGTTTTGTTGATAAGGAAACAATAGAAGAAAAGATTAATGAAATAAATAATATGTAATTAATGTAATTTGACAAAATGTACAAAATAAAGTATAATACATCCCATTAAATGGGGTGTTTTTGTATGAATAACGACCTAAAAATATGGAGAAAAAATATAAAGTTATGTTAGATACGTTTTACCTATCGCTCTCATTATGTGACAACTTAGTATATGTTTCTAATAAGTTCTTTAGATTTACTTCTATAAAAGTTGATATTGTTAATAACAATAGGATACTCTAGAAAGTTAAAGAGGTGAAGTATGAATAGTAATAGATTTGGAGAAAGTATAATAAATTATTATGAAAGTAGTGATCATTATGAAATAAATGAGTCATACAATAAGAATAAACTTAAAGTTAAAACAGTAGTTTTGACTGATGGAGAAGTAAATAAGAATACTACTATAATAGACTACAGCAATGGTGTAGAACTTAATGGTAATAAGTATGCAGTTGACAGAGTAGAAAAAAGTGTAATTGAGTGTGATAAATCTAGCTTTATAATTATATTAAAACTTGTTAATTTAGATGTTATGAGTACTAAAAGTACAGTAAGTTATTTTATAATTAAAGAAGTAGATGTATATTTAAGAGAACTTAACTCTATAAATATCAAAAGAGTTAGAAGAATAGTAATGAATTTATTAAAGAATAACTTAGATGGAGTTAAAAGAGTGTTTGACATTAATAATGTAAGAGATTACGAGTGCACTAGTGTTAATGAATACACTTATAAATTAACAAAGATTAAATAATGTGTTATAATTTAATGGGAGTAAAAATATGAAAGAAGATATATATGATATAAATTATTATGACTATGATTTACCAGAAGAGTTAATCGCACAAACTCCACTTAAAGATAGAAGTAGTTCTAAATTACTGGTACTTGATAAAAATACTGGAGAGTTAAAGGATGAGGTGTTTAAGAATATTGTTAACTATTTAAAGCCAGGGGACACACTAGTATTAAATGACACTAAAGTAATTCCAGCAAGACTTATTGGTGTTAAAGAAAGTACAGGTGCAGTTATAGAACTTTTACTTTTAAAGAATATACAAGGTGATGAGTGGGAAGTTTTGTCTCGTCCTCAAAAAAGGTTACATGCAACTGATACAGTTTCCTTTGGAGAAGGACAGTTAAAAGCTGTTGTTACTGAAAAATTTAATGATGGGATAACACATGTCAAATTAGAGTATTCAGGTATTTTATATGAAATACTAGACGAGCTTGGAACAATGCCACTTCCACCATATATTCATGAAAAACTAAGTGATCAAGATAGATATCAAACAGTATATGCAAAAAACATAGGTAGTGCAGCAGCACCAACTGCAGGACTTCATTTTACAAAAGAGTTACTAGAAGAAATTAAAAGTATTGGAGTAGATATAGAATATGTTACACTTCATGTTGGGCTTGGAACATTTAGACCAGTTACAGAAAGTAATGTACTTAATCATGAAATGCATAGTGAGTTTTATATGATAAGTAAAAATGTTGCTGATAAACTAAACCTTGCAAAAAAAGAAGGAAGGCGCATTATTGCAGTAGGTACAACTAGCACAAGAACACTAGAAAGCAATATCACAAAATATGGCGAGTTTAAAGAGTGTAGAGAAAACACTAGCATATTCATATATCCAGGTTACGAATTTAAAGGGATAGATGCACTTATTACAAATTTCCATTTACCAAAAAGTACTTTAGTAATGTTAGTAAGTGCACTTGCTGGAAGAGACAATATAATTAATGCTTACAAACACGCAGTAGATAATAAATATAGATTTTTCTCATTTGGAGACGCTATGTTTATAACAAATGATATTAATTCTAAATAGTTGATAAGCAAAATCGTGAACAGTTAGCTATGCTTTTTGGTAGAAATATTTAAACTATAGGAAAACACATTAATGATGCTTTAAATGGAAAAATAGATAATTCAGTTGTTGCAAAATTTACAACAACTGAATTATTTGATTTATTAAGAACAAATATAATTGAAGAGGATGATACCTTGAGAAAATTCGGAAATTCCGAACTTAGTGGTAAAACAACAATTTATACGATTTAGATGTTACAATTTGTGTTTGGTATCATGTTGAAAGTGATGTGTGCAAAATTTAAAATTTATAATAAATAAAAGATACACCAACTATTGCAAATTTTGCAACAGTTCAATAAAAAACTAGTATGTTCAAATCTAATAAAGAACATACTTTTTAATTGTAAAAATTACTAATTTATGGTATTCTATATATGGAAAGAAAAGGAGTACAAAAAATGAATTTAAACTACAAAGTATTAAAGAAAAGTAATAAAAATATGGCTCGTTTAGGAGAATTTACAACTAAATGGGGAGTAAGTAAAACTCCAATGTTCATGCCTGTTGGAACTCAAGCAACTGTTAAAACATTAAACCCTGAAGAACTAATAGACGCTAAAGCTAATGTAATACTATCAAATACATACCATTTATGGCTAAGACCTGGAGAAGATGTAGTAAAGAATGCTGGTGGCTTACATACGTTTATGAATTATAAAAATGGTCCTATCTTAACAGACAGTGGTGGCTTTCAAGTATTTAGTTTAGCTAAAAAGAAAGACATACATGAAGAAGGAGTATACTTTAAAAGTCATATAGATGGAAGTAAGTTATTCTTAAGTCCTGAAAAAAGTATTGAAGTACAAAATAAATTATCAAGTGATATTGCTATGAGTTTTGACGAGTGTCCACCATACCCTGCAACTTATGAATACATGAAAAATAGTGTTGAAAGAACATTAAGATGGGCTAAAAGAGGAAAAAATGTGCACTCTAACGAAGAACAAGCACTTTTTGGAATAGTACAAGGTGGAGAATACGAAGACTTAAGAAAATATAGTGCAGAAGAAACTGTTAAAATGGATTTTGATGGTTATAGTATTGGTGGAACAGCAGTAGGAGAAACAAAAGATGTTTTATATAAAGAAATAGAATACACTACAAAATACTTACCTGAAGATAAAGTAAGATACCTAATGGGTGTAGGAGACCCAATTGACTTAATTGAAGGAGTAATGCGTGGAGTAGATATATTTGACTGTGTTGCACCAACTAGAATTGCAAGACATGGTAATGCTCACACTAGAAACGGAAAAATTAATATAAGAAATGCTAAATATAAAGAAGACTTTACTCCAATAGAAAAAGAGTGTGACTGTTACGCTTGTAAAAACTTTACTAAAGCTTACATTAGACACTTAATAATTGCAGAAGAAACACTAGGCCAAAGATTACTTAGCGTTCATAACATTAGATTTTTAACTAAACTTATGGAAGATATAAGAAAAAACATAGAAACAGATACTCTAGAAGAATTTAGAGACGATTTCTATAAAAAATATTATAATAAATAGGTGAGTTATGACTAGGGAAAAAAGAAATAAAATAGTATTTTTAATTGCAATATTTGGAATAATTTTAATACTTATTACTGCAGTTAGTGTAAAAATAGAAAAACAAAGTGAAGAAAAAACAGTGATGGAATTAAAAAGCACACTTTTAAGTATCACTAAAACTTGCGTGAGGGATAATAAGTGCATGAATGATACAGTTACAGTAGAAGAGTTAAACTCTTTAGGTTACATAAATACTAACTTAAAAGAAAAACTAAAAAACTATAGTGAAAAAAGCTATATCATATATAGCATAAAAGAGGTTTACTTAAAGAGGTGAACCTTTTCTATTTATTCCAAACATTCCACCAATAACACTACTTAAAATTAATGTAGAATAGTATATTATTGAAGTAACCCCAGGTATACTTCTAAATATTATTCCAAGTAAAACCATTAATAAAACGTTACTTAAACCCATAATAAGCCCACTTAAATAACCTTTACTTATACTTCTATTTCCCAACTTAAAACCAGTTATAAAAAATAATATTACTATAAACACATAACTAATTACACTAACAACCTTATAAGAAAATAAACTGAAGTGTCCAAGAGCGCTAATAACTATCAAATAAACTAACATACTTAATATAAAAAATATATAATTATTTAAAATTAAACTAAACTTTTTCATAAACTTCCTCCTAATTAATTATATAAATTGTTTAAAAAAATATTCATGTGTACATAATAATATTAGGTGATATATTTATGGACTTATTTATAGTAGTTTATAGAACTTTATTCTTTTATATTTTCATATTAATAATTTATAGAATAATGGGTAAAAGAGAAGTAGGGCAACTTTCTGTACAAGACTTAGTAGTAAGTGTTTTAATTGCAGAGATGGTAGCAATATCAATAGAAAACAAAGAAGACACTCTAATACTAACAGTGATCCCTATAATAGCTTTAGTTATATTAGAAATTCTAGCAAACTATATTGCTCTAAGGTTTAATAAATTTAGAAATATTATAGAAGGAAAACCTGCTTTAATAATAAATAAAGGAAAGATTAACTTTAAAGAAATGGTTAAACAAAGATATACATTAGATGATTTACTAATGGAATTAAGAAGTAAAGACATTAAAAACTTAACTGATGTAGAATATGCAGTACTTGAAAATAACGGTAAACTAAGTGTATTTAAATATAACTTTCTTAAAATCAAAAGCGAAAACCCTTTTCCACTTATATTAGATGGAGTAATACAAAAAAGTACCCTTAAATATATTAATAAAACAGAGAGTTGGTTAAAAGATTTAATCGGGGACACTAATCCAACAGAAGTGTTCTATTGTTTCTATAAAAACAACAAAGCATACATTATTAAAAAAGAAGATGTAAAAAAGTAATAAAACCACTTGACTTACATACTTCTTTTTTGTTAAAATTTACTTGTAATAAAGATAGGAAGTGAAGTACATGAAAAAGAATACTTTTATAAATAACTATAGTTTTTCATGTGCAATTAAATGGATAGAATAAGTCTACCCATTTTTTCGTGTCTTTAAAAAAGAAAGGAGCCCTAACTTTTCTTATATTCGAAAAATTATACTCCCAAGATTGATTAAATCAACTAAATTAATTATATCAAATATTTTCTTTTTTTCAAGCAATAGTATATAAAAAAAATAATAAATATGCTATAATTTAGAGGAATTTTAACATGATTTCTTTAATTGTTGTAAGGAGGTTTTTAACATGAAATATAATAAAAATAAATTAGAAGAATACGCAGAACCAATTAGTAATACAGAGAAAGAACAATGCAAGAATGCTATCGATATGGTAAAAGATGCCTTAGTTAGTTATGGATACTCTATAAATAGATCTATAAATAATTATACTAATGAGGGTTATGCTTACTATTATGAGTTGAAAAGTTCTAATTATAGTACAGTAACAGTACTTGTTCAAGGATCGTATGCTAATAATACTAATATTAAAAGATATAGTGATGTTGATGTATCTGTTATATATACTCCAATAATTCCCATATCTCTTGAGATGTCTTTTAATAAGTATAAAGATGAAGTATATGCAGCATTGTACAAAAAGTTTGGCTACGAAGTAAAAAGAAAGAATAAATCTATAAAAGTTAATGGAAATACATATCGAAAAAGCATAGATGTTGTTCCTGCTTTTTCATTAACACGAAATATTGAAGATGGCATTCAATTTATTACTGATGATGGTGTTAAAATCACAAATTATCCATTAAAACAAATAAGCAATGAAAATCAAAAAAATAAGTTAACAAATTATAAATATAAAAAATATGTTAGAATATTTAAGAATATAAAAATGGATATGGAAAATTTAAAATTTTCTTCAGCTGAAAATGTTGGTTCATTTCAAGTGGAATCATTATTATGGAATATAAGTAATGATTGCTTTACCAAATATTCGACACTTGGCTATGGTGTAGAAGAAATTATTGAATATTTAGCCTCACATAAATTTATGCTAAATAGTTATTATGAATCAAATGGTACAAAAAAATTATGTGGCGATTATACATCAAAGTATTATTTAGAAAAATTTATTGATGATTTAAAACTTTTTTTTAAGTATGAAGTATAGGTGGTGTGCTTATGAGAGAAACACTAAAAGAATATGCAAAATATTTTATAGGTATTGCTATAATAGTATACTTTATTGTAAGCTTCGTATGCAAAGGAACAGGATTTTGGGATAAACTTGATTATAGCATAACTATAACTATATTTATTTCATTAATTTATTCACAATTTTTGTGGAAATATAATCCGTTTGAGAAAACACCAAAACTATTTGGAGAGTATGAGGCTCAATTTATTTCTACTTATGATAAAAAGAAAAGGAAAATGAAATTTGAAATTAAACAGGATTTGTTAAGTACTAGGATATATATAAAGACAAAAGAAAGTCAAAGTGAGTCTATTACTTCTAGTTTAAGGAAAAAGCAAGATGGTTGGCAACTAATTTATACATACGAAAATGTTCCCAACTCTAAAGAGAGAGAACATAGTGAAATTCACTTTGGAACTTGTACATTAAATATAGCGAATAATAAAATTGAAAATGGTTTCTATTATACAGATAGAAAAACTATTGGAGATATAGAAAATATTATTCTTTTGAAAAAGTGATATTATTTTTTTACAGGGGGGGTTTGATAAAACATGAATTTTGATGAAATAAAAAAATAAATTTTGATGAATGCTTAAGTAATGAGAATTCAATTGTTATCTTAGGTAATTGCTTAGAAAATTTAAGTAAAATTGCAGATAATTCTATTGATTTAATATTTGCTGATCCTCCTTATAATATTGAAAAGGATTTTGGAAACAACAAAGACAAATGGAATTCAACAGATAACTGGGTAAAGTTTGGAAAGAATGCAAACAATCAAGACTTATACTGGAGAATAATAAGAACAAACTCAGATTGAAGTGTAAGACTACTATACCACGGAACAAGTACAACAGCAGTATATTGTAATGATAGAACATATACAGTATCTGGAAGCTACACACGCTTTGGAACATACACAAGATTAATAACAAATAAAACGCAAACATATGATTGTTCGGTAACAGAAGACAAATTCACAGTAGACATAAGTACTGGAAACGGAAAACTAAAATATCCAATAGCATTAATGACAGCAGACGAAGTAAGTTTTGCAGGGGGTTATATAAAAATAATGCACCAACATGGTATTATTATAATAGTGCAAACGGTAGTTCTACAAACTCAACTTGGTGGTGGTTGTTGTCTCCTGGCTATTGGAGTGGCAGCAACGCTTACGTGTCATACGTGATCAGTTCGTCCTATCCTGGCCGCTTGGACTACATCAACGTCAACAGCACCTACGGTGTTCGTCCGGCTAATTTCTCTAGAGTTTAAGCTTGAAATATATTGAAAAAATTATTTTGTTAATGAGTTTAAATTTAAAAGAAAGGTCATAATAAAAGTTATGGTATACTAATATGTAGAGAAACAAGTTTATTTTCTAAGTTAGTAATAACTTGAATACAGTAAATGTCAGTCATTATTCTTTAGTAGAAAAACCGAAACAGAGTAAATAACTAACCTAGGTATTTATAACAGTAGAGCTGAAAACTCTACTGTTTTTAGTGTTGTTTTTTAGTTGTTTCTTTTATATAATGTTTTTAGCAAGTTCTTATTTTATGTCGTGTTAAAGTTGCTAGTAAAGACTATGAGTTTGTATTTAGTACATATAATAAGTTTAAGGATACTACTACAAATATATTTGAAAACTCTACTATAATGGAAGTGAAAGAAACTAACAATATAATTAATCAAGAAATATGTGTAAATTAGGAATGTTTTCTTGTGTAAAGTAAATACTATATTATGGAAAATATATGTGTTTTCTAGTAAAATATAATATGGAGATGGTTTTATGAAACTAACAAATAAAGTGGCTGTTGTAACAGGTGGGTATAAAGGAATTGGAAGAGGTATAGTTGATACTTTTATTAAGTATGGTGCTAAAGTAATTGTGCTTGATTATGACGAAAATGTAACTAGTATGAAAAGTGATAATATACTAGCTTATGTAGTTGATATAAGAGACAGACAAAGTGTTACAGAGGCAGTTAAAAGTGGAGTAAGTTATTTTGGTAAATTAGATATTTTAGTAAATAATGCTGGAGTTTGTAAGTTAGCTAGTTTTGAAGAGATGACTGACGAAGTTAAAGCTTTACATTTTGGAATTAATATTAATGGGATGTGGAACACTACTAAAGTATGTTTAGAGTATTTAAAATCTAGTGGTGGGGCAATTGTAAACATGAGTAGTGTAACAGGACCAATGGTAGCTGACCCTGGTGAAGTAGCTTATGCTACGAGTAAAGCCGCTGTTTTAGGTTTCACTAAAAGTTTAGCTGCTGAATTAGCTAAAGATAAAATTCGTGTTAATGCAATAATGCCAGGATATATTTTAACGCCTATGGTTGAAAGTATGAGTATAGAAAGTGACAAAGACAACCCAGAAAGTGTTATTAATTCTATAGCAAGCGCTATTCCTATGGGTAGACTTGGGTTTCCTACTGAAGTGGGCGAGTTAGCTGCATTTTTAGCAAGTGAAGAAAGTTCATATATTACTGGACAAGGTATTGTAATTGATGGAGGTAGTACTTTACCTGAAACATCTAGTATGGGTGTATAAATTGTAAAAAAGTACTAGACAACAGGTGTGTTTTGTGGTATTCTATTAAATGTAAAACAAATGAAAGAGACGTTACATATAAGAGTTTCTAGAGAGTTAGTGGTTGGTGAAAACTAATAAATGAATATATGTATAAATCACTCTGGATGTGCTTTAAGGATAAGTTAAAGCCGGTTATAAACCGTTACAATAATTAAGTAAATACTAGGATGGTACCGTCTAATATAGACTCCTTATGTGCTATCCTTTTTATTTTGGAGGGAAATTATGTATAAAGAAATTAAAGAAAGTACTAGTGCTTTGGAAAGTAAGTTAGTGAGTAAGTGGAAAAGTGAAAACTTACTAGAAAAGACTATTAAAAACAGGGAAGGAAAAAAAGACTTTGTATTCTATGATGGACCAATATATGCTAATGCTAAACCAGGCTTGCATCACGTATTTGCAAAAACTATAAAAGATGCTTTTTGTAAATATCAAACAATGCAAGGTAAAAGAGTATTAAGAAAGATTGGACTTGATACGCATGGATTACCGATTGAAGTTAATGTTGAAAAGAAGTTAGGCTTTAAAACAAAAGCTGATATTGAAGCATTTGGAATAGAAAACTTCTGTAAAGAGTGTAATAGTGAAACAGCTACAAACATAGACGAAGTTAATAAGATGACTGATATGATGGGTCAGTTAATTGATAGTGATAATCCATATATAACCTGTACAAATGAGTATATAGAAAGTGAATGGTGGCTAATTAAGAATATCTTTGATAAGGGCTTAATTTATCATGGGAATAAAGTACTTCCATATTGTTATAGATGTGGAACAGAACTATCTAAAAACGAAGTTAGTTTAGGTTATCAAGAAGATACAGTTAATACTGTAATCGTACCATTTAAGTTAGTAAATAAAGATGAATATATGCTTGTTTGGACTACAACTCCATGGACTCTTATTGATAACGTTGCGGCTTGTGTTAATCCAGATTTAACTTACTTAAAAGTAGAAAGTATGGGTTATAAATTCATTTTGTGTGAAAGTTTGGCTAATAAAGTGTTAGGAAGTGAGTACACTGTTTTAGATAAGTTTAAAGGTAGTGATATGGTTGGTTTAAAGTACGAGCAACTTCTTCCTTTTGCTAAAGTTAGTGGTAAATCATTTGTAGTACTAGCTGATGATTATGTAACTGATGCTGACGGAACAGGTATAGTACATATCGCCCCAGCATATGGTGAAGATGACTCACGTGTATGTAGGGAAAACGGTATAGCTTTTGTACAAAGTGTAGGAAAAGACGGAACTTATACAACTGGACCATGGACTGGAAGAATAGTAACTGATCCAGAGTTAGAAATTGAAATAATTAAATACTTAAAAGAAAATGATAAACTATTTAAGAAGATTAAAATGACACATGAGTATCCTCACTGCTGGAGATGTAAAAGTCCACTTATTTATTATTCAAAACCAGCTTGGTATATTGAAACAACTAAATATAAAGATAAAATACTTGCAGCGAATAAAAGTGTTAATTGGTATCCTGAGTTTGTTGGAGAAAAGAGATTTAATAACTGGCTAGAAAATATGATAGACTGGGGTATTTCAAGAAATAGATACTGGGGTTGTCCAATGCCTTTGTGGACTTGTGAATGTGGACACATCGAGTGTATTGGTAGTAGAAGCGAATTACAAAGTAAGATAGTAGAAAACACTGATGTATTTAAGATGGAACTTCATAGACCTTATATAGATAGTTTACACATCAAGTGTCTAGAATGTGGCAAAGTTATGTCAAGAGTAACTGATGTGATGGATGTATGGTTTGACTCAGGTGCTATGCCATATGCTCAAATGCATTACCCATTTGAAAACAAAGAATTATTTGAAAGTCAATTTCCTGCAGACTTTATAGCTGAAGGAGTAGATCAAACTCGTGGATGGTTTAACTCACTAATTTGTATATCTACTTTAGTAAGTGGAGTAAGTTCGTTTAAAAACGTTGTAGTTAACGATATGATGCTTGATGCTAAAGGCAAAAAAATGAGTAAAAGTACAGGAAATATAATAAATCCTGAAGAAATAATGAAAGAGTATGGCGCTGATGCTGTTAGATTTTATATGCTATATGCAAGCCCTGTATGGACACCACTTAAGTTTGATATTGAAGGAGTAAAAGAAGTAAATAGTAAATTCTTTAGTACTTTAAAAAATACATATAACTTCTTCAGTATGTATGCTAATGCAGATAAATTAGAAACTAAAGACTTCATAAATAGTACAAGTTATGAATTAATTGATAAGTGGATGCTTTCAAAATTAAATAGACTTGTAAAAGAAGTGACAATTGCTTATAATGAGTACGATTTAAATAGAGTTGTAAAGCCACTTGTAAACTTTGTTAGTGAAGACTTGTCTAACTGGTATATAAGAAGAAATAGAAGAAGGTTCTGGAAAGGCGAATTAGATGAAAGTAAAAAGTCTGTTTATAAAGTAACTTATGAAGTACTTGTAACATTATCACAACTCCTAGCACCAGTAAGTCCATTCTTAGCTGAAGAGATATATACTAACTTAACTAAAGAAGAAAGTGTTCACTTGAGTGATTTTCCTAAATGTAATGAAAGCTTAATTGACTTAGATGTTGAAAAACAAATGGATTTAGTAAGAGACGTAGTAAGTTTAGGTAGAAACGCTAGAGAAGAAGCTAATGTTAAAATAAGACAACCACTTTCTAAAGTATTACTTGATAAGAAAAATGAAGGTGTAATTGGTAACTTGACTGACCTAATTAAGGAAGAGTTGAATGTAAAAGAAGTAATGTATACTAATGAAACAAGTGACTACTTAACTTATACAGTTAAACCTAACTTTAAAGAAGTTGGTAAGTTGTTTGGCAAAAATATTAAAGAGTTTAGTGAGTTTGTTAGTGAGTTTACTAGTGAAGACATTAAAAATATTGAAAGTAAAACTGTTACATATGACGGGGTAACTTATAACTTGAATAAGAGTATGTTAGATATAAGAGTGTCAGCAAAAGAGGGATATGACGTTACGAGTGATGGGGTAAACTTTGTTATACTTGATACTACTATCACACCTGAATTAAAGGATGAAGGAATTTTAAGAGACTTAATTAGACAATGCCAAGTTTTAAGAAAGAATATTGGTTTAGATATAAGTGATAGAATTAGTATTGAATTTAATACAACTGAAGAGTTAACTAACAATATAATAAATAAGTATGAGAGTGTTATAAGTAGTGAATTACTTGCAACAATTGAAAAAAATAATGGAGAAGTAAGCGAGTACATTGATGAAGAAGGTAACAAGTTTGAAATTAAAATAGAGAAAAAATAAATTCTCTATTTTTTAATACCAAACAAAATATTGACAAACATACATACTTATGATAAAATCAAAATGTACAAAGGAAAAGAAAGTAAGTGACTTTAAAGAATTTATATAATATAATTGAATTAGTGTAAAAAGGAAGTGAAAGAATGGATGCATTAAAAAATAATAGTATACTTATAGTAGATGATGCGGTAAAAGAAAGTGTTATTAGTGAGTTTAGAAAAAATAGTAAGTTAGTAGATGTTAAATTTATAAGTTTTAGTGAATTTAAAAAGTTATATTATTTTGATTATGATAAGAAAACAATATTTTATTTAATTAAGAAATATCACTATAAGTATGAAGTGTGTCTAGTTTATTTAAAGAATTTATATTATATAGAAGATAAAGAATATAAAAGTGAGAAATTAAAGTTTTTAAGAGATTTAAAAAGAGAGTTAGACGAGCAAGGTTTACTTATATATGACGAGTATTTTAAAAGTAGTTTAAGTAAAAAGAATATTTATGTTTATAGTAAGAAAAAGATAAGTAAGTTTTATAAGAATGTATTTGATAAGTTAGATGTAATATATTTAAATAATGAAGTAG
>OLOB01001080.1_pt1 | contig 18788 bp, 18 predicted proteins | sample 1671911 | NCBI WGS metagenome assembly OLOB01 (sample SAMEA3136625, study PRJEB25190) | human gut metagenome | biome: human gut; feature: human-associated habitat; material: faeces | place: Austria | collected 2013
TGGCCCGCGAGATGGGCAAGGCGGGCTTTAAGCACATCGTCTACACCGACATCGCGCGCGACGGCATGCAGACCGGCATCGACGTGCAGGCTTACGTCGACATGGCGAACGCGTTCGGCAACCCCGTCATCGCCAGCGGCGGCGTGGCAAGCCTTGCCGACATCGAGCGCCTGGCGCCGGTGGCGGAAAGCATCGAGGGCGTCATCACCGGCCGCGCCGTGTACGAGGGCACGCTCGACGTCGCCGAAGGCGTCGCCCTTTGCACCAGCTTGACGGCAGCGCGACCCTGATGCCCTAAAGGCGCCGAGCATCGTCCGTTTCGCGGTGAAGCCGGGCGCTGCGCGCATCTGCGCGTGACGCTGCCCGGTCTTGTGCCGCGCCCGCCGGAGCCTTCCCGTCGATTTCCCTTTTCCCGAGCCGTTGAGGAGCAGATATATGTTGGCAAAACGCGTGATCCCCTGCATGGACGTGAAGGACGGCCGTGTGGTGAAGGGGGTCAACTTCGTGAACCTGCGCGATGCGGGCGACCCCATCGAGCTGGCGCAGCGCTACGACGAACAGCGCGCCGACGAGGTGATATTCCTTGATATCACCGCCACCAGCGACAAGCGCGAGACCACGGTGGACCTTGCAAGCCGCGCCAGCGCGCAGCTGCATCTGCCGTACTGCGTGGGCGGCGGTTTCCGCAGCGTCGCCGACATCCGTCGCATGATCGCCGCCGGCGCCGACAAGGTGTCGGTCAACAGCGCGGCGGTGGACAACCCGCAGCTCATCTCCGACGCCGCCGCGGCGTTCGGCACGCAGGCCATCCTGTGCGCCATCGACGCGAAGCAGGTGGCCGGCAACCCCAACAAGTGGGAGGTCTACGTGCACGGCGGCCGCACCGCAACCGGCATCGACGCCGTGGAATGGGCGGTCGAGGCGGCGCGTCGCGGCGCGGGCGAGATCTTGCTGACCAGCATGGACCGCGACGGCAGCAAGGACGGTTTCGACTGCGCGCTCACCCGCGCGGTGGCGCGCGCGGTGGACATCCCCGTCATCGCCAGCGGCGGCGTGGGCAAGCTCGAGCACTTCGCCGAGGGCATCATCGACGGCGAGGCCGACGCGGTGCTGGCCGCCAGCGTCTTCCACTTCGGCGAGTTCACGGTAACCCAGGTCAAGGAGTACATGCGCAGCCAGGGCATCCCCGTGCGCCTATAGAAAGGACCATCCATGCAAACCGAGATTCCCGAGCTGAAATACAACGCCGATGGGCTGATCCCGTGCATCGTGCAGGACGTGGAAACGCGCGAGGTGCTCATGATGGCGTGGATGAACGCCGAAAGCCTGGTGCTGACGCTCGAGCGCGGCGAGACGGTGTTTTGGAGCCGCAGCCGACAGGAGCTGTGGCACAAGGGCGCCACCAGCGGCAACACGCAGAAGATCGTCGAGCTTCGATATGATTGCGATGCCGATACGCTTCTGGCCCTCGTGCATCCGGCGGGCCCCGCGTGCCACACCGGCGCCACCAGCTGCTTCTTCCGCACGCTGGCCGAGCTCGAGTAGGCGTTCGGCCGCCATCGCTCTCGCGGGAAAACGGTGCCCAACTCGCTCACGCGCGGTTATCCGTAGGCGCTTTCGCCGCCATGGCGCACCGCGGAAAACGGAATACGAGAAAGCCTGGAGGCCGGGTCATCCCGGCTTTCGCGCGTTTTGCGCCCCTTTGCGCCCGGTCATGCGCTTCGGGTGGTTATCCGTGGCGACTTGCTTGCGCGCACCCGGCGCCTGCGCTATTCTGCCCCTAGCTTTATTTTCTCGAAGGAAACCCTTCCCATCATCAAGTTCCCGCTTCCCATCAACGCTCTTTCTATGCGCAAAGCGGGCAACAACCCATATATAAGGAGGAATAAGGGTGAAGTTCTTTCTGGACACGGCAGATCTAGCCGAAATCGAAGAGGCTGCTAGCTGGGGCGCGCTGGCAGGCGTCACCACCAACCCGTCGCTGTACGCCAAGATCGGCGGCAAGCTGGATGACTTCCATAACCACATGAAGCGCATCTGCGACATCGTCGGCCCGGACTGCCCGGTTTCCGCCGAGTCCGTCGCCATGACGCGCGACGAGATCGTCGCCGACGGTCGCAAGCTGGCCGAGATCGCCCCTAACATCGTGGTGAAGATCCCCACCATGGTCGAGGGCCTGGCCGCCACCCACACGCTGGCCGCCGAGGGCATCCCGGTGAACATGACGCTGTGCTTCAGCGTGCCGCAGGCGCTGCTGGCCGCACGCGCCGGCGCCCGCTACATCAGCCCGTTCATCGGCCGTTTCGATGACATCTCCGAGGATGGCCTCGAGCAGGTCGGCAACATCGTCACCGCCATCAACAACTACGACTTCACGGCCAACACCGCCAACGGCGAGCAGGTCGAGATCATCGCCGCCTCCGTGCGCAGCGCCAACCATGTTACGCAGTGCGCGCTCATGGGCGCCGACATCGCCACCGTCCCGTTCGGCGTGCTGAAGAAGATGGTGCAGCATCCGCTCACCGACCGTGGCCTGGACTCCTTCATGAAGGACTGGGAGAAGGTAGCTAACGCATGAGCGACGAGCAGAATGTAGCGGAGGCGCCGCAGCAGGGCGCCCCCGCGGCCGATGCGGCGCCGGCTGCTCCCAAGCGCCGCCCGGGCCGTCCGCGCAAAAGCGCCGCCTCGTCTGGCAAGGCCTCTTCCGAGGCTTCCCCCGACGCCGCGTCCGATGCCCCGGCCGATGGGGCTGATAGCGCCCCGAAAACGCCGGCCAAGCGCCGTCCGGGCCGTCCTCGTAAGAAGGCCGCGCCCGCCCAGAAGGCCGAATCCGCCCCTGCTGCGAAGGCCGCTTCCGCGGCGAAGGCGAAAAAGGCGAAGGAGGCTCCTGCCGAGCCCGAGGCCGCTGCATCCAAGGCGCAGGCCGCCGAGGCCGCCCAGCCCGTCGAGGCGGTAACCGGCACGCCGGCAAGGCGCCGTCCGGGCCGTTCGCACAAGAAGATCGCCACTGCGCCCGTCGCCGCTCAGGCGGTCCCTGCGCAGGACGCATCCGGCAAGCAGCAGGCTCCCGAAGTCGCAGAAACCGTCGAAGCCGTGCAGGCTCCCGCCGAAGCAGCCGGCTCCGACCAGCAGGCACCCGCCAAGGATATGGCCCCGGGCCGCGCGGCACGCGCCGCGCGCACCCCGCGCAAATCGGTGCGCGCCCAGGGCGCCAACCGCGAGGGCCGCTCCGAGCAGCATGAGGGCCGCGGCAAATCCGATGCCCGCGAAGGCGCCGAGCGCACCGAGGGCCGCAGCTTTGGCAACGCCGGTGCCGACCGCCACCAGCGCAACGACCGCGGCGATCGCAACGGCCGCAAGAACGGCAACGACCGTCACCAGCGCCATCAGCGCAACAACAACCGCGAGGTCGTCCCGAGCGTCAACAAAGAGGACCTGGCCAAGCTCAAGGTGGCCGAGCTGCGCGCGAAGGCCGCCGAGCTCGACGTCGACGTGGCGGGACTGAAGAAGGCCGAGCTCATCGACGCCGTGTACGACGCGTCCCTGAAGGCGGAGGGCTTCGTGGAGGTCGAGGGCATCCTCGACATCATGCAGGATGGCTACGGCTTCCTGCGCACCAACGGCTACCTGCCCAGCGAGCAGGACTGCTACGTGGGGCTTTCCACCATCCGCCGCAACGGCCTGCGCAAGGGCGACAAGCTCACCGGTACCACGCGCCCGGCGCGCCCCAACGAGAAGTACGCCGCCGTGCAGAAAGTGGCCACCGTCAACGGCAAGCCCGTCGAGGAGCTGGGCCGTCGCGTGCGCTTCGGCGACCTCACGCCGGTCTATCCCGACGAGTGCCTGACCATGGAGCATGGCCAGACCACCATCACGGCTCGCGTCATCGACTTGGTCAGCCCCATCGGCAAGGGCCAGCGCGGCCTGATCGTCAGCCCGCCGAAGGCCGGCAAGACCACCATCTTGAAGGACATCGCCGCAGCCATCAGCGCCAACAACCCCGAGGTGCACCTCATGTGCCTTTTGGTCGACGAGCGCCCCGAGGAAGTCACGGATATGCAGCGCTCCATCAAGGGCGAGGTCATCTCCTCCACCTTCGATATGCCCACCGAAAACCACATCCAGGTTTCCGAGCTGGTCATCGAGCGCGCAAAGCGCTTGGTGGAGGACGGCAAGGACGTCGTGGTGCTGCTCGACAGCCTCACGCGCCTGGCGCGCGCCTACAACCTGGCGCAGCCCGCATCCGGGCGCATCCTATCCGGCGGCGTGGATTCCACGGCCTTGTATCCGCCGAAGAAGTTCCTGGGCGCGGCCCGAAACATCGAGGGCGGCGGCAGCCTGACCATCCTCGCCTCGGCCCTGGTGGAAACGGGTTCGAAGATGGACGAGGTCATCTTCGAGGAGTTCAAGGGCACGGGCAACATGGAGCTCAAGCTCGACCGCAACCTGGCAGATCGCCGCATCTTCCCGGCCATCGACCCGGTGGCATCGGGAACGCGCAAGGAGGACCTGCTGCTCGATCCGCAGAAGGCCCCGCTCATCTGGGCGGTTCGCCGCATCCTTGCGAACACGAACAACACCGAGCGCGCCATGGACATGCTCATCAAGTCCTTGAAGCGCACCGACGACAACGACGAGTTCCTCATGCGCACGGCGAAAAAGGCCCAGCATAACAACGGGAACGCAAACGCAAACCTGGAGTTCTAGGGGAGACATATATAGATGGCGACAATGCATGACAATAACGAAACGGTTGTCTGGCCCAAGCGCGCGGTGGTCACGGCCGGCATGCCCTACGGCAACAAGCCGCTGCATTTCGGGCATATCGCCGGCGTGTTCGTGCCCGCCGACTGTTTCGCGCGCTTCCTGCGCGACCGCATCGGCGCGGAGAACGTCCGCTTCATCAGCGGCACGGACTGCTTCGGCTCGCCCATCAACGAGGGCTACCGCAAGCTGGTGGAGGCCGGGCAGTTCGACGGCACCATCGAGGATTACGTGCTGCGCAACCACAACCGCCAGAAGGACACGCTGGATTCCTACGATATCAGCCTTGATATCTACGAAGGCTCCAACATCGGGCATTCCGGCGAGGTCCACCAGCTCATCAGCGAGGCGTTCATCAAGAAGCTGTATGAGAACGGTTGGCTGCAGAAGCGCGCGACGCTGCAGTTCTACGACCCCGAGGCGGGCACGTTCCTGAACGGCCGCCAGGTGCAGGGCCATTGCCCCGTGCAGGGCTGCAAGTCCGAGCACGCCTATGCCGACGAGTGCGACCTGGGTCACAGCTACGCGCCTGAGGACCTTATCGCGCCGAAGTCCTCGCTCACCGGCGTCACGCCCGAGATGCGCCCGGTGGAGAATTGGTACTTCGACCTGCCGGCGTTCAACGCCTTCCTGAAAAAGCACGTGGAGGCCCTTGAGGCCGACCCCGAGGTGCGCCCCATCGTGCCGCAGACCATCAAGGAGTTCTTGGCCCCGCCGGTGGTCTACATCAAAAACGAGCTGTACGACCAGTATCTTCAGATCGCCGACAAGCTCGCGCATCATCAGTACCATGAGGCCGAGAAGGGCAAGCAGTCCTTCGAAATCGAGTTCGACACCATCGACGACCGCGATGCGGCGCGCGATGTGCTCGCCGCGGCGGGCATCCGCTTCCGCACGGGCAAGGCGCTCGTTCCCTTCCGCATCACCGGCAACATCGAGTGGGGCGTGAAGGCGCCGGTCATCGACGGGCTCGAGGGCCTGACGGTATGGTGCTGGCCCGAAAGCCTGTGGGCTCCCATGAGCTTCACCATGGCCGTCAACGACAAGATGGGCCTGCCGCGCGGCAGCTGGCGCGACTTCTGGTGCTCGGAGGACGCGCAGGTCTATCAGTTCATCGGTCAGGACAACCTGTACTTCTACGGCGTTGCCCAGCCGGCGCTCATCGAGGCGCTGCGCCCGGGCGATATCCTCGCGCCCGGCGAGACGGATACGCCCCTGCGCCAGACCAGCCTCATCGCCAACCATCACATCCTGCTGGGGAACAAGAAGGCCTCGTCGTCGGGCTCGGTCAAGCCGCCGACGGCCGACGAGCTGCTCGAGCACTACACCGTTGAGCAGCTGCGCGCGCACTTCCTGGCGCTTGGCCTGGATCAGAAGTCCGTGGGCTTCAAGCCCAAGCCCTTCGATCCCGACGAGGCGAAGCGCAACGACCCGCGCGTGGCAGACCCGGTTCTCAAGGAGGGCACGCTGCTCACCAACGTGTTCAACCGCCTGGCCCGCAGCTGCTTCTACGAGGCGCAGAAGAACTTCGAGGGCTGGATGCCGCTCGGCGAGGTGTCGCTTGAGGTGCGCGAGCGTGCGCACGCCTGCATGAACGAGTACGACAAGACCATGCACAAGGCGGAGCTGCACACGGTCATGTCCATCATGGACACGTTCATCCGCTGGGCGAACAAGTACTGGACGGACAACATCCGCACCGCCGAGAAGGAAGGCGACGAGCAGCTGCGCCGTCAGGTGCTCGTGGACTGCTTCTACCTGCTTCGCGTATCCACGCTGCTCATGCACCCCGTGGTGCCGAAGGGCTGTGAGAAGATCGCCGATTACCTCAGCTTCGAGTTCGACGACTTCTTCAGCTGGAACTTCGATTTCGAGGGCATGGACGAGCTGTGCCACGGCGCCGAGCTCGAGGACGGGCGCCATCGCATCCGCGAGCTTCCCCCGCGCTTCGACTTCTTCTCGAAGCACCCCTCGCAGTTCAAGTAGGGTATCAAAGCACGGCATCCGATCAGGCTGGCCAGCTGCGGCAACGCGGCTGGCCGGTCTTTTCATGGGTGCGGAAAGTTGGTTTGCATATGCACGTTGATTTGTATTCCGACGGCGCCTCGCGGGGCAACCCCGGGCCGGGCGGGTACGGCAGCATCCTGCGCTTCGTCGACAGCAAGGGCGGGGTGCACGAACGGGAGTTCTCGCAAGGGTATCGCTGCACCACGAACAACCGCATGGAGCTGCTCGGCGCCATCGTGGCCCTCGAGGCCCTCAAACGCCCGTGCCACGTGACGCTGTACTCCGATTCCCAGTATCTGGTGAACGCGTTCAACCAGCACTGGGTGGACGGCTGGCTCAAGCGTGGGTGGAAGAACTCGCAGAAGCAGCCGGTGAAGAACTCCGATCTGTGGAAGCGCATGCTCAAGGCCAAGGAGCCTCATGACGTGGAGTTCGTCTGGGTCAAGGGCCACGCCGGCCATGCCGAGAACGAGCGCTGCGATGCGCTGGCAACCTCCGCGGCCGACGACCCGTCGCGCCATAAGGAGGACGCGGGCTTCCGCGGCTAGGGGACGGCGCAAGGCGCCGCGAGGAACGGGCGGCTGGAGCGGGCCGGGGCGGAAACCCCGGTTTCGCCACACCTGCCCGTTCTCCATATATGCAGGTAGCCTCACCTGGGCGTATGCCCGTTCAGTGCAAAAGGTACCGCGCTTGTTGCCAGGGTGATACAGTGGCGTAAGCGATTTTGCAACCGAGAAGGAGGTTCGTGCATGCAACAGGAAATGAAGCTGCGCCGCCGCATCGCCGGTGGAGCGATGGCTTGCGTCCTGTCCTGCGGCCTTATGGTCCCGCAGCTGGCATTCGCCACCCCTGATTCATCTTCCAAGCAGGCCGAGGCCCAGGCGGTCCTGGCCTCGCTCAACTCCATGCAGTACCAGCTCGATCAGGCATCGGCCGACTACGGCCAGGCGCTCGAGGAGCAGGCTCAGGCCCAGCAATCCGCCGATCAGGCTCAGGAGCGCATCGACCAGATCAACGTCGAGATCGCCGATGTGCAGTCCCGTTTGGGCGATCGCGCGCAAAGCATGTACCGCACGGGCGCCAGCTCGTTTTTGGACTTGCTGCTCGGCTCCACCTCGTTCAGCGAGTTCGCCACGAACTGGGACCTGCTGAACAAGGTCAACGATAACGATGCCGAGCTCGTGCAGCGCAACAAGGACCTGCGCACCGAGGCTCAGGAGCAGAAGGCCACGTTCGACGAGCAGAGCCGCACCGCTGCTGCCAAGGCATCCGAGGCCAAGCAGATCCAGGACGAGGCTCAGGCCACCGTTAACTCCATGCAGCAGACCTATGACGGTCTTTCGGCCGAGGTGGCAACGCTGGTGGAGGAAGAGCGTGCCGCACAGGCCGCTGCCGCTGCCGCAACCGCTCAGCAGACCGTCGACCAGTCCGCCGCCCAGGCTACCCAGCGTATGGGCATCGCCGGCGCCACGAACAACAACGCAAATGCCGGCGGCAATGGCGGTAACGGCGGCGCTGCCGATAACGGCGGTGGCGACACGTGGACCGACAACTCCGGCAATTCCGGCAACACCGGTTGGACCGATAACGGCAATTCGGGTAATACCGACAACTCGGGCGGTTCCAGCAGCTCCAGCAGCTGGGCTCCGTCTTACAACGCCTCCACGGGCAATGCCATCGTCGACCGTGCATACAGCTGCATCGGCGCGCCGTATGAGTGGGGCGGCGTCGGTCCTGACAGCTTTGACTGTTCCGGTCTGGTCAGCTATGCGCTGACCGGCAGCTATTCGCGCTACGGCACCACGTACACGTTCATGGGCATGTCCCAGGTATCCGACCCGCAGCCCGGCGACATCTGCACCAGTTGGTCGCACTGCGGCATCTATATCGGCGGCGGGCAGATGATCCATGCCCCAACCTTTGGCCAGACGGTGTGCGTTAGCTCCGTGCAGTCCGACATGATCATCGTGCGTCCCTGGTAGCGCTTCCCGCTTCTGCGGCACATCGGCAAGCATGTCAGCCAGCAGCGCCGAAATACCTGCAGTAAACAACGAGCCCCAAGCTGTTCCACTAGCTTGGGGCTCGTTCGTGTTTGCAGGGGTGTTGGCTCGGCAGGAATGGCTGCTTGGAGCCGGGGCTGGCGAAAGGGCGCCGACCCGATCATGCCCAGGGGGTATTCGGCCTCATGGGCAGCGGGGCATGCAACCCCGATCGGCGCGCGCCCGCGCTTTCGCGATACCGCGTTAGCCCTCACAGGCCTGCGTGATGAGCTTGCGCAAGGCGTCGAATCCCTCGCGCTTCTCGCTGGACGTCACCAGCATGGGAACGTCCTCGGGCAGGGCGAGCTGGCGTCGCAGCACGGACGCCTGCTTGTTCTGCTGGTTGCGGGAGAGCTTATCGGCCTTCGTGAGCACCACGGCGAACGGAAGTCCCGCCTCCATGAGGAAGTTGATCATGTTCAGGTCGAGCTGCTGGGCCTCATGACGGATGTCAACCAGGCTGACCACCAGCGCGAAGTTGCGGTCCTGGTTGAAATAGCCCTCGATCAGCTCCGCCCAGCGGCCTTTCTCGGATTTCGCCACGCGCGCGTAGCCGTAGCCGGGCAGGTCGACGAAGCGGGCGCCTTCGGTGGCGAAGAAGTTGATGGTGGACGTCTTGCCGGGCTTCTGAGAGACCTTCGCCAGGCTTTTGCGGCCGAACAGGGCGTTGAGCATGGACGACTTGCCCACGTTCGAGCGGCCGGCGAACGCCACTTCCGGAAGCGTCGAGGGCGGCAGCTGCGACGAGATGCCGAACGAGCGCTCGAAGGTTACGTTGTTGAAGTTCATACGGTGCTCCAAATGGTTCGAAGTTGTGCTTGCACCATGATAGCGTGCTTCGCCCTGCGGAAATGCCCACGTCATCCGCCATCCGCAATAACCCCGCATGACGGCAAGCGGGGATTTCGAGAAATAAAGTTGCCATTGATTGACAATATGTCACCTGCGTCATACTGTTTCGAACGCAGTAGAAGTTATTGGGGTCGAACATCGCTTGACGTACGGCGACGACCAGCACAAGAAAGGACGCAGAACATGAAGTTTAAAAAGCGCGATGGTTGGATGCTCGCCGGCGGTTTCGCTCTGGGCACGCTGGGCTTGAAGGCGCTGAGCAGCTCCACGGCGAAGAAATGCTACGTGCAGGGCGTCGCCAAGGGCCTGCAGGCCAAGGCCGCCTATCAGGACGTGGTTGAGCAGGCCAAGGCCCAGGTGGACGACATCGTTGCCGAGGCCAGCTATATCAACGAGTCCGCAAAGGCCGAGCCGGTCGCGGCCGACGGCGAATAGCGCGAAGACGTCGCTATGAAATATCAGATCGCAAATGAGCTTCCGGGCCGTTTGCGCGTGAAGCTGGCGGGCCCTGTCCCGCCAGCGGATTTAGATGCGCTGTATCGCGTGCTGGGCTCATGCCCCGACATCGCGAAGTCAACCGTCTATCCGCGCATCGGCAGCGTTGCCCTGACCTATAACGCCGCACCGGGCGGCCGCGCACGCGTGCTCGAGCATCTGGCGGGCATCGATGCGGCGGCCATCGCCAAGGCCAAGCAGGGGTGCGGCCTCGAGCTTGCCCCGCGTTCGCATTCCCTGCTCATGGACCTGGCGTCGCTAGTGGGCTTCCATTTCATGCGCCGTTGGTTCCTGCCCGCGCCCCTGGCGGCAGCTTGGACGGTTTTCAGCTACCGCAAGTTCTTGTTCGCCGGCCTGAAGTCGCTGGCGGCGGGCCGGTTGGACGTGCCCGTGCTCGATGCGGCGGCGATCGGCATCTCGTTCGCGAAGCGCGATCCGCGCACGGCGGGGCTCACCATGCTTCTGCTCAACGTTGGCGAGACGCTTGAGGAGTACACGCGCAGCCGCTCGGAGGGCGCGCTCATCAACGCGCTGCTCGACCTGCCCGAGACCGCCCAGCTGGTGGAAGGCGACACCGAGGTGCAGGTTCCCTCCAGCTCCTTGCGCGCAGGTCAGCTCATCGCCGTACGCACCGGCATGCCCGTGTGCGTTGACGGCACGGTGGTGCGCGGGTGCGCCATGGTCAACCAGGCGGCGCTCACCGGCGAGCCGCTGGCCGTGGAGCGCACCGTCGGCGACGACGTGTTCGCCGGCACGGCGGTGGAGGACGGCGAGATCATCGTCGAGGTGAAGGCCAACGAGGGCCAGACGAAGCTGCGCACCATCGTCAACCTGGTCGAGCAGACCGAATCCTACAAGTCCCGCACGCAGTCGCGCATGGAGCGCCTTGCCGACCGCATCGTGCCGTGGAACTTCCTGCTGGCGGGCATCGTGGCGCTTACCACGCGCAGCCTGGTGAAGACGTCGGCGGCCCTTATGGTCGACTACTCCTGCGCGCTCAAGCTTACCGGCTCCATCGCCGTGCTGTCGGCCATGAGCCAGTCTGCCCAGGCGGGCTTCACCGTGAAGGGCTCTCAGCACTTCGAGTCCATGGCGCAGGCCGACGTCATCGTGTTCGATAAGACGGGCACGCTCACCGAGGCCGCCCCGCAGGTGGCGCGCGTGCTTTCCCTTGACGGCTGGGACGACGACGAGGTGCTTCGTTTCGCCGCATGCCTGGAGGAGCACTTCCCGCACCCGGTGGCCCGCGCGGTCGTGCGCGCTGCCGCCGAGAAGGGTTTGGAGCACCGCGAGCGCCACGCCGAGGTGGAGTACATCGTGGCGCACGGCATAGCAAGCTCGCTTGCCGGCAAGCGCGTGGTCATTGGCTCGGAGCACTTCGTCGTGGAGGACGAGCAGGTCGAGATCTCCGAGGCGCAGAAAGAGCTCATCGCGCGGGAGACTGAAGGTCTCTCGCCGCTCTACCTTGCCGTGGACGGCAGGCTCATGGGCGTCATCGGCGTGCAGGACCCGCTCAAGGCCGGCGTTCCCGAGGCCATCGCCGAGCTTCGCCGCCTGGGGCTTTCGCGCGTCATCATGCTCACGGGCGACAATGAGCGCACCGCGGCGCGCATCGCCGCGCGCGCCGGCGTCTCCGAGTTCCACGCGAACCTGCTTCCCGAGGACAAGTACGCCTTCGTCGAGAAGCTCAAGGCGGAAGGCGCGCACGTGGTCATGGTCGGCGACGGCGTCAACGATGCCCCGGCGCTGGCGCTTGCCGACGTGGGCATCGCCATGGGGCAGGGCACCGCGGTGGCCAAGGAGGTGGCCGACATCACGCTCACGGGCGGCCAGCTCGGCTCCATCGTGGCGCTGCGCCGTATGAGCGAGGGCCTGATGGGCCGCCTGAACGGCAGCTTCAAGGAGGTCATGGTCATCAACTCGACGTTGTTGGCGGCCGGCATCGGCGGCATCATCTCCCCGCAGGTCTCCTCGCTTCTGCACAACGCCTCCACCGTCGCGCTGTCCATGCGCAACGGCAAGCGTTACGACGCGTAGGCTCGTCAAGGGCCTGCGGGCGCAAGCCGATGGGCGGTCGCGTCCCCAGGGCTCGCGAGTTTACCCGTCGGCATTTCGTGAAAACATGGACGAACATCGACGCCCCCGTTGCAAACGCCCGGGGGCGTTGTTATAATTCGAGGGCTGTTTTATCACACATGCGTGTGCGACCCTTCCCGCTAGTGGCCGAAATCGGTTGCGGGTGAAAGGGGATGACCGCACGCAGAGGACTAACGAATGGAGAGTGTCATGGCTAAGATCAGCATCCAGACCCTGCTCGACGCAGGCGCGCACTTCGGTCACCAGAAGCGTCGTTGGAACCCCAAGATGAAGCCGTTCATCTTCGGCGCCCGCGGTGATATCTACATCCTGGACCTCAAGCAGTCCCTCGTGGGCATGGACCAGGCTTACACCTTCGTCTCCAACGTCGCCAAGAACGGCGGCTCCGTCCTGTTCGTCGGCACGAAGAAGCAGGCCCAGGAGGCCGTCGCCGACGCCGCCAACCGTTGCGGCATGCCCTACGTCAACGCCCGTTGGCTCGGCGGCATGCTCACCAACTTCGTGACCATCCGCTCCCGCGTCACCCGCATGGAGGAGCTGGAGGCCATGGAGGCCGACGGCCGTATGGCGCTGCTGCCGAAGAAGGAGCAGATCCTGCTGCGCAAGGAGCTGTCCAAGCTGCAGCTCAACCTCAACGGCATCCGTAACATGAAGCGCGTCCCCGACGCCATCTTCGTGATCGACACCAACCGCGAGGAGATCGCCATCCGCGAGGCTCATCGTCTGAACATTCCCGTGGTGGGCACGCTCGACACCAACTGCGATCCCGATGACGTCGAGTACGGCATCCCGGCCAACGACGACGCCATCCGCTCCGTCAAGCTGCTGGCCGACTTCATCGCCGACGCCGTCGTCGCCGGCACCGGCGCCCCCGTTTCCGCTGAGGAAATGGCCGCTCCGGCCGAGGCCGAGGCTGCTCCGGCTGCCGAGGCTGCCGCTCCTGCTGCCGAATAAGCACGGGGCCTAACCCACTGGTGTTGCACGCCGTCGGTCCCCGTAGGGCGGCCGACGGCGTTCGAGGTTATTAACGGCGGAGCTCAGGCGCCGCCGCAACAAGGATAGAAAGGATCCAACGTGGCTGCTATCACCGCTTCCATGGTCAAGGAACTGCGCGAGATGACCGACGCCGGCATGATGGAGTGCAAGAAGGCGCTCGTCGAGGCCGATGGCGATATGGAGAAGGCCGTCGACGTGCTGCGCACCCGCGGCCTGGCCGCTGCCGCCAAGAAGGCCGGCCGCGCCACCAACGAGGGCACCGTCATGACCGTCCTGGCCGATGATGCTAAGTCCGCTGCCGTTGTCGAGCTGAACTGCGAGACCGACTTCGTGGGCATGAACGAGAAGTTCAAGGCCTACGCTGAGAAGCTGGGTCGCGCCGCTCTGGCCGCCAACGCCGCCGACGTCGAGGCCCTGCGCGCCTCCACCTTCGAGGGCGAGCCCGTCGAGGACATCCTCACCGACGCCATCCACGTGTTGGGCGAGAACATCCAGCTCCCCCGTGCCACCACCGTCAACGCCGGCGGCATCGCCTCCTACATCCACGGTGGCGGCAAGATCGGCGTTCTGGTGACCTTCGACGTCGAGGGCATCGACCCCGCTTCCGAGGGCTTCCAGGCTTACGGCCGCGACGTTGCCATGCAGGTTGCCGCCGCTTCCCCGGTGTCCGCCAGCCGCGAGTCGGTGCCGGCCGAGGTCGTCGAGCATGAGATGGGCATCTACAAGGCTCAGGCTGCCGAGTCCGGCAAGCCCGAGGCCATCCAGGAGAAGATTGCTACCGGCCGCATGGAGAAGTTCTACAAGGAGAACTGCCTGACCGAGCAGGCCTTCGTCAAGAACCCCGACCAGTCCATCAACCAGTACACCGACGAGTGCGCCAAGAACCTGGGCGGCACCATCAAGGTGACCGGTTTCGTGCGCTGGGCTCTGGGCGAGACCGCATAACCTACGCTTTTCACCACATAGCCAGCGAATCGCAAACGCTGCGGGCCGCTCCTTCGCCTTGTATCCGCTCTCATGCTGCGACAACGGCCGTCGATGCCGCAGCGGAAGCGGACGCAAGACACGGAGCGGCCCGTTTTCCTTTCTCGGGCCATTATCGCTTCTGCGCGTCCGCGAATGCGTTGATACGTTTGCTTTCATCGTGAAGGCCCGCCTTGCGCGGGCCTTCGCTTTATAATGGGCTTTCGCAATCTAGTTCATCCAGGGGGGTTTGCATGTCTGAGAAAGAGATCATCGTCGTCGAGGGCAACAACGTCCTTTCCGGCGAGGTGAGGGTTTCCGGCGCGAAGAACTCGGCTTTGAAGCTCATCGCCGCCTCGCTTTTGGGTCAGGGCGCCTCAACGCTGCACAATGTGCCCCTTATCAGCGATATCGTCGTCATGTCGGAGGTTCTCGAGTGCCTCGGCGCCACCGTCGAGCGCGACGGCCACACCATGGTCATCGACACCGCTCAGGTCACGTCCCATGAAACGCCGTACGAACTGGTGTCGAAGATGCGCGCGTCCATCAGCGTGCTCGGCCCGCTGGTGGCGCGTTTCGGCCAGGCGCGCGTGGCCATGCCCGGCGGCTGCCAGATCGGTGCCCGCAAGATCGATATGCACCTGGTGGGTCTTGAGGCCCTGGGTGTGGAGTTCACCGTGGACCACGGGTACCTGAACGCCCACACGCCCAAAGGCCTGCATGGCGCCGATGTCACGCTGGAATTCCCCAGCGTCGGCGCCACGGAGAACTGCCTTATGGCCGCCGTCACCGCTCATGGCACCACCTGCATCGAGAACGCTGCGCGTGAGCCTGAGATCGTCGATTTGGCGAACATGCTCAATGCCATGGGCGGCAAGGTCAGCGGCGCCGGCTCGTCCATCATCCAGGTGGAGGGCGTGCCGCTTGAAAGCCTGCATCCCTGCGAGCACACTACGGTGGGCGATCGCATCGAGGCCGGTACCTTCTTGGCGGGCGGTGCGCTCACGGGCGGCCCGGTCACGGTGCGCGGCATCGACCCGTCGTACCTGCATATGGCCATCATGAAGCTGCGCGCCATGGGCTGCTGCGTCGAGGCAGGGGAGGATTGGATCACCTGCAGCCGCAACCAGCCGCTGCAGCCCACCGATATCCAAACGCTTCCGCATCCGGGTTTCCCCACCGACCTGCAGGCCCAGTTCATGCTGCTGTGCAGCTTGGCCCACGGCACCTCCATGGTCACCGAGAACGTCTTCGAGAACCGCTTCATGTTCGCCAGCGAGCTGGCGCGCATGGGCGCCGATATCACCATCGAGGACCATCATGCGCTCGTGCGCGGCGTCAACGACCTGCAGGGTACCGACGTGTCCTCCACCGACCTGCGCGCCGGCGCGGCGTTGGTGCTGGCGGGCATCGTGGCCGAAGGCGAAACCCGCGTGCACAACATCAAGCACATCGACCGCGGCTACGAGGACTACTGCGGCAAGCTCTCCCAGCTCGGCGCGAACGTGTCGCGCCGCCAGGTTGGCGCGGCCGAATAGCCGGACGGGAGCGTCATGGTCAGGAAACGCAAGGACATCACGCAGATCAACTCCAAGCTCACCTCGCGCCGCATGCGCAGCGCTACCTTGGGATCGCACGTCCCCAGGGTGCGCCCGGCGCATATGAACGCCGACCAGGTGGGTTTCTCCAGCCCGCGTAGGCAGAAGCGCGCGCAGCGCGGCTACGTGAGCAACGTCATGCCCAGCGCCCAGGGCCCGCGAAGCCGTACCGGTTATGCCCGAGGGCTCGAGTTCTCGCCGGGGGTCAAGCGCCGCACGCTCGCGAAGCGCGTAGGCATCGCCGTGGCGGTGGTTGCCGTGTTGGCGGCCGCGGCGTACGGCGTGGGCTCGTTCACCCTCATGGGAAACCTTAACGGCAAGCTGGCGCTCAAGGATTCCGATGCCGCCAAGGCGCTTACTGCTGTGAAGTCCGGCGATCCGTTCTACACGCTCGTCGTGACCGAGCTCGATACCCCGGGCATGCCGAACTCCGCCGAGGGCCCCGATGCCCTAGCCCTGGTGCGAACCGATTCCTCGGGCAAGAACGCCTGTATCATCAGCATCCCCGCCGATGTGCAGGTGTCGCTGAAGGACGGCAAGTATTACCCCATCAGGGAGGCGAGCGTGCGCGAGAGCGATGCCAGCCTGGTCAGCGCCATTGCCAACTTCGCCGACGTGAAGATCTCGCATGTGGTGAAGATCGACGCAGCCGGCCTGGTGCAGCTGGTGGACACGCTCGGCGGCGTGGATGTGGACCTTTCCGAAGAGGTGGACGACCCCAATGCCGGCAGCGTGTACTTGCCTGCAGGCTCTCAAACCCTCACCGGCGAAGGCGCTCTAACGCTGGCGCGCGCCACGAACTTCGCCTCGCCTAGGCAAACCCAGGCGGAAAACCAGCGCAAGCTGCTCGAGGCGGTGTCGTTGCGCATGGTGTCGGGAGGCAAGTCCAGCTTGGTCGGCCTGCTCGACCAACTGCAGGGCGCCTTCGGCACCGACATGGGCTCAAGCGATGCGCTGTCTTTGGCCGAGAGCCTCAAGGGCATGAGCGCCGACTCCGTCACGGGCGCCCTCGTGCCGGGCTACGTTACGCAAAGCGACGGCCAAGATGTGTTCGCGGTTTCGAACTCCTCATGGACCGAGATGATGGACCGCGTCGATTCGGGGCAGGAACCCGCCGAGCAGACGCAGGCTGCCACCACCGACCCTGGAAGCTTCACCATCACGCTCAAAAACGGCGGCGGCATCACGGGTGCGGCGGCATCCATGGAGTCCACGCTCACCTCGAAGGGCTTCAAGGTCTCGGAGACGGGCAACACCGACACCTCCGTGTACAGTGAAACGCTGGTCATCTACAACTCCAGCGACGCGCAGCCGGCAGCGCAGACCGTGCTCGATGCCATGGGGGTGGGTCGCTTGGTGCAGAACACCGGCGCCTATTCGTTCGGCACCGATGTGCTGGTCATCCTCGGCAAAGACTGGAAACCATCATCGTAACCCCATCCAAACGCCCGATGGCCCCATCGGACGCTGTGGTAGAATCGCTCATGATGAACAAAAGACCGAAAGGCAAAGGAGAACCCCATGGTTGAGAAGACCGATGTTGCAGCAGTGCTCGAGCTCATCCGACCCAGCCTGCAGGCTGACGGCGGCGACGTGAAGCTCGTCGACGTCGACGAGGACGGCGTGGTCACCGTCGAGCTCCAGGGTGCTTGCAAGGGCTGCCCCATGTCCCAGATGACGCTGGCAAACGGCGTCGAGCGCATCCTCAAGGAGCGCGTGCCCGGCGTCACCCGCGTGGTGCCGGCGGTCATGTAAGCAGGTAAGCATCAGGTAAGCAGGCGGAGAAGGGGAGCGGAAGGCATGAAGTGTTGGGAGTTGCGCGGTTGCTACGAAGATGCCGAGATGAACGGCCGATGCCCGCATAACATTCCCGGCGAACCGTGCCCCGCAGATTGCCACTTCGCCGCCTGCTTCCGTCCCACCCACGTGGTGTGCACCGATTTTGGCAAGCTGCTCAACCCCAGCCGCGATTTCGACGCGGCGATCAAGGAGATCTGCCGTTTCTGCGAGTTCTTCCTGGAGCATGGGCCGAGCACGGCCGATCGTGCAGACGAAGGCCCCACCCGTCAGGGCAACCCGAACAGGTTCTTGCTCTAGGGGCTGTTTCAGTGGAGGCCGTGAACATGCATGCCGCGTGCCCAAGCTGCGGGTGCGGCACGTTCGATATGGCGCGATACCGCGCCATTATGGTATTGGGCCCCGAAACGGCCCTGTTCACTCTAGATTGCCCCAAGTGCGGCGCGCAGGTTCAGCTGTTGCGCGCCATCCCCGGCGCGCTTCGTGAAGAGGTTAGGGCAAGCGCCCAACAGGTTGGCGCAGGGGGCTTGAACTAAGGTATCCTTTTCTCCGTTCGACTGCTATGGAACGGAGCTTTTCCCATGTTAAACGAGATATATCGCATGCTCGACCCGGTGGCGTTCTCCATCGGACCTTTTGTTGTGCGCTGGTACGGTATCGCTTATGTCGCCGGCTTCTTGTGCGCGGCGCTTGTGCTGTGGCAGGTGGCGAAGCGCTGGAAGGTGCGGGTGGATGCGGACAGCCTGCTCACCGTGGTGCTGTGCGCCATCGTGGGCGTGATCTTGGGAGGACGTCTAGGTTACGTTCTTGTCTATGGCGATGGCTACTATTTCTCGCATCCCGCCGAGATCTTGGCATTCAACCATGGCGGCATGAGCTTTCATGGGGGCCTTATCGGCGCGCTGCTCTCGGGTATCGTCGCGGCGCGCTTCACCGGCATCCCGTACCTCACGCTTGCCGATATGGGCTGCATCGCGGCGCCCATCGGCTTGTTTTTCGGCCGCTGCGCCAACTTCGTGAACGGCGAGTTGTGGGGCGCGCCCACATGCGCACCAGGTTGGGGACGATGAGGCCCACAAAGCTGAGAAGGCCGCAGATCGAGACGGCCGAGGCGGTCGACAAGCAGCAGCTTGAGGAAACGCTGAAGCAGGCGGAAACTGCGATGAAGGAGATGGAGAGC